>Ga0268284_1001634_pt1 | contig 11070 bp, 9 predicted proteins | sample saktaG_14_FD_190137 | JGI IMG/M metagenome (GOLD analysis project Ga0268284, IMG submission 190137) | Saline water microbial communities from Sakinaw Lake, British Columbia, Canada - sak_2013_06_06_40m | ecosystem: Environmental > Aquatic > Non-marine Saline and Alkaline > Saline ... | reverse complement strand
CGGAATGCCAAAAACCTGAAGCGGACGCTATATCTCTTTTAGACAGAGGCCGTTGCGCATGCGGAGCGCTCGAAATGTCGCTGGAACTTCGGTTTAGCGAAGGTGGATGTTGGATATTGGCTATTCACATTCTTTTTGACAGTCCGCCAGTCAAGGCCTGTGCGGCGGGCGACTTCGCCGTAGCTACCATAACGGCGGAAGAGCCGCTGACAATATCCAGACGTCAATTCGTTTGCCGACAAGTCACCCCGCTCGAGCGAAGCCAACCACGCATCTTCGCCTGTTGATGTATTGCTGTCTCCTCGATAGGCGCCTGTCAGCAAAATACAGCGTACGGCTTGCTCCAGCTCGCGCACATTTCCTGGCCAGGCATAGTCACGTCCGACCCCTTTTTCAAGCGCCTCCAAAACAGCAGCGAGGGTTCCTGCATCCGCGTCACCTCCAAGCCTCACCAACATGTGGCGGACCAACATCTCCAATTCCGACGGGGACTCTTGAATCCGCAACCTTAAAGGCGGCAGCTCAATCTGATCCGAGCAAAGCCGGTAGAAGAAGTCATCCCGAAACGTTCCCTCACGCCTCAATGCATGGAGGTCACGGTTTGTCGCAGCAATGACCCGCCCTTTAAATCGGCAGACCTCATGGCTCCCCACGGGCGAGAAGGTCCGTTGCTGCAGCACCTGCAACAACTTGATCTGAATCGGTTCGGAGGCATCGCCGATCTCGTCCAAAAAAATCGCGCCGTGCGGACTGCACCGTGCAAAGACGCCCTCGTGCTGTTCAACCGCACCTGTGAAGGCACCCTTGCGATGACCGAACAACTCAGACTCAATCAGGGTCTCTGAAAATTGTGATAAGTTGATCGATACAAAGGCACGTGTAAAGCTTTCCGAAAAGCAGTGCCGGTTCGAAAGAAAAGGAATAAAACCGGAACGCCCCAGCGCAGCAGCAACAGCGCCCTTGCCTGTCCCAGTCTCGCCCAGCAGCAGCGTCGAGAAATCTTCCATCCGATTCCAGAGTCCGCGCACATACCAGCGGATGTCGTGCGTGAAAATATTATCCCAGAGTCGCTTGCGAAGGTGCTTCATGCAGGGGCTTTCACCCACGAGGCCATTGGAGATGAAATAAAATGCACGCCGCATTTGATAGAAGATTCCGATGTACTGTTCCGCTTCTTCTCGTGAAAGACCTTGACGCATCAGCTTATCGAAAAGTTCACGGGTGAAGGGTGCCTCGCACAACGACTCTCCCGCTTCGATCTGACGCCGGATCAATGCGTCGAAATTCGCCTTATGCAGATGGAACAAACTGAAGAGCACGCCCGACATCACCAGTTCCTGGTCCTTTTCATCAAAGAGACCACGCTCCAATGTGCCAGTAGAGGGAGAGAGCTTTTCCATCCTCTGTTTCAGCTCCGAAAGGAGCCCCTTCAACGCCTCGTCCCAATCTCCCGTCGCCAAGCCGACGGCACGCAGATCTGCCTCGCGGCGCTCATCCGTGAAGGGGTTTGTAAAGGCGCAATGACTGACCGCCTCCAAAAACTGCCGATCCTCAGGAGAAAGCTTTTTTTGTTGCTTCATTCATTAAATGTATCATCATTGTTCATTTAATGTCTATTCAATTAAATACCCTGTTTTTATATAAAGCCACAACTCTTTTATTTTCAAGGAATAATGAATATGCATCAATTTGGCTCGTTCCTTGCATTAACAGTACATGCAAATCTCGAAACCGTAAAAACAGGAAGCATCTATGACATCAACCTTCAAATGGCTGAACATCTCTCAAGCAATCGGAGCCCTGATCGACAACACCTTCAAAATGCTGACGGTCATCTATCTCGTCAGCGTACTACACAGGAACTTGTCAGCGACCTTGGCGCTCACTTCGGCTTTACTGGTCATTCCTTTTCTGCTCGTCTCCAATTGGGCGGGCGCTTTGACAGACCGTCACAGTAAACGCAATCTGATTGTCATCGCCAAGTGGACGGAGCTGACGCTTCTGTTCCTCGCCTTTCCTGCGCTCTTTTCGGGATCTGCGTGGCCCATGCTCGCGATCCTCTTCCTGCTCGCCATGCAAGGCGCCTTCTTCGGGCCGGTGAAACGCGGGATCGTGCCTGAATTGGTATCCCCTGATGATCTCGTCCAGGCAAACGGACAGATGACGGGATTCTGTTATCTGGCAATCATCCTCGGACTGTTCCTGCCTTCGTTGACGATCACTGTCTTGCATCTGAGCTACTCCACCGTGCTGGCGGTCTGCGTCGCCTGCTCGGTCATCGGGCTTCTATGCGCCTATCGGCTGCCCCCTACGCCTGCGGCCAATCGTATCTCAACTGTTTCGCCCTGGATCATTCCTGATGCCCTGCGTGCCATGCGCTCGCTGACGCCGCATCTCTGGCTGAAACGCGCGGCTTATGGCTCAATCGCATTCTCCGGCATCTCCGCCCTGTTCCAGCAAAACCTTGTGATCTATGCCCGCGATATCGCTTCGCTCTCGGTCGAATCGAGCGGCTACCTCTTTTTGCTCGTGGCCATCGGCATCATGTTTGGTGCATGGGTATCGGGCCGACTTTCCCCCCATGCCATCGAAGCGGGACTCATCCCAGTCGGTGCGCTGGGCCTTTCCATTTCCCTCTTCGGACTGGGAATGACCCACACACCGATCATGCTGGGGTTCTGGCTGATTTTCACGGGCATCACCTCGGGCTTATGTATCGTCCCGCTTACGGCATTCCTCCAAGCCAAGTCGCCCGCGCATAACCGCGGCGAAATCTTTGGCACGATCGAATTCTGGAGCTTCGCTGCCATGGTTGCGGCCGCGGGACTCTTTTATCTTCTGTCTGACACCCTTCACCTGGGTGCGAAGACCTGCATGCTCTTGACTGGCGTGGCAGGTTCCGCAGCCGCAGGTTGGACGCTTTACCGGCTGCCTGACCACACGGTACGCTTTTTGGTCTCACGCCTCACACGCCTGTTATACCGCGTCGAGATTCATGGCCTTGAAAATCTACCGCGCGAGGGGGGCGCCCTGCTCGTGGCAAACCATACAGCCTATGGCGATGCCACCATTCTTCAGTCCGTGACCCAGCGTCCGATACGCTATATCATGTCGCGTGAGATTTTTTCAGGCTGGGGCTGGTGCCGTCCGCTCTTCCGCGTCTCCAAAGTCATTCAAATCCACACCAGTGATGGCCCTCGTGCATTAATCCACGCCATCACTGGCGCCCGGGAAGCCTTGCAGCAAGGATGGTTGGTCGGAATTTTTCCAGAAGGCGAACTGACTCCCACGGGAACCATCCAGTCGTTCCATAAGGGCTTTGAAAAAATCGTCAAAGGGACGGGCGCGCCCATAATCCCTGTCCATCTCGACAACCTCTGGGGCAGCATCTTCAGTTACCGCTACGGCAAGCCCGGCTTCCGCTGGCCCAAGAGCCTGCCCCTTCGCGTGACCGTCCGTATCGGCAAGCCGATGAAACCTGAAGCGACTGCCGAAGAGGTCCGGCAAGCTGTTGTCGAACTCGGAGTCGAAACTGCTGTCGAGCGCGCCGCACGTCCGGGAAATACGCTCGCCCAACGTTTACTCAGCCAAGCCCGCAGCCACTGGACACGTCCGATCGCGAGTGACACGCTCGGGCAGTCCGTCTCGTACGGCAGCTTGCTCTCCGGTGCCGTGGCGCTCAATGCGAGACTCAAAACCACTCTCGCGGATGATTGCCATGTGGGCATCCTGCTCCCGCCATCTGTCGGCGGATTACTCGTAAATGTCGCAGTGGCGCTTCAAGCCAAGACCGTCGTGAATCTCAACTGGACCGTCTCGCAGGAAGCCTATTGTTCCGCCATCAAACAGAGCGACCTTCGCCACATCATCACTTCTCGCCGATTCCTGTCGGCCCTCTCCCTGCCTGAAACATCCACACAGATGATCTATCTGGAAGACCTCCTGCAGAACCTGACCGTTCGCGAAAAGCTTGTCGCATTCTTACGCGCCCGCTTCGCCTCGCTCCGGACGCTGACCGCCGGTCATACGCCGCTGCCCTCGGATACCGCCTGCATCATCTTTTCCTCCGGCTCAACAGGAACCCCGAAAGGCGTCGTGCTGAGTCACGCCAACCTGCTCTCCAACATCGACGCCTTACAGACAGTCGTACCAGTCACGCCGAAGGATACACTTTGCGCAACACTCCCCTTCTTCCACTCCTTCGGGTTTCTGGGGACACTGTGGTGGCCTTTGCTGATCGGTGTCCAGACAGCATTCCACGCCAACCCGCTTCAGGTCTCCCATGTCGTGCGTCTGATTCGTGAGTGCCGCGCCACCGTCCTACTCACCACCCCTACGCTATTGCAGGCTTATCTGCGCCGTGCCACAAAGAGCGACTTCGCATCCCTGCGTCACGTCTTCACAGGCGGCGAGAAACTCCCTGTGGCACTTGCAGACGCTTTTGAAGAAGCCACGGGCCATCGCCCATTAGAAGGCTATGGAGCTACGGAGCTCTCGCCGGTTGTCTCCATGGGCATCCCTGACCGGACAACGGAAGGCATCACCACCCAAGGCCACAAGCCAGGAAGCGCCGGACGCCCCTTGCCCAACATCGCGACCCGTACAGTCGATCCTGAAACAGGGCATCCTCTGCCAGCCCATCAGACTGGACTCCTGCTGGTCAAAGGGCCAAACGTCATGACCGGCTACCTCAATAATCCTCTGAAGACCGCAGAGGTGGTTCATGACGGCTGGTATAACACCGGCGATATCGCCCGCATCGACGAAGACGGCTTCCTCTTCTTGACGGATCGGCTTTCCCGCTTCAGCAAGATCGGCGGCGAAATGGTGCCTCACGGTGTGATCGAAGAGATCCTGCAACGCGCGAGCGGCACGACTGAACCCTGTGTGGCCATGATCAGCGTTTTGGATGAGACCCATGGCGAGCAGATCATGGTCTGCCTCACCCCTCAAGCCGGCGATATTGAACAACTCTATCAAGCGCTCAAGGAGAGCGGACTCCCCAACCTCTGGATTCCGAGCCGAGCCCATTTCATCACCATCCCTGAGATCCCTTTACTTGGCACCGGAAAGATCGACCTCCGTTCTGTGCGCGAAGGGGTGATAAAAGGAATATTGGAATAATGGAATCTTGGAATACTGGAAGAAAATACTCTCTGGATGGACGCGCTCTGTCGCGCCCGGCCACGACGAAGCGTGGCCCTCCCTCAATCAGTCAATATGTCACTTAGTCAAACCGTCAACCACTGAGTCTTGGATCCTGAGTCCTGAGCCCAAAACCGACAAAGCTCACGACAAAGCGCGCGACAAAGTTTTGAAACCCTAATTTTTATGAAGCGCCTCATCCTCTTCTCGTTCATCTTTTTTCTCTGTACCTCCATGATCACAACCGCATATTCCGAAACAAATGAGACCGTGGTCCTGCTCCATGGACTCAACCGCACACACCGCGCAATGTCCAAACTGGCAACAGCGCTCCAGTCGGAGGGCTACACGGTCATCAACTGCGATTATCCCTCGCGTTCGGCAGACATGGCCACGCTTTCTACCAACGTATTCGCGTCGCTAATGCCCAAGCTTGCCGCTTCGAATCGTGTCCATTTCGTGACGCACTCCATGGGCGGCATCGTGTTGCGCCTCTATCTCGAAACACACAGCATCACCAACCTCGGCCGCGTCGTGATGCTCGCCCCGCCCAACCATGGCAGTGAGGTCGTTGACAAACTTCGCTGGCTTGCACCCTTTGGATGGATCAATGGTCCCGCCGGACTCCAACTCGGCACAGATTCCGAGAGCGTCCCCAACAAACTCAAACCGCCCAAATTTGAGCTGGGAATCATTGCCGGCGACCGAAGCGTGAACCCCCTCTTCTCTTTCATGATCCCCGGAAAGGACGACGGAAAGGTATCCCTGTTGAGAGCTAAAGCAGAAGGGATGAAAGCGTTTCTGGTGTTGCACGTCACACACACCTTCATGATGAGGAATGCATGCGTGATCGAGCAAACAAAACATTTTTTGAGGACTGGGCGTTTTGAACGAACCTCAACCGAAACGAAACAGGAGCGAAAAATTTTCGATATGGAAATCAACAGTGCGATCTGCTATACTAAGTTACATGAAATTAATTTATACTTATTTAACCGTATTTGCAGGGATTCTCTCAACGACCCTGTATGCTCAGGTTTCAACAAATGAAGCCCCAGCAACTGCACCTGCTGCCATGAACGTCGAGAAGCAAGCCGTCCCCTCGACCCTTGCGCAACCTGCTTCCTCCAATGAGACGGCCAGTGTCTCCGCAGAAGCTTCAGGTAACGGGGAAGCCGATGCCGATGCAACACAACTGACGGACATCTCTTTTGATAGTAGCCCCTATCCTGTTATTTTAGAAAAGACGCCCTTCGGCAGGGCTCCGGAGCCCACGGCACCGAACACAGCCTCGCCCCCTATAGAAGACCCTATGACGGATATTATACGGAAGAAAATCGCCGATTCGTTCTCCTGGACTGCCATCAACATCACCCCTGAAGGAAAAACAGCTATCGGATTTACCGACCTTTCTGCTAAACTGCCCGCCAGTTATTATTTGACGGTCGGAGAATCCGCAAACGAGTGGAAAGTCATTGACGCAGATTACGCCACCGAAACAGCCACCATCGAAAAAGTTGTCGACGGGAACAAAGTGAGCATCTCCTGTAAGTTGGGCAACAAGAGTCCCATTACACCAGCCACACCAGGTGCAACGCCGGGATTGACACCTGGCGCCTCGCCGTTACTCCCCATGTCCGGACGTATTCAGTAGCTGCCAGCCAAGCACACTCTAACTCATCGTAAGCAGTAAGGAAAAACTTTCGAACCTCGTGTTTGCTTCCATGACGGACGCTCTCCCTCAACGAATTGATACATGAGAGAAATATTTTCGATATGGAAATCAGCAGTGTGATCTGCTATACTAAGTTACATGAAATTAATTCATACCTATTTAACCATTTTTGCAGGGATTTTCTCAACTACCCTGTACGCTCAGGTTTCAACAAATGAAACCGCTGCTCCTACTCTGGAGGAAAACACCGTCACGCAACCGGCAGTCACCGTAGCCATTGAACAACCCGCTTCATCAAATGAGACGGCCACCACAGCCATGGAAACGCCCGGCAATGGCGAAGTGGCTTCTTCTTCACTAAGCCCGACGGGCATCCCCTTTGACAATAGCCCCTATCCCGTTATTTTAGAGAAGATGCCCTTCGGTGTGCCACCAAATCCCGATGCCCTGAACGCAGCAGCGACCAGTATGGACGAAGCCAAATTGAAGATTGAACAGGAGAAGGCCGCCGCGGCCTTCTCCTGGACCGCCATCAATATCACGCCTGACGGAAAGACAGCCATTGGCTTTACTGACCTTTCTGCAAAACCGCCCGCCAATTATTATTTGACCGTCGGAGAATCCGCAAACGAGTGGACGGTTATTGATGCAGACTACGCCAATGAAACAGCCACCATTGAAAAAATTGTCGACTCAAATAAAGTAAGCATCTCTCTTAAGTTTGGCAACAAGAGCCCCATTGCACTAACCCCGGGGGCAACGCCGGGGTTGGCATCTGTCTCCTCGCCGTTCCTCTCCATGTCTGGGCGTAATCATGGCCGCCAACCAAGCACACTCCAACCCATGACAGAAACACCTGTCAGTACCATTCCTGCTGACGAAAGCAAGGCCGCAACGGTCGCAGGCACCCCCAGCACAAGCCACTCAACTCTGTTGTCATCTTACCGTGACCGGCTGAATGAGCGGTTGAAAGTACAGGAAAACCAGAAGCAGGAAACCGATCGCAGGCAGAAGGAAGAACTGTCTAAGATAGTAACCGACGCCCTTCGCAAACAGCAAGAGGAAGCAGCCGCTGCTGCTGCACAACAACAGCAAGGCGAAGGACAGCCCGTCCAGCCAATCGAAGTACCCGTGCAAAAGGAGTGATTATGGATCCGCTATTAGAGATGTTGAAAAAGAATGCACGGGAATCCGATGCCGTGTTGGCTAAAGAACTCGGCACCACCGAAGCAGACGTCAAGGCGCGCATTGCCGCTTATGAGAAGGAAGGTGTCATTCGCGGATTCCGCGCACTCATCAATCCGGCGCGCATCGATGACACCACCGTGCATGCGGTCATCGAACTGCGCATCCGTCCGGAACGCGAAGGCGGCTTTGACCGTCTTGCCGCACGTATCAGCAAATGTCCGCAAGTGGAATCCATGTTCCTGATGTCAGGCGGATTCGACTTGCTGCTCTTCGTGAAGGGCAAGAACCTTCAGGAAGTCGCACATTTTGTCAGCGCCAATCTCGCCACGATTGACGGCGTACTCTCAACGGCAACCCATTTCATGCTCAAGACCTATAAGGATCAAGATATCCTGATGGAAGGTGAACACCATGACGACCGACTCCAAGTCAGTCCCTGATCAATTTGTTGCGCCGCATCTGCGCGACATACCCAAGTCGGGGATCAGGGATTTCTTTGACATCGTTGCCTCCCGCAGGGATATCATTTCACTGGGTATCGGCGAGCCTGATTTCCAGACCCCTTGGCACATCCGCGAACGCGCGATGTCCGCCATTGAACGCGGCTTCACACGTTATACATCCAACCTCGGAATGCCGGAACTCCGTCAGGCCCTGACGACCTACATGAAGCACGCCTTCCATGCCACGTATGACTGGAAAAGCGAAATCCTCGTGACTGTCGGCGTCAGCGAAGCCTTGGACATTGCCTTGCGCGCCGTCCTTTCGCCGGGCGATGAAGTGCTCTACCACGAACCTTGCTTTGTCGCGTATGCGCCACTGATCCGCATGGCCCATGGCGTACCGGTCGCTGTGGACACTTTCCGTAAAGATGATTTCCGTCTCACGGTCGAGGAACTTGAAAAGAAGGTCACGCCGCGTACACGCATCCTGCTGATTAACTTCCCGAACAATCCCACAGGCGCATGCCTGACCAAGGCGGACACGGAAGCGCTGGCTGACTTTGTGATCAAGCACAACCTGCTGCTCATCTCCGATGAGGTCTATTCCGAATTGACGTACGAAGGCGGACGTCACACCATGGCCTCCATCCATCGCATTCGCGACCGGCTGATCTTCATGAACGGTTTTTCAAAGGCATGGGCCATGACTGGCTTCCGTCTCGGCTATGTGTGCGCCCCTGCGCCACTCACCGATGCCATGATGAAAATTCATCAATACTGCATGATGAGCGCACCGACGGTCAGCCAGCATGCCGGCATCGAGGCGCTGACTTCAGGAGATGCAGATATTACAGAGATGCGAGATTCCTATCATCAGCGCAGAAACTTTCTCGTCGCATCCTTAAACGAAATGGGGCTAGACTGCTTTATGCCGCGCGGCGCATTCTACGTCTTCCCGTCGATTCAATCGACCGGCCTGACCGCTCATGAATTTGCCATGCGCTTTCTAAACGAGTACAGCGTAGCGTGCGTGCCAGGCACAGCCTTTGGCGCCTGTGGCGCAGGCTACCTCCGTTGCGCGTATGCTACAGGCATCGATCAACTGAAGGAAGCCATGACCCGCATGCAGACGTTCCTAAAGACGCTGTAGGAATAAAGAATTTCGCGAAGCCGGAGCGAACTATCTTTACATCGACACCACACTCAACATCTTCTGCGACCCCCTAGTTCCGCTGGTTATGGCTTACCGCTCTTCCCTGAGACTTCCACTTCGCGGTGGCTCGGCCAAACCCCATCGGGCAGTCCAGTGTAAATAACGCGCAGGAATCTGGCTCGGGGATTCGTCTCAAGAGGAATGGCGCACATCTGGTCTGCGGAAGTTCTGGCAGATTGATCGGACGCCACCCGCCAGTGTTCGCCGTCCTCAGAGACTTCCACGCGGAAGCGGTAATTGACGGCCTTCTCGAAAGTGATCTTGACGTGCAAAACAAAGTAGAAATTCTCCAAGTCCACACGCCACCAGGCTGGCAAGGCGTTGCCCGTGGCGCACCAGCGGGTCTCCGGATTTCCGTCGTTGCCATGGCGGGCGGGATTCTTTTCTTCCTCGCTGCTGGACCTGGTGGGTCGGCTGAGTGACATATTCGCGGGGTTCGTGATACGAATCTCGTCGCTCGGCGGCTCAGTCAGCGGGCCGGGATAGGGCCGCACGCGACAAGCCTGACTCCTCCCCGCATCCCAGGCAGGGGTTCCGGTCGTGGTCAGGGTGATGGTGGCGTCCTCAAGCCCCGGCGAGGATGCGCGGATCAGAGTGACACCCCCATGGTAAGAGCGGAACTCCATGGCGGCCTGACCCTCGCGAATATCAATGTCATTGTTGTTCCTGAAGGTGATCGAGCGGCCAGTGGGAAACTCGCCGGGACCCGAGACGACCTCCAGTGTCACCGGCGGACTGTTGTTGATGAGTTTGCCGCCCGCGTCTAACACGGAGACGATCAGCTGGCAGTCCTCGGTGCCGTCATTGGAAAAAGTGGTGCGGTCGGCTTCCAGTTTGAGTTTGGCAGGTGTGCCGGCAGTCGGCCATAACGGCGGGGCAATGCCGAGGTATTCATTGCGATACCAATACCAAGCGCGCAGCGGCAGGCGGAAATGATCGATCATGCCCATGCGGAATCATCAAGCGACAGCTTTTCCCCATCCTTCTTCACTCCCAGACGGAAGAGGAAATCGCGGTTGAAATGGATCACCTGACGGATCGATGCCGGATCCTTCGAGGGCATTGCCGAACCCTGGGCAGCATGACATGTCAGACCTAATCCGATGAGGAGAAGCATCGTCCATATACCTGTTGTTCTTGTCATTGCGATATCTTTATCATAAACTCACTCTGCAGCCATCACCCGCACCGGACCGAGCAGGCCCGATGAGAGTAACGGATCTGCTTTGTTAAAGCCAATGTTCGTCCGCGTTTTTCGTTGCGCTTCAGGCAGAGCGTCGTCTCCAATGAGGCGGTTGGGCCAGAGATTGACCACTTCAATCTCCAATGCATTGGCACCAGCCTTGACCGCACCCGTGATCTCCAAGCGCCAGGGCGCACACCAAACCACGCCAAGGTCTTTGCCG
>Ga0268284_1001631_pt1 | contig 11081 bp, 9 predicted proteins | sample saktaG_14_FD_190137 | JGI IMG/M metagenome (GOLD analysis project Ga0268284, IMG submission 190137) | Saline water microbial communities from Sakinaw Lake, British Columbia, Canada - sak_2013_06_06_40m | ecosystem: Environmental > Aquatic > Non-marine Saline and Alkaline > Saline ... | reverse complement strand
AGCCGCCTGATGATCTCGGGGTATTTGGCTATGAAATGCAACTCGTCCTTTGTGAGCGGGACCTGCGCCTCCACGTTGGCGAAACGCACAAGCTCGAGTATCTTACGGGCCTCGCTGGCGTTGGCGAATGAGACCTCCATCTTGCCCATGATGTGGCTGAAACCGGAGATGCCCGTATATTCACCCGAGCAGATCATGCGGCCGGTCTCTACCAGTTCAGGTTCACCCCTGCCGAGTTCCTCGAAATTGTAAAGTTCGTAGTTCTCGGGATCCTTGAGCACGCCGTCGGCATGGATCCCCGAGGCGTGGGCGAACGCATTTTCTCCTACTCCCGGCTGGCTGATCGGGATCGGCACGCCGAAAGCCAGGCTTGCGTATTTTGCCAGCTTATAGGCGCGGTTGAGCTTAATCGGCCTGCCCAGCTTGTATTTATTGGCGAAACCTTTGGACTTGAGCAGGGCGAGTATACAGGAGAGCAGGTCCGCATTGCCGGCGCGCTCACCTATGCCGTTGATGGTCGTGTTTATATAGGCGTCCTGTCCCGCATCTACAGCAGCCTTGGCACCGGCGATGGAATTGGCAACCGCCATGCCCAAATCGCCGTGGCAGTGTATTTCCACCGGCATGTCAGCGGCCTCGGCAATCTTGGTGATGCTCTCGTAAATGGAAAACGGGTCATCATATCCGAGTGTATCGCAGTAACGGAACCTGTCGCCGCCGGCCGCCTTGGCCTCCCTGGCAAATTCGACCAGGAAATCGCTGTCTGTCCTTGAAGCGTCCTCGGCGTTGACACCGACCGCTTTTGCGCCCAGCTTTCTGGCCATTGTTACCGCTTCGACCATCTGCTCCAGGACGTCCACACGGGATTTTCGTCCCTTGAATTTGCCCTGTATCATCTGCTGCGAAGTCGAGATGGAGAGGTTCAGGTACTCTATCTCCGGCACCATATCGAAGGTTTTCTCAACGTCCTCGACGGTTGCCCTGATCCACCCGCTGAGGCGGATGGGCTTTAGCACGCCCATGACGACCAGTTCGAGGTTGGCACGCAGGTAATTGGTCTCGTGAGTGGTCGTTGGGAAGCCGAACTCCGACTGGAAGACCCCGAATTCGTTGAGGTACATGTTGATCATGGTCTTCTGCAGCTTGGACAGGCTCAACTTGGCGGTCTGCACTCCGTCCCTGTTAGTTACATCGATGAAAAAAATTTTACCCATATTGCCTGTATCCTGCGCTTAAGATTGATTAGTTATTATATCATCGGCCATGCGGGTAAAGGTAATATTTTCCACATCGGGATATGACGCGCAAAGAAAAGCCCCGGTGCAAGATAAGGTTGCACCGGGGCTAAATGGCGCTGAGTACTGCTTACCTGCGGCTGGTCAGCAGGATAATCACTATGATAATGACGATGACAAAGCCGCCGATGATCAGCCAGACAAAGACCGGCACACCCGTGACAGGAACAGGCGTTGGCCCGCTTCCCGGCGTTACAAACGAGCTTACGGTACCGTTGACCGACCGTCCGCCTCCTGTGGGATTAAGAGCGACTGCGCGGTAATAATATGTCCTGCCCGGCGCCAGCCCCGTCACGACAGTGCTGAAGGCGCTGCTCCTGTTCAGCATCTGCATATTAGTGGTGTTGCCGAAATCTGCGGTGATGCCGTATTCAAACCAGACCTGGGCCGTGGAGGTGTTGCCGATATCCTGGAGATAACCGTTCAGTATAGCGCTGGAAGCTGTCACGGATGTAGCAGGATAAGTGGCTACAGCCAGGGTCGAGTTGGACACGGTGCTGAATATATCTGTGGCCCCGTAGATTTTGAGGTTATCAGGCGTCTGTGCGACAGCCTGGAAATAATAGGTTGCGCCCGGGGTCAGCCCGACGATCTGGTACGACACCGTGCCGGGCGAGGCCACGGTTTGCGGAGCGGTCACGTTGCCGAAGTCCGTATTCTTGCCGAAATTGAAATATACCTGGACCGAACGCTGGCCTCCCAGCGAGTTGACGTAGGCGTTCAGAGTGGCAGCCGTCGTGCTGATACCGCTGGCTGCGCCCGTGGTCACCGATACCGGCGACGAAGGGGTGGTCTGGAATGTGCTGTACTGCCCGTAAGTGTTATATCCGTTGGAGAACGCGGCGGCGCGGTAATAGTAGGTAAGCCCGGGCTGCAGCCTGTTTACGCTGTAGCTGAAGCTGCCCGGCATGCCCTTATTTTGCTGGGGTGTCGAGTTGCCATAGGTGGTGTCGGTCCCGTATTCAAACCATACATACGCTGTACTGCTGGCGCCCATGGAAGTCAGGTAACCGTTAAAGGTGGCAGACTGACCTGTGACATTTGACGCAGCGCTGGTGTTGACATTGATCCCCGGAGCGGCTGTAGTAGTGAAGACGCTGTCGAACCCGTGGACCGTCATGCCGCCTGCTGCCGTGGGCACTGCCAGAGCGCGGAAATGATAGGTGGCGCCGGGGTTGAGTCCCTGCAGGGTGTAGTTGAAAGTGCCGGGCGAATACATCGTCTGCATGGAAGTGGTCTGCCCGTAGGCGGTCGTCGGGCCCCATTCGAACCATACGGTGGCGTTGCGGTATCCCCCCAGCGATTCGAGGTAGCCCACCAGTGTCGCGGAATTGTTAGTCACCCCGGATACTGAGCCCGTGTTGACTGCCAGGCTGGCTGCGCCGGGAGTGCTGAAGCTCTGCGGGACGCCGTATACGGCGGAGACGCCTATTACACCCGGCTTGGCGGAGGCGCGGAAATAATACATGCTGTTGGGGTTGAGCCCGGATACCTGCATGCTGAAAGGCCCCGGCCCGTAGACAGTCTGTTGCACGGTGTTGTTGCCATAACCCGTAGAGCTGCCCCACTGGAACCACACGGTCACGCTGGTATACGGCCCCATGCTGGAAAGGTAACCCCGCAGCACGGCCGAACCGGACGTGATATCCGAGGCTGATGACGTTGAGACCTCTATGGGGGCCTGCGGAACTGTGTGCTGGGTAGTGAAGCTGACAAACGCACCCTCGCTCTGCTGGCCACCCAGCAGGTTCGAGCTTGCCCTGGCCCTGTACTGGTAGGATGTTCCCGGCTCAAGCTGGCCCAGGAGGGTTGTATAGAAGCCCGGCGAGCTCATAGCCTGGTGTGTCGTTTCACGGCCGTCGGAAGTCTCGAACCATACGTCCACTATGCTGTAGGGACCCATGGACTGGAGATAGCCGTTGAGATTGGCCGATGTCCCCGTTATGCTCGTGGCGCCCTGGGTCGTAACCAGCATCGGAGTAGTCGGCAGGATGACCCCTCCGCCTCCAATAGGTGACTCCCCTTCCTCGGGTGGTAGCAGACCTTGAGCCAGGGCCGGAGCAACAGTCAGTGTAATCAATGTCAGGGCGATGATTATGCCGATAATTCTATAAAACATAATAACCTACACAACTACATACTCGGTCAGTTCGGACTTTACCGACTGCCCGGCTAAGTTTTTTATCCAAAGACCCCTTACTGTGTTATGGTGACGTTAAAAGTCTCGCTCTTTAACGAGGGATTGTTGGGCTCGAAGGACCTCTTGTAATTAAGATAAATATCGGTATTGCCGGGCTTCATTCCCTCAAATTCAAAGTTCTCGACGCCGCTCGCTCCCATCATTCCTGACTCGGACGGTGTATAACGCTTAACCAGCTTGAGCAGGCTCTGGTCAAATCCGGCCTCCCAGCTATAGCCGGTTGAGGGATTGGATCTGACACTGATCGTAAATTTAACCCCTACGGGTACGGTGATCGGCTGTGCTGAGTTGCTGTACGTGGAGGGTTCAGTTGTTGGAGTTGGTGTTGGGGTTGGCGCCGGGGGATTAGCGGCTGCAGCGCAGCCTGCCAGTAGTACTGCTATGAACAGTACGGACATTGCTACCTTAACAAATTTCATAAATTCCTCCTCCTTATATTTCATGTACGCAGACCATCTACCTGTCGAAAATTCCGCTAATATTTTGCGCTTAAGATCGGTTTATTTCAAACTGCGCTTACGTTCGCGGACAATGTTACATTACACGTACTTATGTGTCAATGGCTCTTTAGTACCAACGGTAAGCCTGTCTGCCGGCTATGCGATAATTTACTTGCAGTGGGTCCGGTGCTACAATTCCCTGATAAAATCATGCAGGATAACGTTTATAATAAAGCTACTAAGGAATATCTATGAAAAAATGCATTACGATTTATAAAGCGACATGGTTTCAAGCAGCGGCGCTCATGCTTATGCTGTTTTCGCTGGCGGCCTGCCAGACGGGCAGCCAGGGATACAAAAGCAACCCGGAGGCTATTGCCTTTAATGAACAGGGAATAGACCTGTATAACAAGGGGGCATTTGAGAAGGCGCTGCTCAATTTTGACCGCGCGCTTGAGAAAGACCCCTCTAATCCGGCGGTCTACTTCAATAAAGGACAGGCTCTGGACGCCATGAAAAAATTTGACCTGGCCATTGACAGCTATGACCAGGCCGTCCGGCTCGATCCCAATTTCTCCGATGCCTGGAATTACCGGGGAGTGTCTTACTTTAACTTGAACCAGTTTGAACAGGCCATTGAAAGTGTGGACAAGGCAATCGCCATCAACGGCAACAGCGCAGACTACTGGGAGAGCAAGGGTGGAATATTAGAGGCACAGGAAAAATTTGAGGCGGCTGTCCCCTGTTATGCTAAAGCAGCTTCACTGGACCCCGGCAATGTGGAATTATGGGACAGGTTGACCTACGCCCAGATGAAGAGCCAGCTCTATGAAGATGTGCTTAAATCGACCGACAAATCCATCTCGCTTGAATCTACAAACGCGTTTCCCTGGGGCTACAAGGCCAAAGCTCTGCACGAGCTGAGGCGGTACGACGAAGCGATCGTAGCTTTCGACAGGGCGCTGGCCATCGATCCCGGTAATCCGGCGCTGTGGTATAGCAAGGGGCTGACGCTTGAGACGCTCCAACGTACCACAGAGGCTAAGAAGTGTTACGACAAGGCGCGTGCCCTGGGCTACCAGTTTTGAGTCACATCTTTTCCCGTACGGTCTATCGCTGCGTACACGGGTCATGAGTCACCAGGAGGATATATGAGCGACAACGGCGCTGCCGGGCAGCGTGATAACGGTGAAAAACATCATCCTGCTGCCTTGCCTGATCACGAGGAGAACGGCGGCAGGAAGAAGATGGATATCGAGATCAGGGAGATGTGTGTCGATGACATTCCCGTCGTCTTTCACCTGGGTGAGCAAGTATTCACCGCCGATAAAACGCCTACTCTTTACCGCACCTGGGACGAGTTCGAAGTCATATCCATGTTTAACGAGGATACGGAGTACTGTCTGGTGGCGGCGCTGGAGGATCAGATTGTGGGCTTTGCCCTGGGCAACGTGGTAACCAAGAAGAAGTCGGCCTGGAAATACGGTTACCTTGTCTGGCTGGTGGTGTCGCCGGAGTTCCAGCGGCTGGGCGTGGCCAGCCGCCTTTTCAATAAGTTCGAGGACAAGATGATAGAAGCCGGCGTACGCATTTTCATGGTGGATACGGAGGCGGATAACCTGCCGGCCCTTCATTTCTTCCGCGCCAAGGGTTTTGTCAATCCGCAGCAGCATATCTACATGACGTATAATCCGGCGGCTACGGAGCAACAGAAGGAGAAGAAACGCAGCCTGAGGGGGAAAAAGAATGGCACCGAGCACAGGCGCAGCGGCTGAGATAAAGCCCGAGAGACTTAAAAAGCTCATGCAGGACCTGGTGGACATATACAGTCCGTCAGGCAAGGAAGAGGAGATACTGCTCTTCTGCGAAGATTATCTGAAGGCGGCCGGACTAAATCTGAAGAAGCAGGCGGTGGATGAGAACCGCTATAACATCGTGGTATTGCCCCCCAAGACCGACGAGGTAGACCTGTGTTTCGTTGGTCACCTGGACACCGTGACGGCGCACGACCTGGATGATTTCGGGTTTTACGAGGAGGAAGAGAGGGTCTGCGGGCTGGGCAGTTCGGATATGAAGGGGGGTTGCGCCGCCATGATCGAGGCCTTTACGGTGCTGGCGGATAAAAAAGGCAGGTTCCCCTCGGTGGGCCTGGCGCTGGTAGTGGGGGAAGAGGAGGAGAGCGACGGCGCCAAGACGCTGGTGCGTGAGTACCGCTTCCCGTGGGCTGTGGTGGCCGAGCCGACCAACATGATGCCCTGCCTGGGTCACTATGGTTATTTGGAAGTCCTTTTACGCACACGGGGCAAGAAGGCGCATTCGTCCATGCCCGAGCTGGGGCAGAACGCCATCGAGAACATGCTCAAGCTGCTGCTGCAGGTTACAGGCTATACCACGACGGTCTCCAGCGGGCTGGTATATAACATCAGGCAGCTTTCAGGCTTCCCCGGCGGTTTCGTCGTCCCGGATACCTGCGAAGCCTGGCTGGACCTGCACCTGCCTCCCGATTCACGCATGGATGTGCTCAAGGCCGACCTGGAGCATCTTGTTGAGGATGCCGGCACGGTCATACCCTCGCTGGATGCTTATATCAGGTTTGAAAACACGCAGTCGGGCTACCGTATCTCGCAGGACAGGCCGCTGGTGCGCAGGCTGCGCGAGGTTTGCAAGAGCATGAAGGTCCCCTGGGAGACGCAGGATTTCCGCAGCCATTCGGATGGCAATGTGCTGTGGGGGGCCGGTGTCGATCCGATCATACTGGGGCCGGGTCGGCTTGAGACTGCGCACACACCCGAAGAATCGGTTGTTTTCAGCCAGGTGGTGCAGGCTGCCCAGCTTTACCTCAACTTCGCCCTGGCGATCTGACGAAGGCTATTGTGATATAAGCCGTTGCCTGCTGCGGCAGCAAGTGGTAATCTGACGGAAAAACCGGGTATGAAACAGGCAAAATAATAGTCTAATATAGCTCGTCAGCGACTTTGCGCAACATCTCCAGTCCGTTTATCTCGTGCGGGAAGAGGGGAAGCATGGAGATTTGCAGACGCCTGTATTTATCGCATAGCTGCCTGATGTATGTTTGCTGCTGGTCGGCCTTTTGCTGCAGGAAATCGGAGCCTGAGGGCTGAACAATGTTGTTTATTATCAGCCGACTGACATTTAAATCGTATTTTTCAAGGTCGCTCAATATCCCATCGAGCTGATTTACCGCCAGGGCTTCCGGTATGGCCACGATATTGAATTCCACCCCGCTATGCAAAAACACCGTATCGGCGGCCGACAGCTCTTCCCAGCGCTGTATTGTATCCAGGATCGTCTCCCTGGCGCCTTCCCCTGCCTTGATCCTGGCATAGATGCGCGGCGCCAGCCGGAGGTGGCGGGTGAGCAAGGCCGGAGTCTGCAGCAGCGCCATTGTCTGTCCCAGCGGCGCCGTATCCCAGACGATGGCATCCCATCCTCCGCCGGATGAAAGCTCGCGGATGTAGTCGACCATGAATTCTTCGGCCAGTCCAGGCAGCACGGATGACATGAAATCCACGTAATCGGGGTATTCTATTTCCACGAAGGAGGAGAACACGCGATAGACGTCGCGCCCGAATTTTTTCTCCCACATCCGCCCGGCCTGGCCTGTGCCGATTTCCAGGAAGAAAAGCTGTTCCGCCACCGGGGACGGGCCCTCTGCCGGTGTTGCCTGGAAGATGTGGGAAAGCGAAGGTGTGGCATCGGTAGATATGGCGAGCGTTTTGCGGCCGCACGATGCGAAATGCACGGCTGTAGCCGCCGCGCAGGTGGTCTTCCCCACGCCGCCTTTACCGGCGAAAGCTGTAACCGGCGCCTGCTTCGTTTCTGGCATGGGGTTATTCTAAATAAATTGCAGAGTAAATGTAAAAGGCATCCTCTTTTCAGCATTTTCTCCATATAAGAGCGGTTACCTTGCAATCAAATCTGTCCCGCTGGTGTAAAATTACAGGTATATGCAGGAAGTTATCCCCGGAGTTTTCCAGCTCAGCCGCTGGTGGGATCAGGCCGACCTGGGATCAAATGTGTACCTGGTCGCCGCCGGCGGTGACCTCATGCTCGTGGACGCGGGCTTTAAAGGCAGGGAATCGCTGATTATGAAAAGAGTGCGCAGCCTGGGGTACTCCCCATCCGCCATCACAACGATAATAATTACACACCATCACCCGGACCATGTCGGCGGGCTGGCTGGTTTGGTGGAGATCACAAAAGCCAGGGTTGTTGCCCATGCGGCGGATTCGCCGTTTATAGACGGAAGGATGCCTCAGCCCGGGCCGTCGCGTCCCGGTTGGCTTCGCCGGGCAGCGCATCCTTTTAATCGGATGTTCGCTACCCGCCCCGTCCATGTCGATGTCGAAGTAGTCGACGGCGACGAACTGCCTCTGGCCGGCGGGATTCGCATACTACATACACCGGGGCATACACCCGGCAGCATCTGCGTCTTCCTCAGGCGGAGTGAAGCGGTCTTTACAGGCGACCTGCTGGCGCAGCGTTTTGGCCTCAAGTGGCCTTCTATCCCGTTCACCGCTGATGTATCGCAGCTAAGACACTCTGTTAGAAAGCTGGCCGGGCACGAATTCCAATCGGCCTGCTTCGGCCACGGCTCACCCATCAGAGTGAAGGCGGATGCCAGGGTCAGGCGGTTTGCCGGGCTCCCTGCGTCTGCTTCGGCTCTGCCCGGTATCAAAACTTTTTGAATAGCACCGCTCCGCTCATCGACTGAAGTCGGTTTCAACGCCGCTTCTGCTGAAGAGAGTCACAGGCCGCTTCTGCCTCCGATATAATGCGGTCCATCAGCTCCCGGACGCCCGGCAGGTCATCTATGCCACCGCAATCCTGGCCCGCGAAAAGTATGCCCTCTGCTACATCACCGTCGTTAATGGCCCTGAGGTGCCTTCTCATGCCGACGGCCTGGCGGGCTTGCGACCAGATGGGGGAACCCTCCTCGGCCCTCCACATTTGCAGGCTCAATCCGATGAACTGCCAATAAGATAGTCGGAGCATTTTCCTTATCTCGCTGGCGCCCTGAAAGGCTTCGGAGAACTGTATGCCGCTCTTCATCATCTTTTCGGCCGCTTTTGTCTTGAGCACACGTCCGGGCATGCCGTCGAATGCATTGCTATAAAGCGTATCCTGCTCAGTGGCTTTGAGGCAAAGCTGCTTGAAATTGTCATGCACCAGGCTCTCTTTGGTCAGTGAGAACCTTGTGCCCATCGAAATCCCGTCGGCTCCCAGCGCAAGGGCGCCAGCCAGTCCCCGGCCATTGAAGAAACCGCCGGCCGCTATCAACGGGATTTTTAGCTGGCGGGCAACGATGGGGATAAGCACCAGAGAGGTGGCGTTGGTGCCGTGCCCGGCAGCCTCGTTTCCCGTTATAATGACGGCATCGCAGCCGAGCTGCTCGGCCCTGACGGCATGCCTGACCGTGGCGGTGGTACCCATGATTTTGCCGCCGTAGGCGTGCACGCGGTCGATAAACCACGGCTTGCCCAGGGCGTAATTGATAATCGGCACCTTTTCTTCGATAGCTACTTCCACATTCTCCCGTGCCCCGGGCAGGACCAGCGCCTGGTTGATGCCGAAAGGCTTATCCGTCAGCTTTCTGACCTCGCGTATGTTCTGCCGCGCCTCATCCGGGGCAAAGCGCGCCGTAGCCAGCATGCCCAGCCCGCCCGCGTTGCATACAGCTGCCACCAACCCCGGCTCTGTGATCCAGTTCATGCCGGCCAGCATTATAGGGTGCTGGATGCCAAAGAGCTCCGTCATCCTGGTTTTGAACATCTAAAAGTCCTCCTTATTTGCTCATGCAGCTTGTCGACCGGCGCAGGGGTAAACACCTGCAGGTTTTTTCCGGCCTATTATGTTACCATAGTTACCGTGCAATTTTTCAGACGTAATTCCGGGATAATGGCACGAGGGTCCGCAGGATTGATTTGCTTAAGGAGGCCAGAAAATGTGGAACGCATCGAAATGTGACCTGTGCGGCGATTGCCTGACAAAGTGTTTGTATGTTGATTATGACAAAGAAAGGGCGGCCGGTGACATCCGGGACCTTATGGACGGCAGGCCGGCTGCCATATTGAGCAAATGCGTTACCTGCTGCGCCTGCAGCGAGTATTGCCCCACGGGGGCGGATCCTTTCGACCTTATACTCAAGATGATGGAAAAGCACAAGTCGTTTCCCATCAAGCCGGAGGCCGTGGGATTCTTCGGCATGGCTTCCTCTGTGCCCAACCAGGTTACTAAAGGCCAGCAGGGCAAACCCGTCCTCTCGCTTTGCGTGATGGAGATGTCGCTGCCGCCGGATGCCATCAGCGGGCAGTTGTTCGACGGCCTGACCATCGCAAAAGGTGGCGATTATTTCTGCTATTTGGGCTATGTGCATGCCGGGATGGAAACGCCGCTGGCTGAAAATGCCCGGAAGTTTATCGACAACGTCGCTACACTCGGCAACGAGATTATCTTCCTGCATGACGATTGCTACGCCATGGTCGATGCCAAGGTAAAAGAATACGGAATCAAGGTGCCGTTCAAATACATGCACCTGTTTGAATATATGCGCAACTACCTCAGGGACAACCGCAGCAAGATCACGAAGCTGGGCAAGAAGGTCGCCTATCAGCGTCCCTGCGCCTCGCGCTATACCCCGGCCAAGGATGTGTTCTTGGATGAGATCTTCGAGCTGATCGGTGTGGAACGGCCAAAGCGCGAATATGAGAGAGAGAAGGCGCTGTGCTGTACCGGCGCCTTTGTCAAGGTGTACCCACCGCTGGCAGTCGAGGTGCAGGCCAAAAACGTTGACGATGCCATCCGGTGCGGCGCCGATGCGCTGGTTACGCTCTGCCCCATGTGCGACCGCGTGCTCAGACGTCCCACGACTGAACGTGGCCTGCACAAGATATATGTCACTGACCTGGTACGCATGGCGCTGGGCGAGAAGGCTTTTCCTGCATAAATATCCTGTTGAGATGCAGGGGCATAGCTTTAGCTGCGCCCGCATCAATATTGTCATTGCGGGCATAATACTTGAAAAAAGTTGTTCATTTATGATAATAGCAATACCACCTAATATACTGAATTCTGTGTTCCTTTGTTAAGCCTCTATGGCGCTGATAGTCTGACTTCAGTCGCGAA
>Ga0268284_1001628_pt1 | contig 11124 bp, 13 predicted proteins | sample saktaG_14_FD_190137 | JGI IMG/M metagenome (GOLD analysis project Ga0268284, IMG submission 190137) | Saline water microbial communities from Sakinaw Lake, British Columbia, Canada - sak_2013_06_06_40m | ecosystem: Environmental > Aquatic > Non-marine Saline and Alkaline > Saline ... | reverse complement strand
GTCCACCATGTGGACCGGCAGGCGGATCGTTTTCGACTGGTTCGCCAAAGCCCGCTTGATCGATTGTTTGATCCACCAGGCGGCGTAGGTGGATAGTTTGCCACCCTTTTCCGGATCGAAGCGTTCCACCGCCTTCATCAGGCCGATGTTGCCTTCGGAAATCAGGTCGGTGACGGGCATGCCGTAGTTGGCGTAATCCTGGGCGATTTTCACCACCAGCCGCAGGTTGGCACGGATCATGTGGGATCGCGCCTCCGGATCGCCCTGTTTGATGCGTTGCGAGAGATCCAGTTCCTCTTGCGCCGTGAGCAGCGGGGTTTTGGAAATCTCCCGCAGGTAAAGCTTCAGACTGCCTTCTGATTCGTATGCCATGGTGGTGATTGGTTACAGGTTAAACGTTGCCGGGAGGGATTTATTCCTTTTAATTACAGAAAGAAAGATTTTTTTTCCATTAATTCTCTAATCAGCCGGCGGTGGGTTTCGGGTGCCTCAAACGCCATTCAGGCGACTGGCCGCAAACAGGTTGAGTCAAGCATTTCCCATGCCAAACCAAGGGGGGATTATAACCGGTTGATTTTCAACGTGATTTTGGGTGTGGCCTGATCAAGCGCTTCGAGGAACGAGACGGAATGACCAATTGGCCCATGGGATGGGACAATCTGAGGCAAGGAAGTGTTGAACTGCCGGAGTCTGTCCATGGTGGGTGGCTGAGGCCAGCGCGTGCTGAAACGCGGATTCGACAAAGCGCGTGGTTTAGCCCAATTTCCGCGCGTGATCGACGCCCTGTATCCCATCTTTCGCTGCGGTCTGTTCCGTTTGGACCCGGAAACCGCCCACCACCTCAGCCTGCTCGCCCTGAGGGGTGCGGAAAAATGCGGCGTGCTGGGGCTGGTTTCTCCGGCCGGGCAAGGGGACACGGCCGTTGAGGTGATGGGCTTGAAATTTCCGAACCGGGTGGGTCTGGCGGCGGGTATGGACAAGGATGGGGACTGCATCGACGCGCTGGGCCGGCTAGGATTTGGCTGCGTGGAAATCGGCACCATCACGCCGCGGCCGCAGAGCGGAAATCCCAAGCCGCGCCTGTTCCGGTTGATTGCGCAGGAGGCGATCATCAACCGCATGGGCTTCAACAATCCGGGCATCGACGCCGGGGTGGCCAACGTCCGCAAGGCGAAAGCCTTCCGCGGCATTGTTGGATTCAACATCGGCAAGAACAAGGACACGCCTAACGAGAACGCGGCGGACGATTACCTCGCGTGTCTGCGCAAGGCCTATCCGGTGGCCGGCTACATTGCCGTGAATCTCTCATCACCCAACACGCCGGGGTTGCGGGATTTGCAAGGAGTGGAAGCCAGCGCCAGGTTGTTAGAAAGGCTCAAGCAGGAGCAGCAAAAGCTTGCGGCAGAACACGGGAAACAGGTTCCCTTGCTGTTCAAGGTGGCGCCCGATCTCGACGCAGCGCACATCCGCGACCTCTCGCGGGTGTTTCTCGACGGCGGACTGGATGGCCTGATCGCCACCAACACGACGATCGCGCGTGACGCGGTGGCCGGCCATCCCCGCGCGGGGGAGGCTGGCGGTCTCTCGGGACGGCCGCTGTTGCTAGCAAGCAACGAAGTGTTGCGTGCCTTTGCCAGCCATCTCGGCGGCCGCATCCCCATCATCGGCGTGGGCGGGATCTCGGCGGTGGACGATGCCCGGGAGAAAATCCGGGCGGGCGCGGCACTGGTGCAGATTTACACCTCGTTCATCTATCAGGGGCCGAAGCTGGTGCGGGCGTTGGCGCGGGCGCTGTGAACGAATCGCGGTATTCGCGTGGCGAGCATTGCGTTTGGTGGCGGAACACGCTGGCAAAATAGGCGCTGGAGGCAAACCCGCACTCCAGCGCGATGCCGGTGATGGAATGCCGGCCGCTTGCTAACAGACGCTTGGCTTGTTCCACCCGCAGGTGCTGCAAATAGCCCATGGGGGAGAGGTTGGTGAGTTTGCGGCAATGATGGGCGAAGCGGGTGCGGGCCAGCCCGGCTTTGGTCGCCATCAATTCGAGGGTCCAGGGTTCTCCCAACTCGTGATTCAAGTGTTCCAGGAACATCGCCACGCTGCGCTCGCCAAGCGTCAGGGAGGCCTTGCGCGGCGGATTCTGGGCGCGCAACATTTCCAACAGGCAAACCAGCAGTTCGTTGGCGAGCAAGGTCAATCGCGACGGGAGAACCGTGCCGGTTTTGGCCGACTCGATGAGGTGGCCGATCGCGGTAAAACACCGGCCAATCTCCGGCGTGCCCGGCCAGACCGGGTGCTCGTTTTCCCGCAGCAAGGTGGTTAGATCCTTGATATCCGCCGGTGCCAGCACCAGCCACGGCGGCCATTTCCATGCCTGGTGGGGTTGGCGCACCCCGAGATCAAGGATCAACCAGTAGAGGCGGCTGGCGCCGACATCCGGGCTGCCCACGCTGTGAGGCTGCCAGGGGCGCGTGACGGTGAGGTGACCCGGGGCCAGGGGATAAGACCGCCCGTCCACGACGAAGCCGAGGCGGCCGTTGTCGAGATAGGTGATTTCAATGCCCTCGTTGCGGTGTTCGCCGAGCCCCCATGACTGGTCGCGGGCGGCATCCCAAAAGCCGATGCTGCTCACCTGCGTGAGCATCCCGGCGGGCATCGGGCGTCCCGGATAGGTGCCGCGCACCAAGGCTTCCAAGCGCAGTTCGCCCGCCGCCGCCGCCGCTACGAGTTGCTCGCAGGTATCGGCGCGGTGCGTCTGGTCGGATCCATGGAAAATGGCGGAGCGCTTGCTGATGTTTCAATATTTACCACCGGCCGTGCCTGAAAGACAAGCGCGTTCCGTTGCGTCAAGGTTACCACCATCACCTGACAAAGACATGGCCCGCTTCAAAATATCCCTCAACATGGAATTCTGCCGCTCGGCGGACAAATCATTTGAAGCGGGCGTCCGGATCGCCTCGGAACTCGGCTACCGTTGGGTCGAGCCGATGGTCCACACCGGCTGGGAACTCCTCAGCGAGGTGAATTATTTCCACTCGTTCTCGATGGAGGAAGACCCGCTGCTGATGCGGGAAATCTGCGACAAATATGGCGTGAGGGTATCCAGTCTTTCGGCGCATTCCCCGTTGATGAAGCCCGAGGCGGCGGTGGACCGCCTGACCCGCGCCGCCGTGCTGGCGTCTTTGGTCGGCTGCGATTTCCTGAACTCCGACGAGATGATCAAGCCGGCGTGGATGGACGACGCGTTTGCGCACGACACGATGCGCTACACTCTAACCAAGATGGCGCAGGTATGCGCGCGCCACAAGAAGTTTCTCTGCATTGAACCGCACGGGGTTTACACCAAGACCACTGACGGCCTGCTCAAGATCGTGAATCTGGTGGAATCCCCGTGGATTCAAATCAACTGGGACACCGGCAACAGTTATCTCGCCGGCATCGAGGATCCCTATGAGGGCTTGCAGAAGGTGCGCGACCGGGTGTTTCACATCCATGCCAAGGACATCTCGATGGCCCACAGCGCCGAAGAACGCGGCAAGGTTACCGGCACCCCGGTCGGCTGTGCCTGTGGCGAGGGCGTCGTGGACTGGGAGCGCGTGGCAAAAATCATGGAGCCGGTGGATCGGGAGATTTTCCTCAGTGTGGAGTGTGGCAGGATCGACGAGGCCGAACGCAGCCTCGCCTTCCTGAACAAGGCGCTGGCCAAATGGTTGGTCTAGCAAACCGGGCGGTTCCGCAATCCTCATTATATGTTAGACAAGCATTCAGTCATGACACGTCCGTTTTATGGTGCGCTGGTTTTCGCCTTGATAGCCGTTGGCGCCGCCGCCGAAGTTCCGCCGCAGGTCCCCTTGCGGGTGGCGGACGGGCCGCTGATCGCGCTCTGGCAGAAAGCCGCCCATCCTAACAAGCCGTACATCGCGCAACTCTACGCGCCGGGGGAAAAGCCCGTCCCGCTGCTGGATGACTCGCCGCCGGATCATTTCCACCATCACGGGTTGATGCTGGCGCTGGCGGTGGATGGCACGGATTTCTGGTCGGAAAAAGGCGTGGCGAATGCCGGGCGCCAGGAGGTGTTGGAATCCGCGGCGGCACCAGCGGGTGATGGCTTCACGCAGCGGCTGCGCTGGCTCGCCACGGATGGCACGGCATTGTTGGATGAATCCCGCCGGGTATGGGTTCGCGCCAGCGGCAAGGGCGCGGATGCCGTGCATTGGCTTGACTGGGAGTCCGTCCTCACCCCGGCCGCGGGACGCGACAAGGTGCGGTTGTCGGGCGCGCATTATTTCGGCCTGGGCATGCGCTTTTTACCGGAGTGGGCCAACAAGGGCGAATTCATCTGGTCGGATCCCGCCACCCCATCCGCGGTGGGGGGCGAAAAAGTCACCCCTGGTGACTGGTGTGCGGTCCGCTGCTCCATCGCAGGACGTCCGGTGACCGTGCTGATGCTCGCCCACGCTGCCAATCCGCGGCCGGGAGAATGGTTCACGATGAGCCAGCCGTTTTGTTATCTCTCCGCCACGCTCAACCTGAAGAACGAGCCATTCTCACTGGCCCAGGGCCAAAGCTGGACCCTGCGCTACAGTCTCGCGGTGCTATCCACCCCGGCAGACCACACCCGCCTGTCAAAACTCGCCGAGGGTTGGAAAAACTCCAATCTGTTTCCAGTGAAAGAACCATCTCATACTAACAAACCATGATCACCCCATCCGACAACCATGAATCAGGCACTGCGCTTTCGCGGCGCCGCTTTCTCAAGCATGCCATAGGAACCAGCGCGGTTTTCGCCGTGCCGAACATCGTGACCACTCCGTTGTTTGGCGCCGCCGCGCCGAGCAACCGGGTCAACGTGGGGCAGATCGGCTGCGGTGGCATCGGCAGCGGCTATCATATTCCCATGTTGAGCCAGATGCCGGACGTGCGGATTGTCGCCGTGGCGGACGCCTACAAGAGCCGGCGCGACGATGCCGCGGCCAAGCTGAATGAGAAATACGGTGACCAGAACGCGGTGACCGCGCACGCCGATTTCCGGGAGATTCTGGCGCGGGCGGACGTGGATGCGGTGATCATCGGGGCTCATGACCACTGGCACACGCCGATGTCCATAGCGGCCGCCAAGGCCGGCAAGGATGTCTATTGCCAGAAGCCGTTGTCACTGGATTACAGTCTCACCAAGATTCTGCGGCAGGTCATCAAGGACAAGCAGCGGATTTTCCAGTTTGGCACGCAATACCGATCCACCGGGCCGCTCGGCAGGTATCGGCGGATGGTCCAGTTGGTGAGGAACGGCTATATCGGCAAACTCCAACGGATCGATGTCTGGAGTCGTGATGTCTCGTTCAATGAGGGCGAGTATCACGTCAAACCCTACGGTTCGGCCACGGAGGCACCGGTGCCGGCGGATCTCGATTTCGACGCGTGGATGGGCCCTTCGGAAATGGTGCCGTACACCGTGGACCGGGCGACCAATTGGGGCGGCTACCATTGCCCCGAAACCTCGCTGGGATTCATCGCTGGCTGCGCGATTCACGAACTGAGTCTCGCGCAATGGGCTAACACGGTCGATGATACCAGCCCCATCCGCTATGCGGGAACAGGGACGGTGCCGACGGAGGGCATCTTCCGGACGCTGGCGCGGTGGGACGTGACCTGTGATTATGCCAACGGGGTGAAACTGCGATTGATGGATTGCCGGACCGCCAAGGCGGAGGTCAGCGCCACTTTGGGGAAATGGAGTGATGGTGACGGTGCGATTTTCCATGGCAGCGAGGGCTGGATCAGCGACGCGCCGGAGTTCTGCGCCAGCAATCAGGCGCTATGGAAACAGGAATTCAAGCCCAGCGACGAGCAGTTGATGGTTTCCATGGAGCATAACCGGAACTTCATTGATTGCGTCAAATCGCGCCAGGAAACCATCTGCCCGGTGGAAATGGCGATCCGCTGCGATGCGATTCCCCACCTTTCTAACATCGCTGCGCGGACCGGCCGGGTGATTCAATGGAATCCGGAGAAGGAAGAGATCATCGGCGATGCGGATGCGGCCAAGATGCTCACGCGACCTTTCCGGGAGAAATGGAGGATCTGGTAAATGCACCCAGGCTAACGAATGCAGTCCTCTGCCAGCATCAACCCATTACTTCACATACCTCCATGACCTCAGTCCCTCCTACCATGACCATGGCCCGACCCTTGGGTCGTCGTCAATTCATCCGCGCCGCCGCCATCCCACTCGTCGCGCTTGCCATCCCCGGTGGGGCGGGCCGAGCGAGTGCCGCGCAGACCTCCACATGGCGCATGCGCCTCGCATTCTCCTCGGTCATGTTCGCCGGGCTTCCCATCGAGGAGGTCTGCGAGCGGGCCTCCCAACTGGGTTTCGAGGCGATCGACATCTGGTGCCCGTTTGACAATTGTAAGCACCTCGCCGATGTGGTCGCGCGCCTCGGACCTGACGGACTCAAGGCGCTGCTAGCCAAGCACAAGCTCGCACTCGCCAGTTTCACCACCTACCGCGTCGGGCCGGAAACGGTTGGATTTCCCGCCTACGCGGAATTCATCGGCAAGTTTGGCGGCGGCGTGGTCGTGCGCGAGTCTGAATACAAGAGAGTCAAACCGGAAAACCTCACCGCGGAGATGCGGGCCTTTTTCGAGAAACTCAAACCGCAGATCGAGATGGCTGCGGAAAACAAGGTGCGTTTGGCCATTGAGAACCACAGTGATGCCATGCTCAACTCACCGGATTCATTCAAAGCCTTCCTCGATCTCAATCCCGCACCCAAACACGTCGGCTTGGGCATCGCTCCCTATCACCTGCAGAATATCAAGGCTCCGGTGGATGAAGTGATCCGCATGGCGGGCTCGCAGTTGCTGTTTTTCTACGCCTGGCAGTCGGCCCCCGGGATGAACCAGTTGCCCGGCCACGGTCCAACGGATTTCGTTCCATGGCTCAAGGCGCTGGCAAAAATCAACTATCAGGGATGCGTCAATCCATTCATGCACGGCAACCCGACGCCGGCAGAGATCACCCCAGGGCTCGTCCAAGCGTGCGCCTATCTGAAGGCCTGCCACGCAAAGGCCATTGCCTAGCAGCCTGCCTTCAGGGCAGCGGCGTGCCGTCGGGAATATCAAAGGACTTGAAACGCGAAGCATTGCCCTTTTCGAGGACGACCTTGGATTTGGGCAGATCCAGGGTCTTGGCGAGGAAATCGCGCAACTCCGCGTTGGCTTTCCCTTCCAGCGGGGGAGCCGCGACGCGCACGCGGAGGATGCGTCCGGCTTGGGCGTCATCTTCCCAGCCGATGACTTCGCTCCGGTGGGCATTGGGTGTGGCACGGACACGCAGTTTCATGCAAGCCGAGCATCGGGCGACGCCGCCGCCGTGACAAGGCGGGAAAATATGCGTGCAAACCCCGCGCATTTAGCGCTAGAAGGTGTCGGGCTACCCCGTAATCACCTTATGCCACGTGTCACCATCACCGTTCCTGATAAAACCGCCCAGCCTTATCGTTTCCAACTCGACCGCCAAGCGGTCACCCTCGGCCGGGGGAGCGAGAACGACATTGCCATCGACTGTGGTTCGGTATCGGTGAAACACGCGGAAATGCGCCGGGTGGAGGGTGGTTACGAACTGCGGGATCTGGGCTCGACCAATGGCATCAAGCTGGACAACGAGCGCTTTCAAGCGATTCCCTTGCGCAATGGCATGTCGGTGAAGCTGGGCGATGTGGCCTTTGATTTTCTGCTTGCCGATGAAGAGCTGGAGGCACTCGCGCAAGAGCAGCCGAACCGTGGAGCGCCGGTTCTGTATGAGCCCGAGAAAATCCTGCCGATGCTTCCGCCCATGGGAGAGAGAGAAGACGTGCATCACCCGCAGCGGTCTCTGCGCGATCTGCCGGAGTTGAAGGACAACAGTATGGGCGGTTACACCATGCTCCTGTTGTTTATTCTCGCGGTGGCGGCGTTTTGTGGCGGCATGGCGGTTCGTTTCAAAAAGGAAACCGGTGGCTCGTTCATCGATGCGATCCAAGTGAAACTCCAAAAGGTAAGTGTGCCCGCCAAGACGGCGCCTGCAGCGCCCGGGACCGCGCCCGGGACCGCGCCCGGGACCGCGCCCGAGACCGCGCCCGAGACGGCACCCGAGACGGCACCTGGGACCGTGCCTGGGACCGTGCCTGATGATGCGACGCCTGGCACGGCTTCTGATACGGTCACACCGGGTCAATAGGTCTCATCTTGATCCACCAAGCCCGGCCTGTCGTTAGCGGATCTTCTTGCGTTTGGGGTTGAGTTGCCGCCTGTGGAGGCTACGCTCCGTGCGTCTTCCCCACATGAAGGTTTTTCCGTTTCCCAACATTCCGGCACTGGTTGCCGCGATTCTCGCGTTTTTCCCCGCAGTCCGCGCCCAAGAAAGCATCATGGTGCTCGAGGCCTATTCCGGGAAAGTTCTGATTGCCTCCAACGCATCGGCCAAACGCCCGATCGCCAGTCTGACCAAGATTGCCACCGGTGCGGTGGCGGTGGACTGGGCGATCGCCACCGGCGCGGACCTCGGCACGCTCCAGATCACCGTGCCCGAGATGGTGACGCTGGTTGGCGGGCCCAACCCGATGAACCTGCAACCCGGCGACCGGATCTCGATGCGCGATGCCCTCTACTCCGCGCTGCTTGGGTCCGACAATCTCGCGGCCCTCACCATTGCCGACCATGTGGGCCGGGAAATCCTCACCCGCCGCGGGAAAAACGGCGATCCCGTGGGGGAATTTGTCGGCGAAATGAACCGGCTTGCCGTGGCCTTGGGCATGACCCAAACGCGCTTTGCCAATCCGCACGGACTTGAGCGTCCCGGGACGAGGGCCTATTCCACCGCCGCAGACGTGGCGCGCATTTCGATCTATGCGATGCGCCGCAATGCCTTCAGCTTCATCGTCCGCCAACCCGAGCGCAATATCAGCGTGGTCGGGGCCGCGGGCAAACGGAGCTACCGGATCCGCAACTCTAACGAATTGATCGGCGAGCCGGGCATCCTCGGCGTCAAAACCGGCACGACCAGTGCCGCCGGTCCCTGTGTCGCGGTCTGCATGGAACGCGATCCGCTGGTCCGCCCGAAACGGGACGGCTCGAAAGGAGCCACGCCGCGGCGATTGATCGTGGTTGTTTTGAACAACCCGGACCGTTTCAACCGGGCCCGCGAATTGATTCGCCAAGGGTGGGCGGTCTATGACCCGTGGCTCGCGGCAGGGGCGCCGGTGCAGGACCGGGGGCGCGAGATCCTGAGCGTGCCCAATCCGCGGTGAGGAGAGTGGTCAGAGGTCAGAGGGTGTTTAAAGGCGGGCGCGGGGCGAGCATTAGCGAGCTTGGAAAAATTTGGCGTAGCCCGCTATGGCATGGCCAGAGGCAATTTAGTGCTTAAAGTCAGTGGTCAGTAATCAGTTGTCAGCGCTGCGGAAATTCAGCAAACTTTCCCCATGTCCACTGATCCACTGCTTGATCTGCTCCGGCGCAAAGCCCGCTTCACCCACCAGGAACTCGCCGATCTCTTGTCATCGGACAAGGATGCCGTGGCAGGGCGCGTGGCCGCTTGGGAGAAGGACGGCACCATCCGCGGCTATCACGCCGTGATCGATGCCGAGGCTGCCGGCGACACTTCCGTATCCGCATTCATCGAAGTGAAGCTGACTCCCGAGCGAGGCGGCGGTTTCGACCGTTTGGCGATGCGCATCGCGCGCTTCGACCAGGTGGTTTCCTGTTATCTCGCCAGCGGCGGCTACGATCTGATGGTTGTTGTCGAGGGCGGCGACCTGCGCGAAGTCGCGCGCTTCGTGTCCGAAAAACTCAGTTCGCTGGAAGGGGTGCTCTCCACCGCCACCCACTTCCGGCTCAAGACCTACAAGGAAAATGGCTTTATCTTCGAGCGCGAGGTCACCCCCGAGCGGCTCGCGGTGACTCCCTGAATGATGCACAGCTCTGCACGCGGAGGTCTTGCAGGTGGCTTGTCTAACAAGCTCGGGTGCAACTCCGGAGTCCGGGTTCAGGGCGGGGTCGGCAGCGGTTTTTTCGCATGCTGGAGGCGAATCCGCTCGATGAACTCGCGGTCGGGTTGGCTCAGCCGCTCGAGTGCGAGTTCGAAGGGCTTTTGATTTGAGACGAGGCGGATTTTACCATCGCGGATCACGGTTGGGTTGGCGGGTGGAGCGGGCGCGGTCGGTTGGGGAGCCCCTTTGGGGGCCTCCACCACCAGATCTTCGAAGGCGATCAGCTTGGCCTCGAGGGTTTTGCCATCGGTGCTGGTCCATGGGCGGGATTCGGCAAGCACCACGCGCGTGGTGTAACGCACCTTCTGGTTCTCCGTGCCGCCCTGCGGCAGGACTTCCACGCCGCCCGTCGTGCCGCCACCCAGCGGCCGGCTGACAAATTTTTTCGGGCTGGCAGGCACCACCACTTGGGCGGCCCCCCCGCATGCCAGCAGAAATCCCGTCAACAAGCCGAGCATCGGACCATTCATGCGGAAACCCATAACCCGAATTCCGCCGCATGGCGAAAAAAATCCGCGGATTGCATACCCCGGCCGCGGGGCCACCGGTCCATTCTCTTGCCGAAGCACCGACCTCCCCAATCTTTCTTCACAGCCGTTATAGCCCGAATTTCGGGCCATGAAGTTTGAAAATAAAAAAATCTTGCGTCCCCCGCCGGAAATACGATGTTTACTCTTATGCGTTGGGTCCTCGCCGCTTTGTTGCAGCAGGAAATCGCGACAGCAGACATAAAACCAAAAAAAGAATACATCCCCCGCAACACCCAAGAGTCCTGAAAACCAATCCATGAAACACCAATGAGTATGAAAATATATAATATCATGAAACCTATAAGAGATGCCCTCAAGCACTCCGCCCTCGCGCTGGCGGTAGGTGCCGGCCTGGCGGGATTCACTTCCACCGCACAGGCGGATTATGAAAGCGCCATGCAGGCATTGAGCCCGCTCGGCTATTGGCGCCTGAATGAGACGGCAACCTCAGTCCCTGACTATACTGCCAGAGCCGGGTCGGAAAGCGTTGCCACGCCGGGGCGAATTTAGGTTATGCAGCGGTGGTGCGGGTCGGTGCGTTTCATTGTGTTGGTTTCTTGCTTATC
>Ga0268284_1001626_pt1 | contig 11133 bp, 8 predicted proteins | sample saktaG_14_FD_190137 | JGI IMG/M metagenome (GOLD analysis project Ga0268284, IMG submission 190137) | Saline water microbial communities from Sakinaw Lake, British Columbia, Canada - sak_2013_06_06_40m | ecosystem: Environmental > Aquatic > Non-marine Saline and Alkaline > Saline ... | reverse complement strand
GACAGGTGGGATGCAGTGCAATATACATTTGATAACTTAATTGTGATATCACTACACGTACATTCAAATCTGTTGCCTTTGGGAAGCACAATTTTCGCCTTCTATTTTTGTAGTGGAACTGGCAAAATATCAAATGTACGCCTGGCGAAAAGGTTTAACATATTGACCTTCCCCCAGATTTAGCAGCACCGGCGATTAGAATCCGCTCGTTGTATAAGAATACTTCCCCGTCACATTATAGTCAATATAACCCCGCAGTTTCAGCAGTCTCTATAACCAGCCAGCATTGGATTTATGCCCTCTCGTCATCAGTCCAATTAACTCCAGGCTTGACAAGGTACTCTATTTTCTGTTATATTTTTAGTAGACTTAGAGTTGTGCATAGACCGCTGAAAGGCGGTTTTTTTATGCCCAATACCCGTAACTATTTTATGAGATAACGTATATTTCCAGTAAGTTGGATTCAGCCACTCGTGGCAACATGGGTGGCTTTTTTGTTGCCCGGAATAATTAAATGGAGGTCTATTGAATGCAGACTATCAAACAAATCAGACTGGAAAAGGGGATTAGTCAGCGCCAATTGGCGCAAGATGCCGGTGTCTGCCAGAGCCTGCTCTGTGCAGTTGAAACGGGAAGGCTCCAAATTTGGCCCGCAATAGCAAAGAAACTGGCAAAGGCATTGAGCATGAAGGTGTCTGACCTAATTTGTAAAGAACAAGGGGGTGATAACAAAGCAGACTAAATAACCTCAATTCCCGATAACGGGGGATGCTGTCTTTGACGGTGTCCCCTTTTTTATTTCCAGCCGAAAATATAATAAATGGAGATTAAAAAAGGCCCCATTCTGTGACTGGCAGAGCGGGGTCTTTCTATTGAAACTATATGCAATTGACTAAATCGTATTTTAACACAAAACCCGAATTCGTGCGGCGGCAAGGCCGTAAAATACTTGGCCTTTACCTTGAAGAAAAGCTGGCCCGGAAAATGACCCAGACTAACCACGTTTTAAAAAGGCCCCCCGGTCTTACAATTGATGCCGGAGCCTATGACCTGCACATAGCCAGCAACTTAGATTGGAAGGTCATTTTTGATATAGATGACGGAAGGCGCTACTGGATAACGGTGCCGAAATTCAATCAGCACAAACTGTGGATTGACCGGGGACAAGGGCCGCAATATGTCATCCAATTCAAACACCTGCACCGTGAAGGCGACAGTGGGTCTTCTATTGATTACGGTAGCGCCAATCCCCCTATTAAGCTGGATAAACCGAGGTCATCGCAATTGAGTTTATTCGGAGGTGATTGGATATGTCGGACGTATTAAATCGAGGAGTACAAATAAATACAATCTTATCTAAATTAAAAGGCGTAAAACAGGTGAAACCAAACTCATGGCAGTGCCTTTGCCCCGCACATCCTGATAAAGAGCCGTCACTATCAATCACGGAAGGTGCGGACAAGGTATTGATGAAATGCCATAGCGGCTGTGACTACCGAGACATACTTGGTAAAGTTGGTCTTACTGAAAGGGATTTATTCTTTACTAACGGCAACCAGCCGAAAGTAATTGAAGCTGTTTATCCGTACGTTGATGAAGGTGGGAAGGTAATCTTTGAAGTTGTGCGATATAAGCCGAAAGGCTTCAGCCAGCGGCGCCTGGAAAACGGTAAATACATCTACAATCTGAACGGTATTGAACCTGTGATATACCGGCTTCCTGATGTTATCATGGCCATAAAGGACGGCCAGGTCACATACATCGTGGAAGGCGAGAAGGACGCTGATACTTTAACCAAATTGGGATTAAACGCCACTACCGGCCCGATGGGGGCCGGTAAGTGGAAGGACAGGTATTCAGGCTACCTGTCGGGCGCTGACGTGGTAATAATACCCGACAAGGACGAACCGGGCCGCCAGCATGCCGACCAGGTAGCAAGGTCACTGTTAGGCAAGGCCTCCAGTATCAAGATAATCGACCTGCCGGGGGAAGGAAAGGATGTCACCGACTGGATTCAAGCGGGGGGTGATAGAGATAAGTTAATCAAGGCCGTTGAAGCGGCCCCCAATTACGTACCGCTTTTGACCGGCGCCGATGATGACGGCAGTCTATTCCAAATAACCGACCTGGGGCCTGTGAAGATATTCACCCAGGCAAAGCACGGCATACAAATCAAGGTGCGGCGTATTAAAGAGCATGAGGATGGTAAGGTAAGCGCTGTAATCGAAATCAAGACTATTGAGGATAAGCCTGTAAAGTTACTTATACAGCAAATCAACCTTACCGGCCCGGAAGTATTAAAGAAGGCGGCAAATTCACTTAAAGCTAAGCGGCCTGCTATCGACTGGGGCAACTGGCTTGAGGAAATTGCGGCCTATGTCATCGAATCAGCGCAACCTAAGGCTGAATATAGGGAAGTGTGGATAGATGACAAGCACGAGTATGCGGCGCCTGAATACCTGGTAGACCCGCTTGTCAGGGAAGGAACCATTAACTACATATACGGCCTGGGCGGGTCACTGAAGACTTACATGGCGATGATACTGGCAATATGTATCAATCTGCCGTGGAAAGATAATCCGCTTGGTTTGACCGTGCCGAAATCGGGCCGGGTACTTTGGCTTGATTGGGAAAACGGGGAAAACCCGGATTATTTTCCGTATCGCATGGATAGGCTCATCAAGGCGTTAAAGGTATTCGGCCCGGGGAATACGCCGAACCTGTGGTTCGACTACATGCGATGCAGAACCTCGCTTGCAGACGATATCGAAACGATACTTGAGTACAAGGAAGCCAAAGGCAGCACGGTAGTAATTATCGATTCTTTGGCCCTTGCAGCTGGCAAAGACGACCTTATCAAGGCTGATTCAGCGGTAAAGTTTACCCAGGCAGCACATTTGATCGGTAACACGGTACTTGTGCTGGCGCATACTCAAAAATCCAACGAGTATGAAAAATCTATCTATGGATCGGCCTTCTTTGAAAACCTGGGCCGGAATATATGGCTGGCCCGGAATGACCAGTCTGAAGGCAGTAACATTGCTGACGTTACACTCAAACAGCGTAAAGCCAATGATGCGCCGACAGGCACTGAATTAGCTTTCCGTTTTGCCTTTAATGGACGTGTCCTGGACAGTGTCCAACGAATTGACCCGGTGTCCAATGGATACTGTTACGGGCCGACACATTCAATGGGTAAGATTACTGATGCCATAAGGGCAGGCGAAACTACAATCAACTCGATAGCAGCATACACCGGCATTAAGTATGACACTGTTTATAAAACCCTTACCCGGAATGCAGATAAAGTGTTTCTACATGAAGGTGAAAGTTGGGCACTAATCTAAATGGACACGTTGTCCAATGTCCAATGGACACTGTCCATTTATGGACAACTTATTGGACACTGAACGTTGGACAGTAGGGGGGTCTTAAAGACCCCCTTGTCCAACTCAGTCCATGTCCAGTGATGTTTTTACTACTTAACGTTAAAGGAGGGGAAAGAAATTACCATGAAAACAGATACAAATAACATCAATAAGTTACGCTGTCAGGATAACTGCCAGGCACCATTATGCCCGCTTGATTGCCACGACAAGGCAATCTGGTACCCGGGAGATGATATCTGCTATTCAAAGGCAGTCAGTAAACCCGCCTGGGTAAGCGCACAGCGTAAGATACAGCGCCTGCATCGGAAGGGATTGATAGACTGTGGGGAATGCTTTACCCGGCCCATGCTGGAAGGATTAAAGCGGATCGGTAAAGGCTTGCACGGTGTTAAGCCAGAAAACCTGTATAGAAATGAGAATACTGGACTATCATTGTAGACAAATATGTTGGCCATAGAGTAGAATACGCTACAAATTGGCTCAAAGGAGGCTATGATGACAGTTAGGTGTATTTGGGTAGCCGTACTATTAAGCGTACTATTACCGTCCATCTCTTCATGTGCCAACTCACCGATCGTACTCAAACCGGCAGAATTTATAGTTAACAAATTGGATATCACGCCTACAGAAGTTACTCCGCGAGAAAATGTTACTATTACCGTAGAGATAGGGAATATTGGTGGAGTAACAGATAACTGCAATGCTGTTTTGAATGTCGATGGAGAGGAAAGGGATAGGCAAATCATCTCTATCAAACCGTCTGAAAACAAGACGTGTATATTTTCGATTAACGAGTCTAAGCGTGGACCACATACCGTTGAAATAGGACGTTTGAAACGGGATTTTACCGTAACTGAAAATAGCTTTCTTCTAAAATACGATAAGGGAGTTATAAGTAATTTCTGGTTTCGTCCTGACCCTTATGGGCAATGGATAAGTTTCAGTCCGCCATCAGTGCCATTCCAGATAAATAAGGTCTATATTCTGGGCAGGCGGACCGATTTTGGGCAACCTGATAATAAAAATTACACTGTAAACATTTGGCGTGGTAATTTCGAGGAGAAACTATATTCGAAGGATTACCCTTATTCAAATTTTTCGACGGACCTAAAACTGATTGAGCATGAAATAAATCCACCGATCATTGTCAAAGGAAGTTTTGCTATCGACTTTGTTAGTCACAGTGAATTTACTTCGGGCAACGGCCAAATGCCTAATGGCAAAGTCATTATGATAGCAACTGATTATACAACTGATTCCCCAGGTAACATTGGCTCATCGCTGATGGGTTTTAATGATACTAAGGACTTTGAGCAGTTATATCAAAATTATGGCCCAAATTTAAAAAAGGGTTCTTGGATAATTCGAGTTGAAGGTATACATCCCATATCAGGAGATCCCCAAAAGGAAACTATAAGTGCAAATAGAAAGGATAACTACTTATTAAAAAATGATGATGGCGTACCTACTATGAATTGGTATCCTGGCGATGGTGGCGGTTTCTGGATCAAGTATGATCCACCTGTTAAACCGTTTAAAATAACCGAAGTGTTGATAAGCGGTTATCGGTTTGGTTCGGGGGCTTCTGGTTCAAATGCCAGATATTATACTATCAACATATGGGATGGGATGTTACAAAAGAAGCTGTATTCAAAAGATTATCCAGCAGCCGATTTTATCGGTAATTCGGCCGGTAGTTCGGATTGGGTAACCGCCACAATCGATCCAGCTATAGAAGTCAATAACGAATTTACAGTGGAATTTCTTAGTCGTAATGAAAGCCCCATAATTATCGGGGGACAAGAGCACTCTGTTAAAATTGCTATTCAATCAAGTAATAAAACTGGCACCCAGTGCAAAACTGGTTTTTCGAAAGAGGGTTACAATGACATTAGTAAATATCTCAGGTATACTCAAGATTATCCCGTAATTGTAAATTCCTCTTGGATGATTCGTGTTGAAGGTATTGGTAAGTAGGTGCCCCTTCGTTATTATGCTGATTCAAAAGCCTTGACAATTCAGCGCCTATTGGAAGGTCTAAATAGGATCGGCAAGGGCCTGCACAGTATGAGGCCGAAAAGGATGTATACTGTAGAGAATGACCGACTGTCACTATAGACAGATATTATTATCGAAGTGTATCATTTGTGGAAAATTGGCTACGAGGAGGCTGTAATGGTAAATAAAAATATCTGGGCGTTCTTTCTATTTGTAATACTCTTAGTACCCTCGATTATTTCGTGTGCTACACCGAAGCCTGCTGAATTTAACGTATACAAAATTGATGTTAATCCCACAGAAATTGCACAGGCTGAGAATGTTACCGTTACAGCAATAGTAGGTAACATTGGAGGAGTAGCAGATAACTATACCGCTATTTTGAATGTTGATGGGAAAGAAAGAGAAGGACAAATTATTACAATCGAACCTTCTGAAAATAAAACTATTTGCTTTTCAGTAAATGAGCCTCATATCGGGAACCATATAGTTACAATGGGGCTGGTTACAGGGAGTTTCAAGACGTACGAATTAGAACAATATACACTGAAACATGATAATGACTCGTATGATTCATCCTTTGCCGTATGGAACCCAACAGGGCTATGGACAAAATTTAACCCACCAACGAAGCCATTTCAGATTGATAAAATATGTATTAACGGCTTTCGAAGCCAAAATGGAGGCGAAAGCAATAAAGTATATACGATAAAGATTTGGGATAAAGATTTTAAGAAGGAGTTGTTTTCAAAAGACTATCCTTATGCAAATTTTCCTACATCAATGGGTATAGTAAGACATGAAATATATCCGCCAATTGTAGTACAAAATGAATTTGTCATAGATTTAATTAGCCGAAGTGAGAACATTGAACCTGGAAGTCACGTAGCCAAAACAGCAGTTTACTTGGGTGTCGATTCCAGTTCAGATGGCAGTAAGTACATGGGGATCTCGTACTCAGGTAAGGACTCGAAATCGTTGATGGATGCAAGCGCAAAATATATGCAGACCCTTTCGCATGCAGCTTGGGCAATTCAAGTGGAAGGGATGGGGAGAAAGGCGGGGGTTACAATTACGCCACAAGTAAGTACAGGCTCTTCCTTACAAGGTATCCCAGTCACTCTAAGGTATGATAATTTAGACACAGATCCAAATTACTTTAACCAAATAGCTGTCTGGCATTCTTACACTACAGTAAGCTTTATCGGTACGGGAATTTCTGGAACACTGATCAAGACTCCACTAATTATAAAGCCCTATAAGGAAGGCGCAGTCTGCTTATATAAAGATTTGTCCGAAGGGTATAAGTATCTTAATATTGACACGACTTGGTATCGCGATGTTATCAATGATAAAGTAGAATTATCAAAAGGCGGATGGGGACTTGCAACCACGTTTAAGCCTGAGAAAACGCCATTTAGCATTAATAATATTAGGATCGCCGGGGTTGCCCTCTATACTTTAGGAATACCTGATGATTACGATAAAAAATATGTTACTATTCGTATACTGAATAAAGCCGCAGAGGTCATATGGTCAAAAGACTTTAAGTGGAGCGATTTCAGGAATCCTGACTTAGGCACAGATATAAAACCGGAGGCATTTTGGAAGCATATTGCAGTCGACAACGTAGTTGTAAATGACGATTTCACTGTTGATGTATTGGCTTTAAGCAAAGGATATTATCCGGCAGGGAAGAGTTATGATTATTTCGCCATAGCTTATGAGGAAATTCCAAATTGTGAACCTGCCACTAATAATTCATTTATATCTGAAAACGGCAAGAGAACAGATCCGTGGATAGGTCTTTACGGTCAAAAATATGGAAATCGCATCTGCTTTAATCTTCGTATAAGAGTTGATGGTAGTTACTGAGAACGCAAGGTCATACATTCAATGTCGATTAATATTTGGCTTGCGTAGTGTAAAGATATAGAATCTGCACAAAGAAGGCACCGGCCAGGCCGCTTAGAATAGGTCTATTTTGCGAAAAAAGGCCTTCTTAAGCCTTACTGTAGCACCCCCGGCGCAAAACGTGACAGATTGTATGGGCGGCAAAACGCTGGCCTTATTCCAAGGCTTTATAACATGCGCTAATTATGACAGCATTTCGGACAAAGCTAAATCAAGTGTAAAAAGCGACATCTTTCGCTTGACCCATCATTAAACTCTATGGTAACAGCATCGTCTGGGATATCTACGCTTGACATTAAGGTTGTATGCGTGCATAATAAATACAAATGGACAATATCTATAGCACAAAGGAAGCGGCAACCAGGCTTAAATTATCTGAATCACACGTTAGGCGCTTACTGGAGGGCGGTCAGATAGCCGGTAAGAAGTTAGGGCGTGACTGGATGGTGTTTAGCCTGGATTATAAGAGGAAACGGAAGGCCAAGAAAAAGAATACTTAGTCAAGCAAAATCGTCAAGCAAATTTAAATAGGGGGTCATACGTAAAAAATGAAAAAATCGTCAAGCAAAATCAGGAAATCAAATGGAGCCAGCGGCGAGAGTCGAACTCGCGACCAGCTGTTTACGAAACAGCTGCTCTACCACTGAGCTACGCTGGCACGCACGATGCAGAATTTAAGTTCTGCCACCGCCCAGACGTGGCGACCACCCCGCAGGGCAGTACATCGTCCGGTAACACCATGGCATCCTCCTGCATGCCCGATATTATATGAGAATACGTGTCCCTGGTAAAGACTACGCTTGCGTGACCCAGATGTAATAAATCTAGCCAGGTATCTTTTTACATCAATATTGAACTAATAGGTCATTGACATTATACATTCGGGGCATTGTGCCACGATAAATTCCCCCATATCATGTTAAGAAATAAATATTAGGACCGTGTGGTCAGCGCATATCCTTTGAATGCCAATGACAATGGCGAAAATAATATATATAAAAAGGAGTTAGAAATGAAAGTAGAATGAGAGGAATACAAAGGCAAAAAGATACTCTATGTGGACTAAGTCGGGGCTAAGAATGACGATGAATTAATAAACGTCCTCCACCAGCAAGTTGAAATTGAAAAACAAATTCCCGGGAAAACGCTTTGCCTGATCAATGTTACCAACGCACACGCGGGGAGCCGGTATATGGCTGAACTAAAAAACTTGGTAAAGAGGTTAGGATGAGGGGTGACAAAATCATAGAACATTAACAGCGATTAACCTGAGAATTGACATTCTCCAGAAAAATTAATACAATCCTCGGTTGAGTAGCTACAGGAGGTAGAATCATGGGTCTACAAATCAGAAAGATTACCTGGTGTCCGTGTGTCCTGCGTTACATCGTGGCACTGATTATATTTATGCTGCTAATATGTTCAGTTTTAGTGCCCTATGGTGCGCGGGCTGATGATCCGGGCAAGTGGTACAGCCCGTATACACAAACCTTAGTCGATAAGGATGGGCATAATCTTGAGGTAGATAGCACTCCGATGAAGCCGCCGGCGGTCAAGATGGCAGCGGCGAATCTTCCCGGACCTGGCACGCCTGGCACGACCGCCACGCTCACCAACGTCCCTGCATTCAACTGGGTCTACGGCTGTTATGCTACCTCTGCCGGCATGCTCGCCGGCTACTATGACCAGCTGGCACAGGGCTACACTAACATGTATGCCGGTCCCGCCAACGGTGGAGTGTGCCCGATGAACAATGAAACTTACTGGGGCAATACCGTTTATACAGGCGTTACCTGCGGAGAGTGCCCGCTGGTCGCCACCCACCTGGGCAAGGACGGGTTGGCGACAAAAGCTCACGTTGACGATTATTGGGACGATGTGAACAGTACCGTTGACCCGTACTGGGGCGCCTGGACCCAGCACGCTTATGCCGACTGCACGGCGGATTACATGGGAACCAACCAGTATCATAACTGGTTTAACAAGGATGGCTCAACCTGGCTTTATAATAATGGCGACAACAGTCCTACCTATGACTATACTGGCGGCGAGACAGCCTCGCCTCCCTGGCGGGACGGTTGCCACGGAATGAGGCTGTTCATTGAGTCGCGCGGCTATACGGTAACTTCCAATTACAACCAGCGCATTTCCGGCTACGGTGGTTTACCGGAGGGATTCACCTATGACAATTTCAAGGCGCAGATCAACGCCGGCAGACCGGTTTTCATACAGGTGGTTGGCCATAGCATGCTGGGCTATGGCTATAGTGACCCGGATACCATAGCAATTCACGACACCTGGGACCACCTGGACCACACCATGACCTGGGGTGGAGTTTACTCTGGGATGCAGCACACTGGCGTAACTGTAATTGAGCTGGCAGCTCTTCCGACTCCGGCTCCGGCTCCGGCTCCGACTCCTGTTAACCCGCTGATAGGCACAGGCGCACCGACATCGCACGGCGCGGGGGCTGGCTCAACGTCGACCACAACAACTCAAACAGTGTCAATCACCAACATCCAGACACAAAGCGCCAGCCTCTCGGCCAAAACAGTCACACCCGGAACGCCCATAACGGTGACCGCCGATATCGCCAACAAGAGCGCGGTCAACGGCAGCAAAAAGGTAACTCTGTATGTCAACGGCCAGGTGGAGACAACGCAAGGTATAACAGTAAATAGCGGCGGCTCTACTCAATTGACCTTCAACGTATCCCGCAGCGAACCAGGCGATTACAGCGTCTATGTGGACGGAGTGCCGGCCGGCAGCTTCAAGGTGGAACTGTTCAGGGAATCTGACGGCATACTCATCGTGAGCGCCGCCCTGGTAGCAATGGCCTTCTTACTGGGCATGGTGATGCTATGGCGCAGACAGCGCGCCGTGTAAGAGAATAACGTAATACCATGTCATTGCGAGGCCGCCGCAGCGGCCGCGGCAATCTGACCGGTCAAGGCGTAATGCCATGAGATTGCTTCGTCGCCTGCGGGCTCCCCGCAATGACGTTTTTGGGTTGGGCTCCTCACAAAGACATTTTAAACCAGCCACTTGACTTTTCAATACGTATTTGTCTAAAATAGTTCATATATATGAACAGATGTTCACAAATATGAACGGAATAGACATAATATCCGCCAAATTATTAGCGGTGCTGGCCGAGGACCCGCAGCGCGAGCTTTATCAGCGGGAGATAGCCAGGCTGGCGTCGGTGAGCATCGGGGCCACCTGTCAGAAATTAAAAAAACTTTCTGATGATGAAATGGTCAGCAGCATAAAGGTGGGGAAGATGATTTTCTACCGTTACAACCTGGCCAATCCCGTGGCCAAACAATTCAAAATCCTGCTTAATCTGGCCGCGGTTTACGGTCTTGCCCGCAAGTTGCGCGATCATGCCCAGCTTGTCACTTTATTTGGCAGTTATGCCGACGGGACCAATGTCACCGCAAGCGCCATCGATATTTTTGTGCTGACGCGGGAGGGTAATAAGGTAAGGGAGATAGCGCGTGACTATGGCGATAACCAGGGGAAAAAAGTGTCCCTGGTCATTGTGAACCAGGGTGAATTCCAGGTGCTGAAGTCAAAATACCGGCCGCTATATAAAAGAATCCTCAAGGGGATTATGCTCTGGGAAGCCGGTAAAACCTGAGCCCTTCTTAATGGGGCAGATACACTTCGGCCTCGGCTACACCAACAGTGTTGCCCTGCTCGTCCTTGGCCCAGATATCCAGCGTGACGAAATCCTTACCCTTGCCTATAGGGTGCTTCTCGGTCACTGTAGCTCCATAGATACAGGTCGCGTCCACGGGCACCGGCCTGACCAGCTTTGATTCGATGC
>Ga0268284_1001625_pt1 | contig 11134 bp, 17 predicted proteins | sample saktaG_14_FD_190137 | JGI IMG/M metagenome (GOLD analysis project Ga0268284, IMG submission 190137) | Saline water microbial communities from Sakinaw Lake, British Columbia, Canada - sak_2013_06_06_40m | ecosystem: Environmental > Aquatic > Non-marine Saline and Alkaline > Saline ... | reverse complement strand
CTCATCCCAACCACTAATTTCTTGAGAATAGGGCGGATCCAGGAAGATCGCAGTCATCTGTCCGGTTTTTATAACGCTCGGTTTGACGACACGCTTCCAATCGCCACTCGTGATGTAAACATGCACTAGTCTTTTCGCTAGCAGAGAGAGCTGGGAAGTGTATGTAGAATGCGGTGGTGTGAGGTCTGGCGTTGAGTTTACTTGTCTGCGCTTTAAATCTGTTGCTTCGCACCCTATGCCGTTATTTCTGTTGAGCACCCATTTTCCAGCCAACACTACGTTATAGTCATCTTGTTGTCTTACTCCCTTTTTTGAACACAGTTCGTTAATACCGTTGTATTGTTTTTGACCAAGATCCATCCCGCACAATTGAATGCTCTCGTTGCTCTGCTGCGCGAAATACTGAGCTAACTTGATGTCAAAAAAATCATCATTGTCTCTGAGTTTTTGTCGCAGTGATTGCTGCTCTTTCTTTAGAACATCGAATCGGGAGTGTAGGTCAATCTCGGTGCTTGGATAGTACATTAAATACTCAAGGTATTCGGGATCTGCTTTTAATGCTCTCCAAAAATTTACAACGTAACCATCCAGGTCGTTAATTATTTCGCGCCCAGTATGCGGGAGTGGTCTGTTTAGTAGCACAGCGGCGGACCCACAGAACGGTTCGATGTATGTTTTTACATCACCGAGCCTGGACCAAACATATTGAGCTACTTTTCTTTTTCCTCCAAAATAAACAAAAGGCGCTTTGAGTGCTTGCGTGCTGTCCATTTTATCCCTGTGTTTTTTTGTATTTTACATCGCGCGGGTATCTGATTTTTCCGCCATTATCCGCGCCCCAAAACGGCAAAGACGATGAATCTGTCACATGATTCCCAGCTCTGATCCCTTCTTTGATCGCTGATTCCCCTTCTTTGACTCCGTCCTCGTCATCGTCCTGATTCTCGTAATTAAATCCATCTGACACGACACTTTGTGCAGATGCTGTTAAAACAATAGAAACGGGAGGAGGAGTAAGCGGGGGGGTAGGAGCGGGAACAACGATAGTTCGAACAAAAACGGGTTCGGCGGGCTTTGTACTTGGAACTACAGCTTCGGGCTTTACTACTTTCGTGCGTGCGACAACTTTTTTTTGTGTGAGTACAACTCCCCTGAGCGTAATAACCGGAGCTTCTAGTTTTGTAACAGCAGCAGCAGCTGTTTTCTTTGCGACTCTTTTCTGCTTGCTAATCTCTTCTTTTTCTTGCTTCTTTTGCAGCGCGTTTTTAAATATATCTGTGTCTAAGTATTTTTGCATACTCGCTTGTGCAAATGAGAGCACTGACTGGCATTCTTCAAAAGCAGCTACAGCAACACTCTCACTCACAAAAGTATCAAAAACAAGTGCTTGCTTTGCACTCTTGTCGATAGCTTTCGATACTTTTTCGAGTTTGCGCATGATGAGAATGAGGGCGTTGATGGGGGTTCTTTCTGTCTTTGTTTTCATTGTAACTCCGCCAGGTAGTATGTAAAAAAAAACAATTATACACACTTGGCGGGTATAAAGCTACTCTTCAAAAAATATTTTTATAATTCCCGTCAGGGTTAATCCGGCCTGGATTACTTTTTCTGTATCAGCTGGACTTACAAGTATTCCCAGCGCTGTCAGTAGCAACGCTACTCCGGACCACGTACTTGCTTGCGAAAAAAGCTCTATGAGTCTGTACTTAATCTTGTCCATTGTCTCCATTAAAACCCAGCGAATCATCTAGCTTTGTAGACTCCTGTAGAATCCTGAAAACCTCAGTATATTCGTATATTAGGGGAACTGGGGATAAGCGTAGTGTCTGTGCGAAATGATCTTCTACCTCTCTTAACCACCTCTTATTCATTCTGTTTTCAAGATTCTCGGGCAGTACAAACTCCTGTCCGCTTTTATGTAAATACCTCACGGGCTTCTCAGATGACACATCGAGCTCTTTGATAGAGTTCGTTTTTTCTACTTCAAAAAACGACGGATGTACTCCTTCCCTAACGCTTTTTGCGCGTTCTTGTTCGTCAAGGTCAGGCTCCCCCGTACCTTCCGTCCCGCACCTCCCCCCTCCTTTACAATCATATGTGTATACGAAACACGGGATCTCATTCCATTCATCTTCCGGCTTCACCTGTAGTCCCCACTCCCTCCAAGCTTACTCCTTTGCGCCCTACTCCTGAGCTTATCCATGTTCATCGCCATTACATCTTCCGGATTAATCTTCATTGCATCACAAAGTCGAATCAGATACCAAAAAACATCACCTAGCTCAGCAATCATATGATCTTGCATATCTAACCTAATACCATCTCTATATGCTTTTTTAATAACGCCAGTGACTTCTCCAGCCTCACTACTTAGTCCCAAACCCAAATACATCAATTCTGATACAGAATGTTTCATTGCATCAGGATAGATTGCAGTATCGCGAGTAAACTCAATATATTCTTGAAAGTCCATATACCTGCTCCTTTCACCAAAACATAAAATCTTTTTGGGGTGAAAGCGAGTGTTTTGTAGCCACCGCTTCCACGGACATTGTCTGGAGGTCGTTATTGATTTCAACAACCCCCACATTTACACACACGTTACACGTTTTGCGGTTCACAAATATAGAACTTCAGATACGATGCGCGGGTGGTAAAATCTAACGCACTATGACCTAGGATTGTCGACAGGTATTCGCCACCATCCATATTTACGGGTTTGAAGAAAGCCGTACACAAGGCCCCGTAAGCACCTCTCAAAGAATGCACTGTAATATTGTAGTCTGGAGAAAACACCCCCTTATACTCGTTTTTGACAATCCGGGATAACTTCGAAGCGATGGTATTGTTTAGATTGTCGTGGGTGTAATCCAAAAACTCTGGTTTCTTAGAACGTAAAGAGATTATAGCGTCTCGTAATTTGGAGGAGTCTGACAGAACTGGTATAACGTACGGATGTGATTCATTGTCACCAGTTTTTGCTTGGCCTTCAAACAAAGCGGTAGTGTCAGATATTGGATCCAAAGAACCGGTTAAAGCGATTTCAACGGTTCTACGTCCGGTTAAGGCCAACAACCCTAAAATCTGTCTATTGTACATTCGGCTTACAAGGAGTTCCTCACTCACAGCGAGAAATTCAGGTACGTTTTCAATCTTGATAAGATTCTGCATTTGGTTCTTCACCTTGATTTTGTACTGTTCATTAATACGATCCCGTTCCGCCGTATCCAAACAAGCTTGTTTATGCAACCAAACTATTTGGGGTGAAAGCGAGTGTTTTGTAGCCACCGCTTCCACGGACATTGTCTGGAGGTCGTTATTGATTTCAACAACCCCCACATTTACACACACGTTACACGTTTTGCGGTTCACAAATATAGAACTTCAGATACGATGCGCGGGTGGTAAAATCTAACGCACTATGACCTAGGATTGTCGACAGGTATTCGCCACCATCCATATTTACGGGTTTGAAGAAAGCCGTACACAAGGCCCCGTAAGCACCTCTCAAAGAATGCACTGTAATATTGTAGTCTGGAGAAAACACCCCCTTATACTCGTTTTTGACAATCCGGGATAACTTCGAAGCGATGGTATTGTTTAGATTGTCGTGGGTGTAATCCAAAAACTCTGGTTTCTTAGAACGTAAAGAGATTATAGCGTCTCGTAATTTGGAGGAGTCTGACAGAACTGGTATAACGTACGGATGTGATTCATTGTCACCAGTTTTTGCTTGGCCTTCAAACAAAGCGGTAGTGTCAGATATTGGATCCAAAGAACCGGTTAAAGCGATTTCAACGGTTCTACGTCCGGTTAAGGCCAACAACCCTAAAATCTGTCTATTGTACATTCGGCTTACAAGGAGTTCCTCACTCACAGCGAGAAATTCAGGTACGTTTTCAATCTTGATAAGATTCTGCATTTGGTTCTTCACCTTGATTTTGTACTGTTCATTAATACGATCCCGTTCCGCCGTATCCAGTCTAAATAAAGCTCCTGCATATGTATAAATTGGGGTGTTTGATTTGATAAGTCTGTCACTGTAGGTATCCAGAGCTTCGTTTGAATGGCGCGGGGGAAGGCCTCCCAATCCTTTGATTCCCAAAACTTCCCGGTATTATGTGATCTGATCTTCGGTCAATACGAGGATAGTCTACTTGAATCATGACAAACTCCTCGCTCCACACATTGTATCGATACCGCGTATGACATTCTCTTTTATTCGTGTTCATCATAAGGATTCTCCTCAAGGTCTATATATAAGATTGCAATTCCGATCAACACAGCAACTATCAATAGTATCCAGAACATGTGTCTACCTCAGGTGTTGATACAATGCAGCAAGAAAGAATCCGAATAAGAATGCAGTCATTAGAGCCCCATAAACTTAATCAACTCTACGAACGTAAGCAGAGCCAGGGATGGCACAAGCACGATTGCTATTGCACCAAATACAAAAAATACAATGATTTCTGTAATACATTTGCACTGCATATTTATCATATTTACTCCTTAACTAACCTTAACTTAGACTACACGCACCCGCATCGCATGCAGGCTCTATTACGCTAGAATCTGTGTGTTCAGTAATTCCGTCAAAATTGAACGTACGTATCTCCTTACTGATCTCATTATACATCTCTTTGTTAATTTCCTCGAAGGGGGCTTGCAAGTAGCTGTGGTCGGAATACGGCAAGAAACTAATTCCTTCTACTTTATTCCAATTCTCATACACCCAAGCTCCTACTTTCAGCCATTCATCTTGTTCGACAGAGACAGTTATCGAGACAGTGTGATCGCACCAATGTTCATAAAACATTTTGTAGTGGTCAAGCGTCTCTTTTACGGTAAAATTACCGCGTACTCTAGCCCCCTCAGGTGCTTTCTTCACAAACGTAAATACAGTGCCGTTGGGATTGTATTGATCAATCTCATGAGGCACTCCGTACTGTATCATGCGCGTGCAAAGCGGATCTTTGTTGTCTGCCCTCACTCGTCTTATATAGTATTCCGCAAAACGCGGATGTATTCCACTGCTTGTATCGCACAATTCAGAAACAGTTCCACTGGGTTTCACCGTTGTGATTGCCTTTGATTTTGCAATACCTAATTTAGCAGCCCATCCCGCGTTAACTTTATGTACCTGCGAACGTAAAGATTTAAGAAGCTCGCAGGTATAAATTGAAGTGCAATTCAATAATTGGTGATCCATAATTCCTGTCAGGCTTACTCCTAGCAGTCGTTCTTCTTCACAATTTTCTTTCCATTTGTTTCTCAAATATTTAAAATCTGTGAGCGTGGACTGGAAGGTCCCGATAATCGTTGCTATCTCTACTTTATCTAGTAAATCCTGGTCACGATCACCAGACCTTACAATCACTTCGCTCAGATTACATAGCTGCATATTCCTGAGTGTGATCTCCCCACAAGGATTCTTTCCGAAATTGTGGACAGCATCCCTGCCTATCTCAATGCACTTTTCCTTACTTGCTACGCGATTAACAATCCCCCTTTCTCCACTCTTACTCTTTATTAGCGCCAACCATTCTTCAGTGAACACTTCAATGTCTGGCTTTTCTGTGTATACAACACTGTTGTTTGCAACTGCTCTCTGCTTATTGTCTTGCCACCAATCTCCACTCTTTGCGTTGCGCATTCTCAAGTCCGATAAGTTAGAGAGCGATATCAACGCAGCACGCCTTACTCCGCCAACTAGTACTACGCTAGCGATCATGCATACAAGGTCATGACACTCTATCGATGTTAGCTTACGACCTTGCGCTTGCTTAAATGCGTTTGCAGTGTATTCAAACAATTGTATGAGGGGCTGAGGGCCGCTAGCCCTACCTCCGAACGTTTGTAATAGCGCACCAGCGGGTCTAATAAGACTGTAATCAAACGCAGGAATATGTCCACTGTATAGACTATTTATGAGCGTCTCAAACGCTAATACCCACCCCATCTTACTGTCTTGTACTGTTTCAAGCCCGCCAGTAATGAGGTTGTGCGGAACCTCAGGTAACTGACTTATGCACTGTCTTTCAACGCTAAATCCTACGCCGGTTCCGCACAACAGTACGTAGAACACTTCAGAGAACGCTCTCTTATCATCAATCGCTACATAGCTACAATTGTAACCAGCAACATTATCTCTATCGAGAGCCGGGCCTGCCGTCATCAAGCAGCGCATGCTAGGCATTACACGCATATCGTGTATAGCATGATAAATGCGATCGCGTGGAAAGCACTCATACTTATTTTGAAAGTAATCGCAGTAGCGTTCTACTGTTTCTTCCCATGTTTCACGCCTGTTTTGATCAGACAAGTAACGAGCATATCGGGACTTATGTATGTACGATTGATACGAATTCATTAAGGAATCCCTATTTTGCAGCTTCATTAGCTGTACTGTACTACATTGAATTCGCAAGAATCTGCTAACGCAAGATACCTGTCTCTCATTGCTTCAAGATACTTTAGCTTCTGTACTTGCTCACCTCTTTCCTTAATTCTTTTTCTGCAAACGCTTGCAGGCGCATCAATAATAATGATGTCGTCATACGCCATTTCTTCTATATGTCTGTCTGCATTTTTCAAAAACGAATACTTTTTGCAAAACGCATCAACATCATATTCTAAAAAGTCATCAAACATTTTTTGCGTAAACTGGTAAACAACTGTAGAAGGCCATGATCTATCCAATACGACATCTCCTCCTTCAATCTCGAGCTTCTTTGCACTATCATACATTTTCTTGTTTAGCAGAATGCACTTAGGGATGCCCCATTCGAGCTGGAGTGGGTTTTTAGCAGCTTGTAGTGCGGTAACCCACGCCTCACTCATTGTGTCTGACCTGCACACAAGATGACTTGGATACATCTCATTGATGTATGTTGTCTTACCTACCGCGTTAGCGCCTTCAATTATAATCATAACGATCCTCTAACTATTTTCCAATTCAAGGCTTTAGCAAGGGTTAGATACTTATCGCGCGAGTATTCCAGATTCCAAAGATCAGGCACTTTTTCGCCTCTATCACTAATTCTGTACTGACACTTTTGCGGGAGAGTATCGATAAGTATGACTTTGTCTTTATGCATTCTACTAAGCATAAATGCTCTAATATCCCACATCGAGGGATTCATGTGCCTATCTTTCCACCCCCCCAGGCAATTCAAAACAAAGTCAGGATACAGCATTGTTGTGTTCATTTGATAAACAACTGTAGAAGGCCATGACCTGTCCAAAACTACCTTTACGCCACTTTCTTCTATTAATGTTGCTGCTTCAATGAACTTTGCATGCAATTCAAAGCAGAGCCTGACTCCCTCCGCATGTATAAGTGGATTAATTCTTTCAGCCCCCTTCCTTAACTCTGTTTTCCTTAAAGCCGTTTTCCACTCCTTTGTTGAAAGATTTTGCTTAAGACAGGTGTAACCCGGATACGCATTCTTAATGTATGTTGTTTTGCCTGCACCATCGATACCCTCAACTATGATCATTACCAGCCTCTCATATGTTTCATAGCAATTTCAAGTAACTGTACTGAAACACGTAAGTTCTCACTACCAGTTTCTATATAATCTTTTTGCATAAGCTCTATTGCGTCTTGAAGAATATTGCATGTACCATCGTTTGCATACATTAGTTTCTCTAACATCTCTTTCATATTCATACATTCACTCATTTTGAGTCCTTTATCTCGGGTAACGGATTAGCCTTCATGTAATCTATAAGAAAGTTGATTTCTCTAACGGGTCCACAATTCTCAGGTTTAATCATCTCTCTAATTCCTGTTTCGCACTCTTCACTTGTCATATCTTATTCCTCTTGTTTTATTTTATACCTTTTCGGCTTTGCATGCTTGTGTGTACGAGCAGAAAAAACACATGGGGGTCTTGTTTTGTGGGTATTCAGAGAGCGTGCACATCTCTCTCATTGCGTCGAGTAAAAACGGAAGGGTCTCTTGTAGATCGCAGCGCAGGAACACGTGAGACTCTGAAATACCGTTCTGCGTATACAAAACGATTCCCTTTATTTTTTGAATTTCGGGGTTATTCAGGAACACAACGTGTGCATACACTTCTAACTGATTACGAAAGTCCGCTGCGCGCCCAGTTTTAAAGTCAATAATATTGGCCTCTTCTGCTGAGACAATCTCAAACGCATCGATGTATCCAGTAAAATTAAACATCTGTTCATTTTCGAAAAACGCGTGCGAAATTGGGAGCTCCACATAAACGGATCCAGCGCGATACCCATCTCTGAGCCTGCAAATCTCTTTTTGCGCATCGGCGTGCATTGTTGGTAATGTGCGTATCACCCCCGTGATTACGCCCTCTATATGCTTGTGAACCGCAATGCCCAAGCGCGAATACTTATTCCCCACATCTTTCATGCCGAGCACGTATTTGTACATGTACTGCCTGCGGCACGTGTTCAGACATTTGATTTTACTATACGAAATTTTATGTGTTTTTTCTTGTTCTTCCATTCTTGATCTCTCTTATCCTGAGCACACACTGCTGCTCTGTGTCGTAGTCCATATAGATTCCATTTTCTTCAATAAGCGCTTGTATTTTAATCACATTCTCTTCGCGATACAACCATTCCTCAGTCTCTGTTATTGTCATCATACTATTATCGACGCGCCTCTCTAGCTGATTACCCACATTTTAAAATAAGTACGTATGTTGTTTATTTTAGATGCTCGAGGTCACTCTCTTCCATTACGTCAAAATCGCTCACTCTCACACGTCCATCTTCTTTCGCACACTTGATTAACACCCTGCGCCCGCAGTATTCGTTCACGTCATTCAAATCGCCTTCGTTGCATGCACGCACAAACTCTTGTAGTTTCCCCCCTTTTACGAGAGCCTCAACATGATCTTTGTATCCGAGCGTTAGTATACGAAACACGAGTGCAGTGTTCTCTCCCATTTTCTGCGCGCGCACGCACTCAGCAGTATGCCAGCCCCCAAGGGGGGCCCCGATTCCTGCAAGCGCGCGCTTATTACGAGTGCTGAGTAGCTTGAGAGGTTTCATATTCTTACACCATTTGCTTTTTTCATCAAATCGAGACCCGCCGAGCGAACCGCGCCACTTTTCGTTAGAAGCGGATCGCGCGCGATCGTATAGAATGACACGCCGGTTTTTGTCTCTCGATTGAAATGTATTCCCACTTTTTCAAACATGCGTTTGACTACAGAGTATTTCATTTCGAGCGCGTACTTGCGCGATATGTCATTTGCAACATTCAGCTGCAGCGCATATATTGTCCTGACCTCCGATTCCGAAAACTCTATTTCTTTGCACTGTAAGTTAGTAAATTCGCCCGTACCCTTTATGATGTCGATATTAAGATTCACCTGCAACAACATAAATACGTTTGCAAGCGCCCAGGGGTGCGAGCGCAGGTAAGTCGGCACATTGGAATCGATGTCAAAGTGTGCGTTCTCGAGTGCGCGTTGATCTCTGTTCGCAGCAAGATACATGTAGCGCTGATTACGCAGATTACTATTCTGTGTGAGTGCGACAGTCGATTCGTTGAGCGCTATATCGCCCAGGATCCCCTTACACATTACGCGATCGATGCTTGCGCGCTCAGCTTCAGAAAGAAACTGCTTCGTTTTTAGAGAATCAAACTCTTTGACGCCAGCAGCAGTATTCATGTCAATGTCGCGCGCGTTCAGTACAGCGTGTTGTCGCTCCTGCTCAATCTCTTCTTTGATCTCAGAGACCTCTTCTTTCGAAACCGTCTCTGTCTCCTGTTTTTGATCTATAACAATGTATCCGCGCAACCGCAGCACTTCTGCAAGCGTGCCCCAGGGATCTTTGCGCATTGCGTTCTCAAGCGCTTCATTTTTTATTGCCATTTTTGTGTACTCATCCAAAACCAATACATCTTCAAATGTGACGTTACCCTCTTTAGAAAGATAAAAATCAAGATCAAACATCTCAAACATTGATTTTACTAACTCTGAAAGAACTGACTCGCCTGCCCCCCTCACCACGTGCTTTGCAAAAAGCTCTATCAGTGTCGCAGTACGCACGCGCAAAAGCTGCTGTATGAACGATGTCGGAGTTGTAATCCCGCAATACAGCGCGCACACTTTTGTGAAATGCTTGTACTCAATGCTGACTCCGCTTTCGACAGATGGCGATACGAGTACGTAGTCGTAGTTCAGATTTGTGATTTTTCGAGGATCGGCTGCGTCATTTATAAATGCGACTCCGTCTACATTCATGTGCTTAGAATGTATCAGCAAGCCGCTTTTCTTCGGACACACACGATGCAGGTGCTTGTACAACTGAGATAAATCGCGCGCGTTGTCAGATGCAAAATACACTTTTTCTCCGCTGCGAATGTAATCAGCAACGACATTCCAGTGCTCGTGCTTTTTAATTTCTGTATACACGACCTGAGGCTTCGCGTGCGTGTTGTGTATGTTGTGATAGTAGATCGGCGTATGCGATCTGCACGACTTGATTATTTCGATGTCGATATCAGTGATGTCAGCGTCTGAGCACACTAAGCAGCTGGCTTCTCGCATAACTTCTAGAAGCTTCGCGTACACTTTTCCTGCCTTCTTCTTCATCGTCCCACTTCTACTAAAAATATCTTTTCGAATCGTACTGAATTCATCTATGTAGAGATTATAGTTTCCAGTAAAACACTGACGAAAGAGATCGTTCACGATGCTGTTCGTAGTGATGACCATCGACCTTCTCGACCCAATCTTCGTGTTTCTCTCATGTATATAGCTGTCAATCATGAATTTGTCAGAGATTGACTCTGACAGAGAAACGCGAGGAGTAATGAACGTAGTAATGAATCGTTCAGCTGCATTATTGAAATTAGCTGCTTTCGACATCTCGATCACGTGTTTTCCGATGATCGATGTCTTGCCTACCCCATGACCTCCTCGAACTATGTGCGTACTGCCTGGACAAACCTGTGCGTTGATATCCCCGGGCGTTTGCGCACTGCTCACAAGCAGCCCCTCACAAGAGGTCGGTTCTATAAAGCGCCGAGTGGGCTCATCTTTGTGTGTTTCGATGGTTTTTGGCGTTTGCATTCCGAAATCGATAAAATCGTTTATCTTTCTAAGCCAATACGCACCCCCTCCGCCGG
>Ga0268284_1001624_pt1 | contig 11135 bp, 8 predicted proteins | sample saktaG_14_FD_190137 | JGI IMG/M metagenome (GOLD analysis project Ga0268284, IMG submission 190137) | Saline water microbial communities from Sakinaw Lake, British Columbia, Canada - sak_2013_06_06_40m | ecosystem: Environmental > Aquatic > Non-marine Saline and Alkaline > Saline ... | reverse complement strand
GAAGGGCGGGATGGAGGTGCAGTTCAACATACTCGATCATGAGATGCTGGAGGATGCCTACCGTCACCCGGGCAAGTACCCGGGGTTGGTGGTGCGGGTCGCAGGATACTGCGCCTATTTTGATGACCTGCCGCAGGGCGCCAAGATAGAGATAATGCAGCGCACACGTTTAAAGGTATAGGAGAATGCCAAAAATATGTTCTTGCGGGCGTCCTCGCCTGGTCATGTCTTTGCGAGGAGCCGTCCTCAAAAATGTCTTTGCGAGGAGCCATCCCCAAAAACGTCATTGCGAGGAGCGCAGCGACGAAGCAATCTGATCGTCCTGGACAGTAAAAACGGGCGCAGCCAAAGCAACGTACTGCGAAAAATAATAACCGGAGGAATAAATGAAAGATCAGTATTACGGAAAAAAAGACATCGAGAAGGTGGCCAAACTATATGCGCTCAAGCCGGAATTATTGAAGGCCTTCCTCGATATTGACGCCAAAGTATTTGTAGACGGGAGCCTGGATAAGAAGACCAAGGAGCTCATCGCGGTGGCCTGCGCGCACATTACCCAGTGTCCCTACTGCATTGAAGGCCACGTCAAGGGCGCCAAAAAGTCCGGCGCCAGTGAAGAAGAGATCGCCGAGGCGATATTTGTTGCTATTGCATTGAAGGCCGGTAGCTCATTGGCCCATAGCTGCATAGCGATGGAAGCGCTGGAAGAATAGGGCGTCTGCCGCTAACTCAGCGCGTCTTCGATTATCTCGATGCGCGTGGCCTTATTGGTGAGCGGGTCAAGCTCGACGGCCACGAAATCTATGCGCCAGTTTTCCGGCAGGCCCTGGTGGCTGTTCAAATACTCCATTGCCGTGGCGATCAGGTGTTGCTTCTTTTGGGCCGTGACCGATTCCTCGGGTGAACCGAAGGCAGTGCCGGTCTTGGTGCGCACCTCGACGAAAACCAGGCTGTTGCCCTGGTGGGCCACGACATCAATTTCCCCCTGGCGGCAGCGGTAGTTGGCCTCGATAATCCGGTAACCTTTTTTCTTCAGCTCGGAACGGGCCAGTTGCTCGCCCAATTTTCCGGATTCCTGTTTTTTCATATCAGCCTCGAGAGTTCACGTACAGGGGCAAAGGTCAGGCGGTGGTGCCGGCAGGCGCCGTGCCTGCGCAGGCAATCTATGTGGTGGGCTGTCCCGTAGCCCTTGTGGTTGCAGAAACCGTATTGGGGATAGGTTACGTCGAGCTCCAGCATAATATGGTCACGGGTCACCTTGGCGGCGATGGACGCGCAGGCTATGCTGAGCACCGTGCGGTCGCCCTTGATGATGCCCTTTTGCCGTATGCGTGTGCCCGGCAGGATCAGAGCGTCGATGAGCAGGTAATCCGGTGGCCGTGCAAGGGCCTGCAAAGCCGACAGCATGGCTTTTTTAGTGGCGTTGAGGATATTGATGCTGTCGATAACCTGCGGCGGCACGATGCCGATGCCGGTCTCGATGCCGCTTTCCTGCATCAGGCTGAAAATGCGTTCACGCTTTTTCCCGCTCAGCAGCTTGCTGTCCCGCACCATGGGTATCCAGTCGAACTCCGGTTTCTCAGGCAATATCACCGCTGCTGCCACCACCGGACCGGCCAGCGCTCCCCGGCCGGCTTCGTCAAACCCGGCGATGCGGCGGTATCCCTCCCGGTAAAGAGCTGACTCTTCATCATGGTTGGGACGCTCAGTCATGGCTTTATCAGCCGGTGGATATGTTCCCATGTCAATTGGCTGAGCTTGCCGATGGGCAGGCCGGCCTGCAGTACCAGCCAGCGTTTGGGCTCCCCGGCTGCCAGGTTAAGGTAGCCTTCCCGTATCCTGCGGTGGAAGGACAGTTCCTCGGAATCGAAGCGGTCCCGGTCGATTTTCCGTTTGCGCTGCAGTCCCTGTTCGGGCAGAACGTCCAACAATATTGTAACATCCGGCTTTAGCCCGCCCGTGGCCGAAGTATTGACAGAATCTATCAGGGATAAATCAAGGCCCCTGCCGGAACCCTGGTAAACAGTGGTGGAATCAGAGAAACGGTCGCACACCACCACGATGCCTGAATCCAGAGCAGGACCTATTACATCCTGGATAAGCTGGCTGCGGCAGGCGGCGAAGAGGAACAGTTCGCTCAGCGGGCTGATGTTGAAATCGCGTTTGACCTTGAGCACCGAGCGTATTTTATTGCCCAGCGGTGTCCCGCCGGGCTCCTGTGTCAGCAGCGAGGGTATATTATGCTGTTGCAATTTTTGATAAAGCAGCCTGGCCTGCGTGCTCTTGCCGCAGCCCTCCCCGCCCTCAAATGTTATCAAAATGCCGCGATGTGCCTGCATAGCTCCTGCAAATTGCGTCCGCTCAGTTATTGACTATTTTCACGCGTCTGCCGGGTTCCCGTCCGGCGCTCATAGAGTTGACGTCGTGCCTCTCAGCCAGCAAATGCTGGAGCCGCCGGATAAAGGCGTTCTGCGGGCTTAGCTCCACCTCCTGGCGTCCGTTTTTCACCTGCTCGATGGCCGTCATGGCCTCTTCCATGGCCGAATCCATCACCTCGTCCTTGGGACCGGTGTAGATGCTGTCGAGGCAGTGGCGCAGTTGCTGCAGGCTGTTGCCGCGTATGGCATACACCGGTATACCCTCTGCCTCAGCGTCCCTGAGTATCTGCGGCTTACGGCGGAAGTAGTTCTTGGTGGTTATCACCAGGTTGGAGCGCTTCAGGGCATCTGTGATATTGATATCCAGCCCTTTATCGTGGGCCGCCTGTTCCAGTATCGGGCGGTTGATGCCGAAAAGGAAGATATTCAGCCGTTTTTTGCCGGTATCCGTCCGGCCGCGCTGCTCAGGCGCGGCGGCTTTGTGCTCTTTTACCAGGTTTCCTTCCTGGTCCAGCCATCGCACTTCGGAGCCGGCGTCCTGCTTTTGCAGCAGCGAGTCCACCGAACCTGCCACGTCCTGGTGCACCAGCACCTTGTAGCGCTCCTGTATCTCCACCACTATATCGAAGGTGGGCGGGGCCTTTCTTTCCAGCACCGATTTCTGCGTGTGCCGGCGGCGCGCTTCCTCATCGCCCAGCGTTACCGTCTGTATGCCGCCTATCAGGTCCGAGAGCGTGGGGTTCATCAGCAGGTTCTCAAGGCTGTTGCCGTGCGCCGTGCCGACAAGCTGGACTCCCCGCTCGGCGATTGTTCGCGCCGCATCCGCCTCGAGGCTGGTGCCAATCTCGTCGATGATGATGGCCTCCGGCATGTGGTTCTCTACCGCCTCTATCATCACGGCGTGCTGCAGCGTAGGCGTCGGCACCTGCATGCGCCTGGCGTGGCCTATGGCGGGATGCGGGATATCGCCGTCGCCGGCTATTTCGTTGGACGTATCGACGACGATGACACGTTTCTTAAAATCGTCGGCCAGGACGCGGGCGGTTTCGCGCAGGATGGTGGTTTTGCCTATGCCCGGCGGTCCCATCAGCAGCACGTTTTTACCTGTTTCCACCAGGTCCTGGATTATCATGGCCGTGCCCATCACGGCGCGGCCCACGCGGCAGGTAAGCCCGACGATTTTGCCATCGCGGTTCCTGATAGCCGATATGCGGTGCAGGGTGCGTGTTAGGCCGGCGCGGTTATCGCCGCTGAAGGCGCCTATCAGTCCCGTGACGTGCTGGATATCAGCATCGGTTACCTCGTGGTCGCCTATAAATACCTCGCGGCCGGGAAAACGGGCTTCCGGCAGCCGGCCGAGGTCCATGACTATCTCCAGCAATTCGCCGTTTCCCAGGTCTCTCTTGAGATCGGAGGCTACATGGGGCGGCATGACGGCCAGAAGTGAATGGATGTCATCGGTGTTTACTGTCCGCAAGATGTCCTCCTGCCAGATTCAAGTCGGATCGTGGCGATTTCAGGAAACACAAATTTTATACTACCATCCGCGGGTGGCAAGCAGGCTATTTTCCGGGATGCTTTTTATCTCAAGTCCGGGCATGGCAACGCCCAGCGATTTGGATACCTCGGCAATGATGGCAGGATCGTTAAAGTGGGTAACCGCCTTCACAATAGCTTTGGCGCGCGCTTCGGGGTCGCTGGATTTAAAGATGCCCGAACCGACAAAGACGCCTTCAGCGCCCAGTTGCATCATCAGCGCGGCATCCGCGGGGGTTGCCACGCCGCCGGCGGCGAAGTTGACCACCGGCAGTTTGCCGGCATTGTGCACCTCGATGACCAGGTCGAGCGGCGCGCCCAGCAGCTTGGCTTCAGCGGGCAACTCGTCGGCGCTCATGGATTGCAGCCGGCGCAGCGCGCCCTGCACCGAGCGCATGTGGCGGACCGCCTCCACGATGTTGCCGCTGCCGGCTTCTCCCTTGGTGCGTATCATGGCGGCGCCTTCAGATAATCTGCGCAGCGCTTCGCCCAGGTCGCGGCAGCCGCAGACGAAGGGCACCTTGAAGTCATGCTTCCAGACGTGGTGGCTTTCGTCCGCGGGAGTCAGCACCTCAGATTCATCGATAAAATCGACGCCCAGGGCCTGCAGCACCTGTGCTTCCACAAAATGGCCGATGCGGCATTTAGCCATCACAGGTATAGTTACAGCTTTCATAATAGCGGTGATGATGCTGGGGTCCGACATCCTGGCCACGCCTCCGGCCGCGCGGATATCCGACGGCACACGCTCGAGCGCCATCACGGCGCAGGCGCCGGCGTCCTCGGCTATTTTGGCGTGGTCGGCAGTGACCACATCCATGATGACCCCACCCTTAAGCATCTGGGCAAGGCCGGTTTTTACTTTCCAGGTTCCAGTATCCATATCTTCAAACCCCATGTTTATTTCGTACTTCAATTACGATTGACAGGCGGCAATAAATAGATTATAGCACGTACCCCGGCCAATTTGAATTTGCTATAATGGGAGATTACCGGGAAGTATATTTGAACGGACAAATGGTGAATTATGGAATATAAGAAAGACACTCTTGATAATGGGCTGAAAGTCATTACCTGCCCCATGCCGCATACCAGGTCGGTATCCGTGCTGTTTTTCGTCATGGCCGGGAGCTGTTACGAGCAGGATGGCGTGGCCGGCATCTCTCATTTCGTTGAGCACATGTGTTTCAAGGGTACGGGCAAGAGGCAGACTTCACACGAGATAAGCGAGGCCATTGAAGGGGTGGGCGGCATCATGAACGGTGGCACCGACCGTGAGATTACCTCTTACTGGTGCAAGCTGGCCAGCCAGCACTTTGAGATGGCGGTGGATGTAATCATCGACCTGCTGCGCAACCCGCTCTTCCGTGCAGAGGACGTGGATAAGGAAAGGCAGGTTATCATTGAAGAGATCAATATGAGCCTCGATTCCCCTCAGTCACGGGTGGGCATGATATTTGACGAGCTCATGTGGCCGGGCAAGCCGCTGGGCAGGGATATAGCCGGCAGCAAGGAAACAGTGAACGCCACCACGCGTGAGCAGATGCTGCAGTATCTGAATAGTGCCTACACGCCCGCTAACATGCTGGTGAGCATAGCGGGCAATTTTGAAGCCGAAAAAGCCCTTGAGCTTCTCAGGCAGGCCACCGCAGGCTGGCAGGGGGGCAAGGCGCCGGGATACCTGGCCAGTGATGTTGAGCAGGCCGGGCCGAGGACGAAAATCGAGTACCGGGAAACCGAGCAGGTGAATCTGGTGTTGGGAGTAGAGGCGCCATCCGTTTTCCATCCCGACAGGTTTGCCGTGGATTTGCTAAGCATGATGCTGGGGGAAGGGATGAGCAGCCGGCTGTTCACGGAGATACGCGAGAAACTGGGGCTGGCCTACGACATACACAGCTATGTTGAGCATTTCAGGGAGACCGGTGTCTTCGTTGTCCAGGCGGGCATCGATCCCGGGCAAACGGAAAAAGCCATACAGGCCATTTTGGGGCAGTTGGCCCTTGTCAGGGACGGCATATCCGAAGGCGAATTAAAGAAGGCACGGGAGATGGCCAAAGGCAGGTTGCTGCTCAGCATGGAGAACAGCCGCAACGTGGCTGGCTGGTACGCCGCCCAGGAGGTCCTGACCGGCAAGATCATGATGGTTGACGAGGTCACACAGATCATTGAAAACATCACCCTGGAAGATATAAAACGCGTTGCCGGAGATTTGTTTAAAACGGAGAAATTGAACCTGGCGATTGTCGGCCCGATTAAGGATGATGGATCTGTAGCTAAATTGATGAAGTTATAAAATGGGCAAAGAGCTTGTTCCACAAAATAACGAAATAATCATATATACATCTGCGGACGGTGATGTGCGTGTCGCAGTGCTATACGAGAACGACACATTCTGGATGAATATTAATAGAATAGCTGAATTATTCGGTACCACGAAGCAGGTGGTAAGCTATCACCTGCAAAACATCTACGAAACCGGTGAGTTGAAGCGGGAGGCAACTGTCAAAGAAATTTTGACAGTTCGAACAGAGGGCAAAAGGCAAGTATCACGCAATCTGGATTTCTTCAGCCTCAATGCCATCATTGCCATGGGTTACCGTGTCAACAGCTACCAGGCCACCCAGTTCCGCATCTGGGCCACGGCCACCCTGCGCGAGTTCATTATCAAGGGCTTTGTGCTGGATGATGAGCGCTTAAAACTTAATAAACGTTTTGGCAAAGACTATTTCGATGAACTGCTGGAGCGGGTACGCGAGATACGCGCCAGCGAACGGCGCTTTTACCTCAAAATCACCGATATCTATGAGCAATGCAGCGTTGATTACAACCGTAATGCGGAAATAACACTGGCGTTTTTCAAAGCCGTTCAGAATAGACTTCACTGGGCGGTCACCGGTAAAACCGCGGCTGAAATCATAGCCGGCAGGGCAGATTCCACTAAACCACACATGGGCTTGCAGGCCTGGAAAAATTCGCCTCACGGAAAAATCCTCAGGACAGATGTGACCGTAGCCAGGAACTACCTCATAGAAAATGAGATCACAGCATTAAATCGGATTGTATCCATGTACCTTGATTACGCGGAGTTGCAGGCCACCCGCCAGATACCTATGAAGATGAAGGACTGGATACAGAAACTGGATGCCTTCCTGAAATTCAATGAATATGAAGTCCTGACTGATGCCAGCAAAGTATCGCACGAAATAGCAGTCAAGTTAGCCGGGGAAGAATACGAGAAGTTCCGGGTAAAGCAGGACCGTGAATATGTTGGTGACTTCGAGAAAGAAGTAAAAAAAATCACTCCCAAACTAAGGCGGGACAAGGATAAACAGTCCGGCGGCCTATCCTCTCAATAAAGTCTATCGCACGCCGGATCCGGTCGTTTATCTCGATGTTCTGCACTTCTATCTCAGCAGATTATACAATTCAGCTCAATCCCTATTTTCAACCATTTTACTCTCCTGGCATCCCGTCTGCCTTAATGGGGAGCAGTATACATTAATAATAAATAAAATAGTCAATTGACTTTACAGTATCTTATAGTACAATTTAATGACACTTCGAACTTTTTAGTATTTCGTTAAGGAAGGCATTAGTGGTGGTAAGCGAAAAAGAAATTAAGCCTAAGCTGCTTAAACTCCGCGATTACGATTCGCTCCTCTCGCTCCTCGAAACGATGGGATTTACCTATTGCAACGAACCACGTTCTACTGTAGATTGGCCTGATAACCTCAAACAAACGGTACAGGAATTTCGCTGTGCTGCAGTGCACGGCTCTTTCAACGTTTCTTATATCGTTTTACAGCCGGACCGCATGATAGGTACTGAGCGCCAGGTTGTCACAAGGGTGCTTAAGACAGATCCACATAGCCTGTTTATTTTCACCGAACCTTCCCATACTATCTGGCATTTCGTGCATGTCCGTTATGATGAAAAGGCCGAGCAGCGCCGCCAGCTGCGCCGGTTTGTCATAGATCTTCAGGATACCCGCAATTCAGATCGGCTGCGCACCACCATTGACCGCCTTTCATTTCTCGCCATCCCCCAGGGTCAGCAGCTTAGCGTACTGGCTATGCAGGCACGATGTGATGAGGCTTTCCGTGTCAGTGCGGTCAGTGACCGCTTCTTGAAATCTTTTATCAAGGTCGTGAAAGATCTCACCGCTGAACAACAACGATTGAATCCATCCCTGTTGCCAACCGATGCCTCGTCTTTGAAACAGGCGCAGTTGCTGATGGATCGCCTTGTATTTCTTTATTTCGTGCAGAAAAAGGGATGGTTGAATGGCGAACCAGACTATTTGTATAAGCGCTTCCGGAATTGTTTTGAGATTGCTCCCCAGTCTGATACTTTCTACCGCGAAAGGCTGCTTCCACTATTCCGTGCCCTTTCTCATCGCAATGCCCAGCGACCCCGCCTTGATGATGGCACTGAAGAGGCTCTGCCTTTCCTCAATGGCGGCCTGTTTGAGCTACCTCTATCATACGGTACAGCAAATCAGCCTCTTGATGAGAAAATCTGCATCACTAATGAGGTCTTGAAACCGGTATTCGATGATTTTCTGGAAAGCTACAACTTTACCACCTCTGAGGATACCCCGCTTGATATAGAAGTGGCCATAAATCCGGAGGTGATAGGTACCATATTTGAAACCTTTGTTCTTACTGCGGAAAAAGATGCCGAAACCAACGCACCTGATTTGCGCAAAGCCACAGGTAGCTATTACACGCCGCGCTGTGTGGTTCACCTTATCTGCCAGGCAGTGTTTCGCCGTTATCTTGTTGAGCGCACAGCCATTTCAGATGATGTGGTCAAACAGTTAATCGATTTCCTGCCGGTTGATCAGCTCACACCGGATCTCGTCTCAGAGTTGCAGAGGGTTATTACCACTGAGCAGGCTAACTCACTGAAAAATGCGGCTCTATCAGTCCGGGCTTGCGACCCCGCCGTTGGCTCCGGTGCATTTCCCGTGGGCCTTCTCCACGAGATCGTTAAACTGGTTTCCCTTCTTGATCTTCGATTGAGCGGTATATCTTACGTCGAACGGCAAAATTATATATATGAATTGAAGCGCAATGTTATAGAGAATTGCCTTTACGGGGTTGATATTCAGGAACAGGCCGTCCAGATATGTGAATTGCGCCTGTGGTTGTCCCTCATTGTTGATCACCAGGTATCATCAGCCCTACCGTTACTTGAGCGTATCCGGTCCATAGAGCCGCTTCCCAATCTTACTTTTAGGATACGTGTGGGTGATTCATTGCTGGATCGGCTTTTTGGCAAGGTACTGGATATTAAGAATGCACGCCATGAAGATCTCGTCAGTGAAATCACCACTACTAAGAAACTATATTTTACATCGCCCTCGCCTGAATCTAAACGGTATATTGAGCAGCAAATCGTTTTACTTCAACTCCATTTGCTTGAACGACTGCTTCAGCATGAACAACAGACAACTGGTGCCGAGATGCCCTTACTTGAAGGCGTGACCACTTCCAGAAGAGGTAACCAACTTGAGCAGGTCAAAGCTCGCCTCGCTGATCTTGAGTCTTTACTTATAAAATGCCGTCAGGCGCAGCAATTGGCTGCTCGTCCTTTAACCCATCAGTGGGAATATGCGCGCGCTTTTGATGCCATTCGCCAGGAATTCGGGGTATCTTTCATATGGCAAATTGATTTCGCCGAGGTTTTTGATCCCGGCGAGGGTCAAGCCGATAATAGGGAACCGGGCTTCGATATTATCGTCGGCAATCCACCTTTCGTGACAGCGCGAAATCCCGCTGTACGTGAGCTCTACCGAGAACAGTGGCCTACCAGTTGCTTTAAGAAATATCACTTGCTCGCACCCTTTACAGAGCTCGCCCTGATTAAGTTATTACACCCCCAAGGTCAATTTGGATATATCGTTTCGAATGCGTTTGCCTGGCGTGATTTTGGCAAGCCGCTCATCGAGCAGGTTTTTACTCGCATGGAGCTACTGAATGTTATTGATTGTTCGGGTTTAATGTTTCCTGGCCATGGCACACCTACATGCATATTACTGGGATATGCTATTCCCGGTGATGCAAAAGCAACTTTGACTGATATAGGTTTAAGACCTGGCAAATCTATTAAAGAAACGATTCTGTGTGGCACAAAATCGGGCAAAGGTCAATTGCGTCAAGAGGCTGATGAAACTGAATTATGGCATGAGATCGAAGCAGGTTGGGAAATAGCTGACTTTTCTGGAGATAGGATGAGTTGTTTTGCGTGGTCAGATAATATGACACGAAAACATCCGTGGTCATTTAATATCGCAAGCTATGAATTGAAAGGCATCATTGAAAAAATTGATAATATCAGCCTTTCTGAATATGCTAAATATTCTGTTAGCTATTCCTCCGTGTCGGGGATGGATCCTGTATATATTTTATCACCTGATGGTTTCAGACGACTTGGTATAGATAAATTGACATGTCCGTTTGCAATGGGAGAGGACTTAAGAGATTGGTCACTTAATCCACAGAGTATTTCAATATCGCCCTATCTTCTTGACGGTAATATTATAAAAGAGAAAGAGCTGGATAAGAAATCATTAGAGTATCTGGTGCACCTAAAAGCTTGCCTTAGCGATCGTAAAGGAATGCTTTTTCGAAATGGCTTAGCCAAAGGGGATCCGTGGTATAGGTATGAATATTATGATCATCTTAGAGCTAATGCCAGTACTCGTTTTGTTTGGGCGTTTATTTCCACACATATGTCTGTGATGCTTGAAAGTGGATTAGTGCAAACTAATCGATCAGTCAACAATTTCATCCCTGATGATAAATACAAATCAACTATGTTTTTGTTCCCGGCTCTCCTCAATTCCTCCGCTGCCCTTTTCTGGCTCAGACAAATATGTTTCTGCAAACGTGAAAGCGACAATCCTGGAACCGATAATTATTACGAATTCGCCGGTGGGAAAGTGGAGAAGCTTCCCGTTCCACAGGCCCTACTTGATAATAAAGCTATATCAAAGAGAGCTGCATTACTGGCCCAAAAGTGCTCAGATTTGGGCGCCGTAATCCCAGGCCTGCAACCACGTAAGCTGTTTGAACAGCCTGGTGAAGCCTACACAGACTGGTATGCCAAGATACGTGGTTATCAGCGTCCCGATTCATCATTAAATCTATCGTGGGATACTTCCTCAAGTCTGCGTTCTGCCTGGCAGGCTGCGCTCAAGAAGGTGGATGAAACACG
>Ga0268284_1001622_pt1 | contig 11143 bp, 10 predicted proteins | sample saktaG_14_FD_190137 | JGI IMG/M metagenome (GOLD analysis project Ga0268284, IMG submission 190137) | Saline water microbial communities from Sakinaw Lake, British Columbia, Canada - sak_2013_06_06_40m | ecosystem: Environmental > Aquatic > Non-marine Saline and Alkaline > Saline ... | reverse complement strand
TCAGTATAATCCCGCTTAGCCTTCCGGTTAAAAGGCGACTTGTTTTTTCTTTCGGCTGACTGTAAATCAAATAGCGCATCACTTACGAACCGCTCGTCAATTCTGAGCAACCCTGCCAGTTTCTGTACATAATGCGCACGCCGGACAGCATCATTTATCTGAGAAATAATGGGCAGCAATTTTGAAACTACCGCGGACTTATCTTTGGAACTATCGAGGTTAATGTTAGCAATTTCCTTTTTTAAAGTAAAATCAATTATTGGCTGTGATTCGCTGAGCAACCGGGCCCATTTTTCGGGGGAATTGCGTATTATTTCATCAGGGTCCTTGCCGTCACGGATCTCCACCACCTGGACTTCATATTTTACCAATTCCGCGTATGTCCTGGATTGTGTCCATGGCATCCAGTGGTCTTTGGGGATTTGCCCGTCAATGGTCAGTATGCTCCTGGTGGTCGCTTCAATTCCCGCCGGGTCCGCATCCAGGGCGACAATGATGTTCCTGGAGAGTTTCCGCAATATTGAGATTTGCCTGTCGGTCAGGGCTGTTCCCATTGACGCGACGGTGTTGGTGAATCCGTGCTGGTGCGCGGTGATGGTGTCCATGTAGCCCTCGGTGATAACTACCGAGTCCTTCTCCCTTATGGGGCCCTGGGCCCGGTCTATAGCGAAAATGATGCTGCTCTTATCGAAGAGAGGGGTCTGCGGCGAATTCAAATATTTAGGCATGGAATCATCCACGGCACGGCCGCCAAACCCGGCTACATGCCCTTTGATGTCCCGTATGGGGAAAATCAGCCTGTTTCTGAACCTGTCGTAGTATCCGCCCGTATCGCGTGGCACGATTAAACCGACCGTGAGTTGTTCCTCTACGGCATAACCTGATTTGACCAGGTAATTCATCAGCCCGTCCCATTTGTTGGGGGCAAAGCCAAGCTGAAAATCTTCGATGGTGCGGGAGGACAATCCTCGCTTATCGGCATATTGCCGGGTGGCTAAGGCCTCGGGATCGTGCAGCAATAGGTAATGAAAGTATTCGGCGGCCACCTCGTTTAACTTGAGTAAACGGTCTTTCTGTGCGGTGTCTTCTTTAGTAGGAAGTGCAATTTTGTTGGGAAGGCTGATGCCGGCCTTGTCCGCCAGCAGGCGCAACGCCTGGCTAAAGTCCAGTCCCTCCTTTCTCATCACAAATGTGAAGATATCGCCGCCGGTCCCGCAGGCGCCGAAGCAGTGCCAGCTTTGTTTCTCGGGAAAAACAAAGAACGAGGGGGTTTTCTCAGCGTGGAATGGGCAATTGGCTTTGAAATTGCGCCCGGATTTGCTTAACTGGATATATTGGGTAACAACATCAACGATGTCTAATTTCTGCTTGATATCATCTGTTACGTTCATTGGTTCACGCCCGGACGAAGCATGGTTTAAATGTCAGCGGATTCAGGATATCTGTGCCGCTGTGAGTATAGCATAATGGTCTGTCATACCTGCTATGTAATCGGTCACCCGCCTTTCCACGGTGTCATTATTGAGGGGATATTCTTCCGGCAGGGAACCGGGATTGCCAGTGTAATAATTATACAAGGAAATGATTACCTGGTGGGCATGTGATGTCTCGGCTGCTTCAAGCCCGGCGTAATATACCCTGGAAAACAAAAACTCGCGGAGCTCATTGGCGGCGTTCCGTATGGTCTCGTCCATGCCGATAACAGGGGGGTCTTTTTCAATTTGATTGAGGTTATGGCCGGAGAAATCCACAATGTTGCTGACAAGCGTGTTGATGCGGCTGGAATTCGACTTTCCCAGTATTTTCAATGTGGAAGCCGGCAGGTCTGACCGGTATATGACCCCCGCGCGGATGGCGTCTTCCAGGTCATGGTTGATATAGGCCACCAGGTCAGCCATTTTAACCACCTGGCCTTCCACCGTCGCAACATTGTTCCATCCCTCGTCCAGTATCTCCAGGTTGCCCTTGGAATGGTTGAGTATGCCGTCCCTGACTTCCCATGTCAGGTTAAGTCCCCTGCCGTTTCTCTCGACGCAATCCACGACGCGCAGGCTCTGCTCATAATGCCTGAAACCGCCGGGGAGCAATTCATTCAGTACCTGCTCGCCGATATGCCCGAAGGGGGTATGGCCCAAATCATGGCCCAGGGCGATGGCCTCCGCCAGGTCTTCATTAAGGTTCAGGCCGCGCGAGATGGTGCGCGCGATCTGGGACACTTCCAGCGTGTGTGTCAGGCGGGTGACATAATGGTCTCCGAGCGGGGAAATAAATACCTGTGTCTTGTGTTTCAGCCTTCTGAAGGCGTTGGAGAAGATAATGCGGTCCCTGTCGCGCTGATAGGCCGTCCTGAGCGGGCAGGGTTCCTCGGCAATAAGTCTTCCCCGGCTGTTTGCGCTGCGCGCGGCACAGGGAGCCAGGCGTTCTTCCGCCTGCTCCAACCGCTGCCGGACCGGTAAATCAGACATCATCAGCAATTCAAAGGCAACCTAAACATTAAACAGGAAATTAATTATGTCGCCGTCCCTGACTATATAAATTTTACCCTCAAGCCGCAGCAAGCCGTGTTTACGCGCCTCCGCCATTGTGCCGCTGCTGATAAAATCGTTGTAGCTGATGGCCTCCGCCCGGATAAAGCCTTTCTCGATGTCCGTGTGGATTTTGCCCGCCGCTTTGACGGCCTGGGTATTATCGCGGATGGTCCAGGCTTTGACCTCGTCCTCCCCCACGGTGAAAAATGATACCAGCCCGAGCAGGGAATAGGAATGTTTAATGACTGTATCGAAAGCGGTTTCCTGTAGGCCTATATCGCGGCGGAACTCTTCAGCTTCCTGGTCATTAAGCTGGGCTAATTCCATTTCAAGTTTGCCGCACATGGATATCAAGTCCACCTGTGGCCTCGCACAGGCTGCCTTCAAGGCCTCCAGGGCTGCGCCATATCCGGAAAGTTGCTTTTCCCCGATATTTATTACGATGAGCATGGGTTTCGCCGTTAAGAACTGGTAGTTATTCAGCGCCCGCAATTCGTCAGGCGTCAATTTTTGCAGCCGGATGGGGACGCTCTGATCCAAAGACTGCTTGATCCTGTTGAGAAGCTCCTGCTCCTTTAAGGCGGCGTCGCGTTCCGCCGATTTGCCTATTTTCAGGCCTGATTCCAGGCGGCCCAGGCGTTTTTCAATGATAGTGAGATCGGAAAAAATCAGCTCCATATCGAGTGTTTCGATATCCCGCAAAGGGTCGATATTCCCCTCGATATGGGGGATATTCTCGTCCTCAAAAGCCCGCACGACCTGCAGTATGGCGTCCGCTGTGCTGAGGATATTGAGAAACTGTCCGCTCACCCCCTGTTCCTTGCCGAAACCCCGGGGCAGGCCGCCGATATCGATGTATTTTATCTCGGCAGGGGTGGTTTTTTTGGGATGGAAGATCTCACTGAGTTTTAATAACCTGGCGTCGGGCACCTTGGCCACAGCGGGATTGGTGGTCAGGCCGCTACCGGCATGCGGCTTATGCTCGGCGGTGAACCTGGTCAGGGCGTTGAAAACGGTGGTCTTGCCGCTTCCGGGCAAACCTATTATGCTTATTTCCATATTAAGGCCTCGCTCAACAAGAAACTATATGACAGCCATGTTGAAAATGCAAAAATGCGTCAGCACATTGTTTGCAACGTATTTCAATTGATTACTTAACCAATGCATATCCCGAAATATTCTGGGGATTGCTAAAAAGAGATTCAGATAAAGCCTCATATTCTTGTTGTACCTCGCATGGTACTATCCGCATAGTGCTCAATAAAAATGAGGTAGCAGATATTCAAAGCAGATTGCGTGCACTCATGGGGAAAGGTATATTTGCCGGTGTCCGTGTAAAAAGCGGTAATATTGAATATATGTGGGATTTCCTTCAAGGGGTTATAAAAATATGAACGGAAGAAAAGGAAAGCACATAATATCGGCAAGCCGCAGGACTGATATACCTAAATTCTATGGTGAATGGTTCATGAAGCGCATTAAAGAAGGTTACTGCATGGTTCCCAATCCCCTTTTCCCTTCGAAAGCCTATGAAGTATCTTTGAAGCCGGAGGACGTATTGGCGATCGTTTTTTGGTCGAAGGATCCTAAGCCCTTGATTCCGCATCTCTCCGTCCTGGACGAAAAGAAATTCCGTTATTATTTCCAGTTGACTCTTAATAACTATGATAGGGAACTTGAGCCCTGTGTACCTGACCTGGAACGGCGCGTGGATACTTTTTTGGAACTGAGCGGCCGGCTGGGGCGGGACAGGGTTATTTGGAGGTATGATCCGATAATTTTGTCGAACAAAACCGGTGTGGACTTTCATTTAGAAAACGTTGACAAGATTTCCCATATGTTGAAAGGTGCGACGGAGCGTCTGGTTATCAGCTTTATTGACGACTATAACAAAACAAAGGCGAGGCTTGATAGGTTAAAGAGCGACCCCGGTTATGATTTTAGTGCTGACCCATTAAGCGCTGATGGATTAGATGAATTATTGGCAGGAATTAATCAGATGGCCCAAGGCAGCGGCCTTAAAGTGTTTTCTTGTGCGGAAGATGTCGACTTAGCGAAATATAATATTGAAAAAGGCAGTTGCATAGACGCCGAACTAATAGAAAAGATATGGCCTGAATTACTCTGGGATAAGGATTTTCAAAAGCTCCATAAGAATAAGAATTTAAAAAAGGATCCTAATCAGAGACCGGCGTGCCTTTGTGTAACCAGCAAAGACATTGGTGAGAACAACACGTGCCGGCATGGGTGCGCATATTGTTATGCGACGTCAGGTACAAAAGAGCCCGGTGAATATAATAAGGATCATAATTCCGGCTGGGATTCAATTACCGGCGATTGCGTTCGTACTGAAGTTGTTGCTTAGATTATAAAAGAGCCTGCTCCCCAATTTATAAGTTGTGGCAGGATTATTGCCTGTGCTATAATCATTGGAATTTGCAATCTGGAGGGTTTATTGTGCCCAGTTATGAACTGGTTTGTATATTGAATGCAAACCTAAGTGAAGATGATTACTCCCGCGTGCTGGGGAAGGTCAGCGACCTTATCACCAAATTCGGTGGTACAGTCAGCGAAACCACTCAGTGGGGCAAGAGACGGCTTGCCTACCCGATTAAAAAGCAGTTTGAGGGCAATTATGTGCTGCAGAAAGTACAGATCAAGCAGACTGCTTTAAAAGAGCTTGATACTAATTTGAAACTTTCAGAGGATGTATTAAGGTATTTATTTATTCGTGAGAATAGCTAATACACGGAGGAGGCAGATATGGCGAGTTTAAACAAGATCTTACTTATTGGCAATGTTGGCGGTGATCCCGAAATGAGATTTACGCCGAGTGGTGTGGCCGTCACGACTTTTTCATTGGCCACGAATCGTAGTACTACGTTACCGGACGGTTCGATCAAGAAGGAAACGGAATGGTTTCGCATTACTGCATGGAAAAAGCAAGCTGAGGCTTGTAACCAGTTTTTAACCAAGGGTAAGCTGGTTTATGTTGAAGGCAGTTTGCGTACCAGTACATGGGACGGGAAGGATGGGCTAAAGCGCACAACTCTTGAAGTTAATGCCGACCGGGTTGTGTTTTTAGATAGCAGGCAGGGTGCGGCTCCGCTACCACCGGAAGATGGTCCCGCAATGGATGGCGATGTTATTGATCCTGACGATATGGCGTTCTAAACCCTTAAATGTATATAAAGGAGTATTAATAGACTGATGGAAAGCAATACCGGACCGAGAAGGGAGAGGGGGCGCAAATTCATTGTCAAACCTAAGGTTTGTATGTTTTGCGCGGATAAAGTGCCGATTGATTATAAGAACGTGTCTCTTTTAGGACGTTTTGTCTCAGACCGTGGAAAGATCGTGCCGAGAAGGCGCACCGGTGTTTGTGCCAGGCATCAACGCAGGTTGGCCGAGGCCATCAAGAGGGCGCGGTTCCTGGCCATGTTGGCCTCTTCGCCCCAGCACGTCTTAAATATGAGCGGCGCCGAAAAAAAAGCATAATCTAATTTGGAGAATTGAATTGCCCAAGAGGACTTATCAGCCAAAAAAAAGAGGAAGAATAAGGAAGCACGGTTTCCGCGCCCGCAATTCCACGCGCGGTGGACGTGATGTCCTGAAAGCAAGGCGCGCCAAGGGCCGCTGGAAGCTGACCCAGGTATAGTGTAACAATGGCCAAGCGATTGGCTTTGACCAGGAGAGCACAATATTTAGCGGTTTATAAATCGGGGAAAGCTGTTGCTGATAACATGCTGGTTATCAAGGCCCTTCCCAATAACCTCGATGTTTCACGGATTGGCTTCTCTGTAACCAAGGAGATGGGGAAAGCAACAGTCAGGAACCGTATTAAAAGGCTGCTGAAGGAAATCATTCGGTTACTGGATATAGAACAAGGCTGGGATATTGTACTTATAGCAAGACATAATATTGTAACGGCCGATTATGGCACATTGACCGCCCGTGCCATTAAATTGCTGGACCGCGCCCGTATATTGCGCAAAGACGATGAAAAAATTAGCTCTAAAGTCGATTAAGTTGTACCAGGGGACGATTTCCCGTGTTACACCGCCGGCCTGCCGTTTCACACCTACATGTTCGCAGTTTGGTTATGAGGCGATCCAGAAATACGGCTTGTTAAAAGGCGGTTGGATGACCTTTCTGAGGATATGCAGGTGCAACCCGTGGACGCCGCAAGGATACGATCCGGTCCCCTGATAAATTGAACAAGTGGAAACAGGATGATTAATGAGCAGAATTAAAAAGTATATTAAAGCTTTGGTGTTGCTTACCCTGGTACTTATAGTATTTGTGACCGGTTGCGGCGACCAGTCAATGGGAGGTGGGTGCTCCGGTACCCAGACCCAGGGCTGGTCGGGGTTCGCGCCTTATAAGAATGTTATCTGCTTCGGATCGATGGAGGGCAAGGTCATTGCCCTGGATCCGGCGGCCCGCAGCGAAAACAAGACTTTCCCATCTGAAAGTGAATGGGCTTATCTGGTGAAAACCGCTACGCCGGGGGCGGCCTGCGGAGCTATGTGCGCCCCATCATCTTCCGCAGCAGGTCCGGGTATCTATGACACGCCTGCAATAGTGGGAGAACTGGCCTACATAGGGACCTACTCAGGCAAAATCTACGCTCTCAATGCGGCCCGCGGGGTGGTAAGGTGGATCTATCCCAGGGAAGGCAATGAGACGGTAGGGGCGATAGTCGGGAATATAATTACAGATGGCGCCAGCCTCTATTTCGGCAGCGCTAACGGCAAGATATACGCCCTTGACGCAGTAACCGGCGATTTTAAATGGGAGTTCCAGACATCCAATAAAATATGGACCTCCCCGGCCATCGATAACGGCATAATCTACGCGGGAAATTATGGCGGTAACGTTTACGCCATCTCTGCCGAAACCGGCAAAGAAATATGGAGCATTAAAATTCCTTCAGCGGTTTCATCGTCCATCAGTGTATATGAAAATAGCCTGTATTTCGGCACATTTGACCGGTATCTTTACGCTATCGACAAGTCCAACGGGCAGGAGAAGTGGAAAGTTGTTACCGGCAACTGGGTATGGGCAAAGCCGGTAATAGAATCGGGCAGGATTTACTCTGCCTGCCTTGACCGTAAACTCTATGCGCTGGATGCGCTGACCGGCAAGGAGTTGTGGCAATTCACGGCGGAAAGCCCCATTGTTTCCACGCCGGCCATTTCAGGTAATTACATCAACGTGATTAGTGACAAAGGCACATTATATAAACTCGATAAAGAAAAGGGCACTCAGGCCGGCAGCGTTGCGGTCGGTTACACCGTGTATGCCAATCTCTTCGCGGAAGGCGACATGGTATATGTATATGCCAGGGATCACAATGTATATGCCGTGGATACCGCCAAAGGTATTATCTCGTGGAAATTCTCCTCATATTTGAAATAGGGAAGATAAATGGTTGAAATTTGGAATATAGCGATACTTGACCCGATATTGAACGGGCTGATTGCCCTTTCCCAGGTTTGTTACAATAATTTCGGCCTGGCGATTATTGTCCTCACGGTTGCGGTCAGGATAGTCTTGATGCCGCTGACATTTAAGCAAACGCAATCTACCAAGGCCATGCAGGCCATGCAGCCCAAGCTTCAGGAGTTACAGAAGAAGTACGCCAGGAACCAGCAGAAAATGCAGCAAGAGATGATGAGGATGTATAAGGAAGCCGGCATCAACCCGCTCGGTTGCATGTGGCCCATGCTTATACAAATGCCTATTTGGATCGCACTGTACCAGTCTATCATGCAGGCGCTGGCGGCCACGCCGGAGAACCTGCTGATATTGTCGCAGCATTTATATTCGTGGGATATGGTAGGACAGGCCATACCTCTGAACGAGGATTTCCTGGGCTTGAAACTGTCGCAACCGGACCCCACGCTGATTTTGGCTATCCTGGTGGGCATCTCGATGTGGGTGCAGCAGAAAATGGTTACCGCGCCCTCTACGGACCCCAAGCAGGCGCAGATGGCCAGCATGACCACCATGATGATGCCCATGATGTTTGCGTTCTTTACGCTGTCTTTCCCCAGCGGCCTGGCCCTTTACTGGGTGGTATCCAATATAATCGGTATCGTAATACAGTACTTTGTCGGTGGCGGTTGGGGTTACTTTACCTTCCCCTCTTTCAGGCCTCAGCCTCAAGCGGATGCCCCTGAGCAGCAGCGTGCATTAAAAAACGGAAGCGATAAAAAGAATTGAGAGAACTTGAAATAAGCGCTAAGACAGTCGAGGAAGCCACCAGGGCAGCGCTGGAGCAACTCGGCGTTACACGGGACGATGTGGAGATAATCGTGCTGCAAAAAGGCAAGTCCGGCGTTTTAGGCCTGGGCGCGGAGGATGCCCGGATTAAAGTAATCATGGATGAGGATTATAACCGGGTAGCGGGCACAGAGAACGAGGAGGCTGATACGGCCAGGCAAGTTTTATGCGACATGCTGCATGCCATGGGTATCAGCGCGACTGTAGATATCGAACTGTCCCCTGATATAGATACGCCGCTGTCGCTCAATATTGAAGGCGATGACCTCGGTGTTTTAATCGGCCGCAGGGGCCAGGCGCTCTCTTCCCTGCAATACCTGGTGAGGTTAATCGTCGCTGAGAAGCTGAAGAAATGGGTGTCGGTGAATGTGGATGTCGATTGGTACAAAAAACGGCGCTACGATGCCCTGAAAAAACTCGCGCTGCGCATGGCTGAACAGGTCTCCAGGAGAAAGCGCCCTGTGAGCATGGAACCCATGGCCCCGGATGAACGGCGCATCATTCACATAACCCTGGCCAACCATTCAGACGTTAGTACGCAGAGCACCGGTGAGGGTGAAGGACGCTGTGTGGTGATTCAGCCCGGGAAGCGCTAAACATGTTCCAGCCTGTTAACAGCAAAGTCAGTTTTCCTGAAGTTGAAAGGAAAATACTCGAATTCTGGCGCACCAGCCGTATCTTTGAAAAAAGCATCGAGGCCAGGAGCTCTGCCCCTAAATACATTTTTTATGAGGGGCCGCCCACTGCCAACGGCAACCCCGGCATCCATCACGTGCTGTCAAGGGTTTTCAAGGATGTCATCCCGCGCTATAAGACCATGAAGGGGTTCTGTGTGCCCAGGAAGGCCGGCTGGGATACTCACGGTTTACCCGTAGAACTCGAGGTCGAAAAGCAACTGGGGTTCACCGGCAAATCGCAGATTGAAAGTTACGGCGTGGCGAAATTCAACGCACTGTGCCGTGAAAGCGTTTTTAAATACCTCAAGCAATGGGATGCTCTCACGGAGAGAATTGCCTTCTGGGTGGATATCGATCATCCCTACGTGACCCTGGACAATTCCTATATAGAGTCCTGCTGGTGGGCCATCAAGCAATTGTGGGACAAAGGGCTGATGTACCAGGGATATAAAGTTACGCCCCATTGCCCCAGGTGCGGCACCTCGTTGAGCTCACACGAAGTCGCGCTGGGATATAAGGATGACACCGTCGACCCTTCGGTGTATATCAAATTTCAGATAAAGGCGCTGCCGGCGGAGATTGCTGAGGAGAAACCCTCCGGCTTTTCCCTGGGTAAAGCTGTTTCAGAAGGCAGGGCTTATTTCCTGGCCTGGACGACTACGCCATGGACATTGCCCGGAAACACGTCGCTGGCGCTGTCCGCTGCTGATGACTATGCTGTGATAGAGCACCAGGGCGATTACCTGGTATTCGCCACTGCACTGATGGAGCAGGTGGGACTGGGAGACAGTCCCGTATTAAAAACCTTGAAAGGCAGCCGGCTGGCCGGGTCACGCTACATCCCTCTTTTCAATCCGCATGAATTCAACGTGGAGCGGAAGCGCGCCCGTCCGGGACAGCAGGGACAGTTCGATATACAGGCCACCGACCCTCACCTGACCTACAAAACGATAAATGCCGATTTCGTATCCATGGAAGATGGTACGGGCATCGTGCATATAGCCCCTGCCTTCGGCGAGGCCGATTTCCTGGCGGGACTCGAGAGCAACCTGGATTTCGTACAGCCGGTGGACCTGGCGGGCAATATGACCGGGACATATCCGTTTTCGGGGAAATTTGTTAAGCAAGCTGACCCGGAGGTCCTGGCGGACCTGGACAAAAGGGGTTTGCTGCATAAAAGCAGCAGCATCACCCATACCTATCCTTTTTGCTGGAGATGTGACGCACCGCTGGTTTACTATGCCAAGAAGACCTGGTATATCAGGACCTCCGCGAAAAAGGACGAAATGATCGCCGGCAACAGGCAGATCAACTGGTATCCCGAACACATCAAGGAAGGCCGTTTCGGCGATTGGCTTCAAAATAACGTGGATTGGGCCTTCTCGAGGGAGAGGTACTGGGGCACGCCGCTCAATATCTGGAATTGTGAAAAGTGCAATCATTTTGAGTGCCTGGGCGGGTTAGCGGAGATAAAGGCCAGGAAGGGGTTAAAAGGATTCGCCGGTGATATGGACCTGCACCGTCCCTTTGTGGATGAAATTAGCTACGATTGCCCGGAGTGCGGCGGAAAGATGGCCCGCCAGGCCGAGGTTATCGACTGCTGGTTTGACTCGGGCGCCATGCCATTCGCCCAGTGGCACTACCCCTTTG
>Ga0268284_1001620_pt1 | contig 11147 bp, 8 predicted proteins | sample saktaG_14_FD_190137 | JGI IMG/M metagenome (GOLD analysis project Ga0268284, IMG submission 190137) | Saline water microbial communities from Sakinaw Lake, British Columbia, Canada - sak_2013_06_06_40m | ecosystem: Environmental > Aquatic > Non-marine Saline and Alkaline > Saline ... | reverse complement strand
GACTCTGGTCAGATGTTGAGGTAATTCATCAGTGCGTCAAACCGCTCCTGAAGTGTTTCAGAGTATGTGTCATTATTTGAGTAGCTGGAGATGACAAGATACCCATATCGGTCGAAGGTCTGAAGGATCGGTCCGATATCCAGGCGGTTAATTTTTAGAGTTACTTCAAGCTTTGTGGAGTCGGGGAAGGAGGTTATGTAAGAACTCAGAACGGTTGCATCATTGGATTCGACAATCTGGCATATCTGAGAAAGAGAGTAATCTTTATCATTGATCTCCAGCACAATGATCCCACCCTGCGCATCTATTGAAGTGATCTTTGCCATGTGGTGAACCAGGTTAGCCAGGGTGATCACTCCCAGGTATTGATTCTTTTCATCCAGTACTGGCATCACCGTGAGTTTCATATTGGCGAAGGTCTGGATTACTTCATACACCGGTTGCGAATCCTTGACATAGGCCCCGTTCAGCGTAAGCATATGATTCCCAATCGGATCGTCAAAAGCATTCAGGGCAAAGATATCCGCATCACTGATCATCCCCAGAAAGTCTTTGTTGTTAACAATGGGTAAATGGGAGAGCCTGTATTCATCCATCATACCCAAAGCAAGCGCGCCACTGTCGGAAGTATTCAACGGATTGATGGAGTCGGTGATCAGTTCTCGGGCCAGCATCGCTATTACCTTTTATTTCGGTCGTTCAGGATGCTAAGATAGCTATTATATCGGATCTCACTGACATCTCCGGTTTCCAGACCCTTTTTCACCGCACACCCAGGTTCATGGATATGAGTACAGTTATTGTACTGGCATTGTGGGAGGAGCCGGTCCATCTCGGGAAAACATCTGTGGACCTCCGTTGCGTTGAAGCGAACCAGTCCAAACTCCTTGATGCCAGGAGTATCGATGATATAACCCCCTTCCGATAACGAATACATTTCAGCAAATGTAGTCGTATGCATACCTTTGTTGTGAGCAGTTGAAAGATCCCCGATCCGGGGATTCAGCTTCGGGTCGATGGCTTTGATCAGTGCTGATTTCCCCGATCCTGAGTGGCCTGAAAAGAGACTAACGTTACCCTTCAGGAGCTCTCTGATCTGGCTGATGTTGTCGCCTCGCAACGCAGAGACCACATAGCATGGGTATCCCGCATGCCTGTATATCCTGAAAAGCTCCTCCATCTGCTGCACCTCTGTTTCACTACAGATATCAAGTTTGTTAAATATCAGGCTTGCCGGGATGAAATATCCTGTTGCAGTTACCAGGAACCTGTCAATGAACCCGGTAGATGTCCGCGGACTCGCCAGGGTAACGATCAGGTAGGCGTGATCCAGATTTGCCGCAATGATATGGGCTTCATGTGAGAGGTTGATCGACTTGCGTATGATGTAGTTTTCGCGGGGAAGTATCTTGTGGATCATTCCCTCTTCCTCTCCTGGAGACAATCTAAACTCCACCCGATCGCCAATGGCAACCGGATTTGTTGTTCGGATGCCCTGGATGCGGAAACGCCCTTTTACCTTGCAGGGGTACCTCTTCCCCTCCTTCGAGCGGACATAAATCCAGCTACCGGTCGATTTCTCAACCAAGCCTTCCAGGGTTCTTGAAACAGCTACCAAATCAGGGAAATTAAAAATAACTCTTGGTAAAAGTATAAAATATCTTACATTTGAGCATCGATATCTCCAATCCAAATTAGCATGAGACCACTAGTGTATATCACCTTGGGGTTCGCACCAGTCATTGCTGCGGGGATCTATCTTTACTTCTATCGCCGCATCAGCAAAGAGTTTTCGGCACTGCTCATCAAGAGTTTTTTCATGGGCATGCTTGGAATCCTTGTACTGTTAGCTGCCCAGTATTTGTCCTCGTTGCTTGGATTGAATGAACTCCGCAATCTCAAACGTACGATATTTTACTCGTTTGTTACTGTTGGCTTTGCTTCCGAGCTGGGAATATATATCATTTACAGATACCTGATACTCCCAAAAGACCCTGTCAATAGACCCATCCACGGGATTACATTTTCCATCATGGTGGCTCTGGGCTTCTCTACAATACAGCTTCTCTTTTTCATCCTCGATCCCCTTGGCATCCGTTCTCTCTTTCCCGAAACGCTCTACTCGTTTGTTTATGTTCCGGCGAACCTGATCTTTGCCGTGATCATTGGGTTTTATGTTGGGATGGCAAAATTCCTGAAGTCGCGGTTTGTGTATTGCATGACCGGCCTTTTTGCAGCCTCTTTCTTCCATGGACTCTTCAATTTCTGCCTTCTCACCAAAGACTTCAAACTGCTCAGCCTCTTCGCATTCGGTTCGATGGTCATCGTTTTTATCCTTGGGATCAAAGCAGCTTACACCAAGCCGGAGCCACTGGATAAGATTTAAATCTGATAAAGTTTTCCCGGTAATATCTTCACAATTCCTTCGAATTCGAGATTCAGTAGTGCTGCTGAAGCTTTGCTTGTCGAAAGACCTGACTGGATCATGATTTCGTCGATGCCTAAATTGGGTGCCTTTGCAAGGCATCTTACAATCAACTCTTCATCAGGTGTCATCTCCAGAAATATCTGGCACTGTCGTGCCGGCTTCTTTTCGGGTTCACGCCACCCCATAATATATTCTATATTTTCGGGCGATTGATAAAGGTGGGCCTGGTTGATCCTGATCAGGAAATTCGAACCTTCTGACCAGAGATCGCCAAGCCTTCCAGGCACGGCAAAAACATCGCGGTTATAAGAGTTGGCAATATCGGCAGTGATCAGTGCACCTCCTTTGCGAGCAGCCTCAACCACGATTAGGGCATCACATAACCCGGCAATGATCCTGTTTCTTTTGGGAAAATTCTCGCGGTCGGGGTTCGTTCCACTAAAGAACTCTGTAAGCAGTCCGCCACAGGAGATCATTTTTTCAGCCAAGGCACTGTTTGAATAGGGATAGATCCGGTCGAGTCCATGTCCCAGAACAGCTATGGTAGACAATTCCGCCTCCAAAGCCAACCTATGGGCACAGCTGTCTATGCCATATGCCAGACCGCTGACAACAAGCGGGTGATGCGGAATCAGCCCATTTACCAATTCCCGGCATATCTGTTTTCCATAACTTGTGGCACTTCGTGTGCCCACAATTCCCACTACCTTCAATGCATTCAAATCAGCAGTTCCTTTAAAGAAAAGCATTAGCGGGGCATCAATACAGTGGGTGAGTCTTTGGGGATACAATGGGTCCTGAAAGAAAAGAGGCAAAATTTTAAACCGCTCAATAAAGGCTATCTCCTTTTCGGCCCGAAGGAATATCTCTTTATTCCCAACAGCCCTGCTGAGAACCTCGCCTACTCCTTTCACCCGCTGCAGGATCCTTTTCGGCTCGCGGAAGACAGCTTCGGCACTTCCACACATTGTCACTAGTTTCTTCCCTAGTACATCGCCGATCCCCGGAACAAGGCATAAGGCTATCTGATACAGTAACATCTGGATATTTTTATCCTATTAATCGGGTTTATGGGTAAAAAGTAATACCCAGTTTTCCACAATTTTGCAACATTTGCTCTTTCCTGGATTATTTTTGTATAGATGGAAAGCCCGGAAAAGAAAAAAAGTGTTCTTGTATGCCCTCTCGATTGGGGTATTGGGCATGCTACGCGATGCGTTCCCGTCATCAAACACTTTCTCGCCCAAGGCTTCAGGGTTGTGATTGCTTCCGACCGGCGCCCCATGGCATTTCTACGCCGTGAATTCCCTAACCTTGAGTTCATAAAGTTCCCGGGCACGCATATTACCTACCCACAGGGATCGCTGATGGCCTTGAAAATATTTTTCCAGGGGCCGAAATTACTCTCCGGAATCCGCAGAGAGCATAAGCAACTTAGGAAGATCATCGCCGAATACAACATCGACCTTGTATTCTCTGATAACAGATATGGGTTATGGAGCCATGAGGTCCCTTCGATTTTCATGACCCATCAGTTACAGATCAAAGTACCCCGGTATATGGGTATATTTTCGACGATTCTGCAGCGTATCAACTATGGAATTATCAAAAGATACAATGAATGCTGGGTTCCCGATTTCGAAAGCCACAAAGGGTTGGCCGGGGAACTTTCTCATCCGGTCAGGCTTCCCGATCATCTCAATTATATCGGGACTCTTTCGCGATTCTCCGGTGCTATGCATCACCCGGCCCCGAGAGAGATCCCCCCATTTGAAATCCTGATCCTCCTTTCCGGTCCCGAACCTCAGCGTACCATCCTTGAAGAGACATTACTTGCTCAGCTTCAGCATACAACGATCAAGACAGTGATTGTGCGTGGAATAACGGAACGACAGGATGAACGGAAATTTTCGGAGCATGTCAGGATCTTCTCACACCTCGGGTCAGACATTCTGCAGGAATATATCAGGAATGCACTTATTGTCATTTGCCGGTCGGGGTATTCAAGTATCATGGATATCGCAGCCATGGGCAAAAGAGCCATTTTTATTCCCACACCGGGTCAAACAGAGCAGGAGTACCTGGCCAGCTACCTGATGTCAAAAAAAATCTACTTCTCAATGTCGCAACGAAATTTTGACCTGATCTACGCACTGGAGATGTCGAAAAACTTCCCGGGGATGGTGCTGGAAAACGATTATAAAGATCTTCAGGAGAGAATTCGGGAGATAACCAGGAAAATTTCGAATTAAGAATTACGAATTAAGAATTTCGCTTCTCGCTTCTCGCTACCTTTTTACTCCGTATAACAAAATAAATTCCCGCCAGCACAAAGGGGATACTCAGCCACTGCCCCATATTAAGTGCCATCGTTGCTTCGAAGCCAACCTGTGGCTCTTTCACGAATTCAATGAAGAATCTTACGCCGAATACCAGGATGAGAAACATGCCGAAAATATATCCGTGTTCGGGTTTCCCTTTCTTGTGATAATAGTACCAGATGAGATAGAAAAAGATCAGCAGGTATGAGAGTGCCTCATAAATTTGTGTCGGATGCCTGGGATCCTCAGCTTCGATTGGATTGGATGCCCGCAGGAACATGAATCCCCAGGGAAGTGTGGTGACGTGTCCGAAGATCTCCGAGTTCATCAGGTTCCCCATACGAATCAGGAACCCGGCGAGGGCGACTACGATCACAACGTGGTCGATGACCCATAAAAATGGCTTCTTCTTCACGGATGAAAAGATGATCAGGGCAATGATGATCCCGATCCCGGCTCCGTGACTGGCAAGTCCTCCCTCCCAAACAGCAAAGATCTTCATCGGATGGGCAAGGTAGTAATCTGGCTCATAGAAAAGACAATGACCCAATCTGGCCCCGATAATGGTTCCAATGATCATATATGTAGTGAGTGAATCCAGGAGTTTGATCGGGACACCCTCGGTTTTGAACATCCGCTGGAGGATGAGATATCCAAATACAAATCCGAGAGCAAACAACACCCCATACCACCTTACTGCAACGCTGCCGATCCGGAAAATTTCAGGGTCGGGATTCCAGGTAATATAAAGAAGGGTTTCAAGCATTGGTTTCGGGCTTCGGGTTTCGGGTTTCGGGTTTCACTTCCTGACCTACTTTCCTACTTTCCTAATTTCCTAATTTCATTATTAGTTAGACTGGAACTGCATCCGCTGCATGAATGCCGAGTCGAGTCTGGCTCCCAGCTCTTTCTGGCCATTATTCTGAGCAACGCGCCCCAGGTCTCTCAAAACGCTCAACGCTGTGCGAATTTCCTGATCATAGTATCCCTGTGAAGAACCCTCTACCGAGTTATAAAAGTCGAGATCCTGGCCATATGTCTCAGCCAGCCGTTCGATAATCAGATCTCCCTTGTCGGTTTCACCCAGCTGGTAATAGAGTTCGGCATAAGGTATCATATAGAGATCCCAGGGGAATTTACTTTCCGGGAAATTTTCCATATAACTATCCATCAAGGCTTTTGTCTCCTCTTTTTTGCCGAGTTCCATCATCCCTTTGGCTGTTCTCAGGATGTTGGTTTTAGGTCGGATCGAGTTGTTCAAACTTTCAGGATCAATATAGACATGCGGGTCACTCAGGTTCCCCCAGGCGCAATCCTCCAGGAGAACTTTCGAAGAAGCAATAGGATCCACAGTGCCCAATCCGGGTATGTACTCCTCCTGGTAAGCCCGTACCGGCATAAACTTATATACAAATCCGGTCACATAGCACATCGAGTCCATATTAAAGACATGCTTCACACTCGATGGAGCAGCAAAATAGAGAGGCCTGGTGAAGTCGGTACTGGCAATCAGGTCGAGCAGCATGACGTCATTCTTGTATAGCTGGTTAGACTTGATGGTCCAGTAGAGCGTATCCACCATCTTATCAGCCAGCTCCGGCGGAACGATCCCATATTTCAGGCAGTTCTCCTTGTTGACTGTCATCTTGATTTTTTTGGCCGGGAAGAACTTGATTTTCTGGCCATTCTGGAGTGTAAGGTAAGTTTGCGGATTGGAGCTCTTGATCCATCCGATGAGGTCTTTCAGCTCCACATAACCATTGAATCCTACGTTATAATATGGCAATATATCCGTTGACCCTGGCCTGTAATCCTTTTGTGGTATCGTAAAGGGGATAGGTTCCGATTCATACATCTTCTTGTATAGCTGATCGATGTACCAGGCTCCGGAAGCCAGCATCAGGTTCACCACACGCACATCGGTACGGATTCCATCAACCTCCTGGTCGTACCAGAGAGGGAATGTGTCGTTATCTCCATTGGTGAAGAGGATCGCCTGAGGTGCACAGGAGTTGAGGTAATTGGCTGCAAAATCACGACAGGCATATTTCCCCGAGCGGTCATGATCATCCCAGTTCTGCTGGGCCATCAGTCCGGGCACCAGGATCAGCGTAACGGCAAACACGACGCCAATTGCAACCTTCTCATTCACCTTTTTACTCAGCCACTGAATCAGTTGAATGACCCCGATGCCAATCCAGATCGCGAAAGCATAGAATGAGGCCGCATAAGCATAGTCTCGTTCGCGGGGTTCATAGGGTTGCTGATTCAGGTAAACCAGAATGGCCAACCCTGTCATGATGAAAATGGAAGCTACCACGATGGTATCCTTGTAATCTTTCTTCATGTGAAACAACAAGCCAATAATCCCGAGGATCAAAGGCAGGAAGAAATAGGTGTTGTGGGCGCGGCTCTGCATGGAGTCGGGTAGGTTAGTTTGGTCGTGCCCCAGTAGCATCTTATCGATGAAGGGGATTCCCGAGATCCAGTTGCCTTTGGCTGGTCCTCCATATCCCTGGATATCATTTTGCCGGCCGGCGAAGTTCCACATAAAATAGCGGATATACATATGGCCGATCTGGTAGCTGAAGAAGTACTTCAGGTTTTCGCCGAAGGTAGGTTTGTTGAGTGTCTCTGCTTTCCCGTCCCGTCCGGTGATGGTGATCGGTCTTCCTTCGCCTGCCCAATTCTTGTAAAACTGTTCCGATCCTTTTCGGGCGTGGCTCCACATGCGCGGGAAAATTGTGGTGAAACGTTCGTCGAATACCGGGATTGTGCCCTTGCGGTCGTCGATAATAATATATTTACCCGATTCATTATCACGTCGGTAAGTTGGTGATCCATCATCATAATCTACGATTGGCGCATTCCAGTATTGGCCATAAGCAATCGGCCAGTCACCATATTGCTCCCTGTTTAGGTAAGAGAGCATGCTGATCGCGTCTTTCGGCGCATTTTCGTTGATAGGGGTGTCGGCATCAGCCCTTATGATCAACATCACAAACGACGAGTAGCCAATCAAAATAAAGGTGATGCCAAGGATAATTGTGTTCCAGATTACATGCTGTTTTTTTCTGGTATACCAGAGGCCCCAAACGATCAATCCAATGAGTGACAGGAAGTAAAAAATCGTTCCTGAATTGAAAGGCAGACCAATACCGTTCACGAAGAGCAGCTCGAATTTGGCTGATCCTTTCACCACCCAGGGGATGATGATGAACATGATAAATGCCAGGATCAGGATGGAGATTGCAGCTGTCCAGACCATTCCCCAGCGGGTGGTCTTGAATTTCTTGAAGTAATAAACAAACGAAATGGCCGGTATCGCAAGCAGGTTGAGCATGTGAACTCCCACAGAAAGGCCAATGGTAAAAGCGAGGAGGATGAGCCACCTGTAAGAGTGTTTTTCATCGGCCTGCTCCTCCCATTTCAGGATGATCCAGAAAGCCAGAGCAGTCATCATGGATGACATGGCGTAAACTTCTCCCTCCTCCGCCGAGAACCAGAAGGTATCGCTGAAAGCATAGGCCAGTGATCCGATGAATGAAGCGGCGAAGATTGTATACATCTTTGCATCGGTCATCTCTCCGTCGGGGGCAACCAGCTTCTTTGCAAGCATCGATATGGACCAGAAAAGAAAAAGGATGGTAAGGCTGCTGCTGAGCGCCGACATGATGTTGACCATCAGAGCCACCTGGGAAACGTCGCCGAAGGCAAAAAGGGAAAAGAAACGGCCCAGAAGCTGAAATGTTGGGGCTCCGGGAGGGTGACCTACCTGGAGTTTATACGCAGTGGCGATGTACTCACCACAGTCCCACCAGCTTGCAGTGGGTTCAACACTCATGAGGTATACAACGGATGCGATGACAAAAACAGTCCAGCCAAAGATCCTGTTGAGGCTTTTGTAACTTTTCATAGTAGAAACGATTGATTCAACAGCTTTTCAGCCCACGAAAGTACGAAAAAACCCCAATTGCACAGATGTTGCTTTTTAAATACAGAATTATTATTTTTGCCGCTCATTAAGAACTATGGAATTCATAATTCGTAATTCATAATTCGTAATTCGTAATTCGTATTGACCCATGGTGTAATGGAAGCACAAGAGATTTTGGTTCTCTCGGTCTAGGTTCGAGCCCTGGTGGGTCAACACATATTAAACTTAACCCCTTGATTCATAGTATGTATCAGGGGGTTTCTCTTTATATTGGGACAGACATGGGGACTCATTTTAGAACTAGATTTCAAAAATCACTGATGATGATCTAGAAAAGGCAGAAAATAATGAGTTATTAAAACTTTCTGTTCAAACTGTTAAGAAACTTATCAATCAGGGGAAATTGAATGCTTCTGATGTGGGGACTGTTGATAAGCCCGGAGCTAGGCGACAATTAAGAGTAACAAGATTAGATTTAGATAAATATATAAATGGGTAATTCTTTTCTGCAGCCTTTCGAGGGCTCTTCGCCGATTAGGACCATATAATTCCGGGTTCATTTATGGTGAATACAGGAGATGTTATTGAAGAAGGATATCTCGAAGGTTAGGAAGGTCCCGATCAACTGACCTTTCTCCTGCTCTCTGGAAAACCTTCGTCTTCATACTCTCTGTATTCGGATTGGGAGGTTAATGGCAGTGAGAGGAAAAAGGTTGATCCAACACCCTCGGTCGATTCAATCCACAGTTCTCCCCCAAGAAGATCGGTCAGTTTTTTAGCGATGAAAAGGCCACTCCCCGTTCCGCGGTAAGCCCTTGAGTAGGTATCATCAACCTGCCGGAACAGCTCAAAAATAAGTTTGTGATATTCCTCTGAAATACCAACTCCGGTGTCTTTCACATAGAAAGTGACAAATTGTTTCCCGGACCAGGATTCTCTCTTGCATCCGATCTCCACCGAACCTTCACTGGTAAATTTCATGGCATTATCAATCAGTTTGCCCAGGATCTGTTTAATTCTGGCCGTATCGGAGTGAAGTGGCAAGTCGCTGGCGATATTGACAGGATGTTGCTTAATGGCAATATGTTTTTCCCTCTCCTGTACCTGTTCCTGTTCGGCTGCCTGCATCAGATAATCCAGTATAGAGAGTATTTCTACCTCCTCGTTATTGATCCGAATCTCTCCGGATTCAATCAGTGTGATGTCAAACAGATCCTCCACAAGCTTCAGGAGGTTATAGCCGTTATCGTTAATTATTTTTCCATACCTTGCCACTTCCTCCGTGGTAGTTTCGGTGTTGAGAAAGGCCGAGAATCCGATGATAGCATTGAGAGGGGTTCGAAATTCGTGAGACATCGATGCCAGAAAGGCTGTTTTTAACCGGTCCGACTCTTTTGCCTGTTGAAGAGATTCTTTGAGCTGCTGTTCGGTGGTTGAGATCCGCAGCATAGATGTGATTTGAGCAGAAAGTTCTGCCCGTTCGATCGGTCGTATCAGGAAGGCATCTGCACCAGCACTGTATCCTTTGACCTTATATTTCGAATCGGTCTGGTAGGCTGAGATCAGGATCACATGAATGTGTTTTGTCCGGTCATTGACTTTCAGCCTTTTACACACTTCATACCCATCCATCTCCGGCATTACAACATCGAGGAGGATAACATCGGGTTGTTCCAGACGGGCAAGTTCGATACCCTCTTTTCCCGATTGGGCCTCAATTACCTGGCAATCATGGATAGCATCTTCCAGGATAGCTCTGATGGAGGTCAGGTTTCCTTTATGGTCGTCAATGACAAGTATTTTACTCATTTTATCCATGATCCGGTTGATAGGTAAATGAATTTTAAACAGACTCTTAATTTAAATCTACATTACTAAAAATTAATCTGAATCGAAGGTGTGCACAATAACACCCTCTTCCAACTTTTTTATATGAAACTGGCTGATTAACCGACATCCCTTGAAATGCTATGTTTCAACAGATAAACACTATTTGTCGAGTATTTAATCCGGTTTATCGACCTGACTATCAGATTTATCAAAAAGAGTCTGTTCATATCCAGTTGGACAACGGTGATCATACTAAATCAAGCTAAATTTATTTCGTTTCACTTTCTTTCAAAGTGAAACTTGAGTGTTTACATATCTACCTGACATTCACAGGATTTATGTAACGCAAGTACAGGCTGAAAGACATTAAGCTGGAAGATTGTTGTGATGGAATGATAATCCTCAACTGAAGGAATAAGATACTAGATACGAGATACGGGATACGAGATACGAGATACGAGATACGAGATATGCAAAATGCAAAAAAAATAATAAATTTTATATGCTATCGCCCTCATAATCTGTACTATAATTTGCAGTTATACAACCCCTTGCAACTACCGGAAGCCTGTTCGATGACATATTTTTGCATTCAAACAAATTAACTTAATTATCCTATCACACACATCTT
>Ga0268284_1001617_pt1 | contig 11159 bp, 3 predicted proteins | sample saktaG_14_FD_190137 | JGI IMG/M metagenome (GOLD analysis project Ga0268284, IMG submission 190137) | Saline water microbial communities from Sakinaw Lake, British Columbia, Canada - sak_2013_06_06_40m | ecosystem: Environmental > Aquatic > Non-marine Saline and Alkaline > Saline ... | reverse complement strand
TGTTTTGTTCATATCACCCTACCGAGTGGCAGGGATTTCAATCTAACACCAGCCCGCTTTTTTCTCTCAATTATGAATTCCTGTGGGATGGCTGTGAAACCGATCCTGTGCCTGTTTTCGCTACTTCCCATGATAATGTTCACGGCGCCCGCTAACGCGCAGGTGCCGCCCAACGTGCCCCATTACTTCGGCCCCTACCCGAACTACGCCAACAGCCCGCTAACCGTTCCCGACGCGCTCGTCACCCTCTCCGGCGGCGGCGGCACCGGCGGCACGGCAGATGCGACTATCGATGGGACGGGAGCCGTTTATGAGATTAGGGTCACGGCCCCGGGCAGCGGTTACGTTACCCCACCGCTCGTCACCCTCACCGGCGGCAGCGGCACCGGCGCGGCAGGCGTGGCGACAGTCGACGCGGCGGGCGCCCTTACGGCCATTACGGTCACGGCCGTGGGCAGCGGTTACACATCCCCACCGCTCGTCACCCTCACCAGCACCGGCGGCGGCACGGGCGCGGCGGCCGCTGCGACAGTTGACCCGGCGACGGGAGCCCTTACGGCCATTACGGTCACGGCCGCGGGCAGCGGTTACACATCCCCACCGGACGTCGCCATCACAGGCTCCGGCACGGCAGCCACCGCGACCGCGGTGGTGGATCCCAACCGTGTGGTGAACGCGATCACCGTGACTTCGCCGGGCTCTGGATACTCCGCGCCGGTGGCCGCTCTATCAGGTGGCGGCTTCACCACGGCTGCCACGGCCATCGCCTGGGGCGGAGTGGACGCCGTAACCATCGTCGACGGCGGCAGCAACTATCTCGACCCGAAGGTCGAGTTCACGTTGCCGGATCTTGACGGTGGCGTGCAGGCCACCGGGTCTGTATTGGCGGACATCAATGGAATGGTGCTTTCCATCGTCGTCGTCAATCCCGGTTCAGGTTACACCAACGCCCCCATGGCATACATCTATGATGGCTCCTGGTACCTTCCCGGTCCCGGTGTTGACGCCACCGCCACGGCGACCTTATCCACCGACGGCGTCACCCTGACCTCCTTCGGCTCCGGCTACTCGTCAGCCCCTGCGGTGACAATCACCGACACGCTGGGCGGCACCGGCTCCGGCGCGGCGGCCACGGCCACCCTCAGCCAGGGCTCCATCACAGCCATCAACATCATTGCCCCCGGCTCGGGCTATCTCACACCAGGGATCAAGAAGTTCGTCGACACCCTGCCCGGCCTGACCGCGGCCGTGCCAGACAAAACCACCTATCCGGGTTCCGACTACTACGAAATCGCCGTCGTCCAATACCGCATGAAAATGCACAGGGACCTGCCCGCAACCCTGCTGCGCGGCTATGTCCAGCTCTCGACTTCCAAGGTTCCCGGCGCCTCTGTGGCATTGAGCAATGCCATGCTGAATGGGACTGAAACCCCTATCACCGGCTACACGGGCGTGGATGCCCCCCACTACCTCGGCCCCGTGATCATCGCAACCAAGGACGTCCCCGTGCGCATCCTGTTCCGCAACCTGCTGCCTATTGGCACCGCCGGCGATCTGTTCGTGCCGATCGATCCCACGGTCATGGGCTCGGGCATGGGACCGCTGGCCAATCAACCCCCGCCGGTGGATCTGGGCCTGGTCACCGATGAGGTGCGCAACCCGCCCGGCAGCGTGGGCTTCATTACGGACCCCGACATGCTATATACCCAGAACCGTGCCACCCTGCACCTTCACGGCGGACTTTCCCCGTGGATCAGCGATGGCACCCCGCACCAGTGGACCGCCCCGGCTGGCGAAAGCACCTCTTATCCCAAGGGCGTCAGCGCGAGCAACGTGCCCGACATGCCCGATCCGGGTCCCGGGGCGCTGACCTTCTTCTACACCAACCAGCAGAGCGCGCGCCTGATGTTCTATCACGACCACGCGTGGGGGATCACCCGCCTCAACGTCTATGCCGGCGAAGCCGCCGGTTACCTCATCACCGACCCGACCGAGGCCGCGCTGATGGCGCCGGGGGGGGCCCTCGATGGCTTGGGTTACGGCACGCCGCTCGTCATTCAGGACCGGACCTTCGTCCCCGGCGCCGCGCAACTCGCCAGAACCGACCCCACCTGGAACTCCGCCCGCTGGGGCAGTCTGGGCAACCTGTGGGTCTCCCACGTCATGATGCCGGCCCAAAACCCCGGCGATAGCACCGGCACCAACCCCTTCGGCCGCTGGTTCTACGGCCCCTACTTCTGGCCCCCCGCCTCACCCAAATACGGACCGATCGCCAACCCCTTCTTCGACCCGCTCGTCGATCCTAACAACCTGGCTCCCGGCCAGTACTACGAGCCGCCGACGATCCCGGGCGTGCCTAACAGTTCGGTGGGCATGGAGGCGTTCAACGATACCCCCATCGTCAACGGCACCGCTTACCCGACGACCACCCTCGAACCCAAGCCCTACCGGCTGCGCATCCTCAACGCCGCCAATGACCGCTTCTGGAACCTCCAGTGGTATGTGGCCGATGCCTCCGGCACCGAAGTCGCCCTCAACGCCGCCGAACTGGCCGCCGCCCAGCTTGACCCGGTGATCTTCCCGACCCCGGACCTGACCCTCAGCCCGCCCGGTCCCGACTGGATCCAGATCGGCACCGAGGGCGGCTTCCTGCCGACCCCGGTGGTCATCTCCGGTCACCAGGTGACCACCTGGATCACCAACCCGACCCGCTTCGACGTGGGCAACGTGGACCAGCACTCGCTGCTATTAGGATGCGCCGAGCGCGCCGACGTGATCGTGGACTTCTCGCAGTTCGCGGGCAAGACCCTGATCCTCTACAATGATGCCCCCGCGGCCTTCCCGGCACGCATCCCCACTTACGATTATTACACGGGTGCCCCGGACCTGACCGCATCAGGCGGCGCTCCCTCCATCCTGCCCGGTTACGGCCCTAACACCCGCACCATCATGCAGGTCAAAATCGCCGGCACCCCGTCCCAGCCCTTCAACCTGGCCAAACTCAATAAGGCCTTCGCCCACCATATTACCAACGGCAAGCCGGCCGGCGTGTTCGAGTCCTCACAGGATTACATCATCGTCGGCCAGGCGGCCTACAACACGGCCTACGGCACCTCGTTCAACACTGCGCCCCCCAGGAACGGGTTCGCGGGAATCGCCGACATGAGCATGACTTTCAACACCCTGCTGACCGGTAACAGCCGTGCCCAAAAGATGACCATCCCCTTCGAGCCCAAGGGGCTGCACGACGAGACCAACTCGGCCGTCTTCGATGAATATGGCAGGATGAGTGCCAATCTCGGCCTGGAAGCGCCGGGGGCCACTCCCCTCACCCAGAACATCATCCTCTATCCGTATGTCAATCCGGTGACCGAGATCCTCAAGGGCATCGAACTGCCGGTGGGCAGCATCAAGGCAACCCCCATCTCCTCGTCCAAGGACGGCACCCAGATCTGGAAGCTCACGCACAACGGCGTGGACACCCATCCGATCCACTTCCACCTGTTCAACGTGCAACTCCTCAACCGCGTCACCTGGGACAACATCATCATCCCGCCCGATCCTAACGAACTCGGCTGGAAGGAAACCGTCAGGGTCAGCCCGCTCGAGGATACCATCGTGGCCTTCAGACCGATCATGCCCAAGCAGCCCTTCGGACTGCCCGAAAGCGTTAGGCCGCTCAACCCGGCGATGCCGCTGGGCGACACCTCGGGCTTCAACAGCACCGACCCCCTCGGCAATCCCATGACCCCGCCCATCACCAATATTTTAGCCAACTTCGGCTGCGAGTATGTCTGGCACTGCCACATCCTCGGCCACGAAGAGATGGACATGATGCGCCCGATGAAAGCCAACGTGACACTAACCGTCCCCGACGCCCCGGTCTTAAGCCTCACGGGAAACACCGCTGTCTCGGCCAACCTCTCCTGGACGGATGGAACCGCCATCACGGCGGATCCCCTCACCTGGGGTAACCCGAAGGCTGAAATCGGTTATCGAATCGAACGTGCCACCGTCAACTCCTTTGGCGTACTCGGTGAATATTCACCGCTCGGAACGGCACTGGCAAACGTCACCGGCATCACTGATAACACGGTTGCCTCGGGCACAAGCTATCAATATCGCGTCCTGGCTTATAACGCGGCCGGCGATTCACCATGGTCCAATTTGCTCAATGTCATCAATCCGGTCCCTCTGGCCCCGACCAACCTGGTGGCAACCTTGCAAAACGGGCCGCAGGTCCAGTTGACATGGCTCGATAACGCCAACAACGAGACCGGCTTCGTCGTCGAACGGGCCCCCGGTGGCAGTGGGGCTTTCGCCCAGATCGCCCAGCCCGGGCCACGCAATAATACCGGCAACGTGAACTATACCGATACCACGGTGGTACCTGGCAATACCTATGACTACCGCGTGCTGGCCATGAAAGGGACCGTTGCCTCAGGTTACTCGAACATCGCCAGCGTGATGATCCCCGGGCCGTTTGTCAATGGCAGTTTTGAATCGAATTTCACCGGCTGGACAACCACCGGCAACCAGAGCATCAAAACCAGTGCGCCCTACGTGGCGACCAATGGCACCAAGCTGGTCGCATTCAACGTCGGCAATTCGACGCCCAACGCCGTGCTGTCCCAATCCTTCGCCACGACGGCGGGCCAATCCTATACGCTCGCGTTCGATGCGGGTACCATGGCCGGAAATACCAACTCGCAAACCATGCAGGTGACGGTCACCGGCGCGGGCAGCCTGCTTTCCAAGACCATCACCCTCGTCGGCGTGGCTGACGGAACCAGTCACTGGCTGCCCCAAAGCTTCACCTTCGTGGCAGACAGCCCTACGGCAACCCTGACGTTCCGCGATCTGTCCACCTCGACTAACAGTCTGGACCTGCTGCTCGACAACGTCCGGATAACGCCCAGCGGTCCCAACACCGCGCCGGTGGCCGTGGCCGACGCCTATTCGACCGGCCAGGGCACTCCGCTCACGGTTCCATCCGCAGGCGTACTCGCCAATGATACCGACGCGCAAGCCAACCCGCTGAGTGCAATCATCAATGCCGGCCCGAGCCATGGCAGTGTGACTTTGAATGCCAACGGCGGCTTCACCTACACCCCGGCTGCCGGTTACACCGGAGCCGACTCGTTCACCTACCATGCCAACGACGGCAGCTTGGATTCTAACATCGTGACGGTCTCCATCTCCGTCAATGCGCTCGTCGTCTTGGTCAATAGCAGTTTCGAATCGAATTTCACCGGCTGGACAACCACCGGCAACCAGAGCATCAAAACCAGTGCGCCCTACGTGGCGACCAATGGCACCAAGCTGGTCTCATTCAACGCCGGCAATTCGACGCCCAACGCCGTGCTTTCCCAATCGTTCACCACGACGGCGGGCCAATCCTATACGCTCGCGTTCGATGCGGGTACCATGGCCGGGAATACCAACTCGCAAATCATGCAGGTGACGGTCACCGGCGCGGGCAGCCTGCTTTCCCGGACCATCACCCTCATCGGCGTAGCTGACGGAACCAGTCACTGGCTGCCTCTAAGCTTCACTTTCGTGGCAGACAGCACTACGGCAACCCTGACGTTCCGCGATCAGTCCACTACAACTAATTCTATTGACATGCTGCTCGACAACGTCCGGATCACTGCACCGTAAGTTGCAACACCGTTCCAGCGCCAGCCGCCGGTTGCCGCTGGAACGGTCATTACCTGTTATAGATGCCGCCATTCTTCCCTGCCATGGGAATGAATGGCGAACGAAAGAGCAAGATGGTAGGGCGGACCGGCCTCGGTCCGCCGACTTGTCCGCCCGCATGGGCGGTGGGAATGTGCGGCGCATGATCTAGCAAATAACATCCCGCCCTCAGGGGGCCGCCACGCCCTACCCCTCTTCCACCTGGAATCCTTGAAACAGCGAATATGTTGTAGTTAGGTCAAGTTTTCAGTCTGGTGTCTGGTCTCTGGTTTCTGGGGTCTGAGGCGAAGCCTCGCTAGAAAATCCCTCTTCCTCCGCGACGCTTGGCGGCCCTTGCGCCTTGGCGGTTCAACCTCTTCCTCTTCGGTTCAACGTTGGAAGTTCGACGTTCGATGTTCGACGTTCGCATGGAAGAAAAGCTGAAAGCTGAAAGCTGAAAGTTGAAAAATATCAGCCCAAAGGGCACTTCTTCCTCTTCGGTTCAACGTTCAATGTTCGATGTTCGATGTTCAACGTTCGCATTTCCTCTCCCCGAATAACTTCTAACTTCTAACGTATAACCTATAACCTCTTCCTCTTCATTTCAGCTTTTCTTCCTCCGTCCTCTTCCTCTTCAACGGACGAGCAGGCCGCTCGTCCCTACCATCCGAACGACCCTACCTGATCCGCCCCTCCCAAGGAATCCGGCTTGACTTCTCGCCCTGTAACTATTAGATCGCATACGCAGAGTGCGGCAGGTCTTGTGTTAGCCTGCGCTTGGTCGTCGCGCTTTGAGTAAAATAGCCCAATGAAACCCACTCATAATCCGATCACCGCCAGCGCGTCCGCGGGCATGCCGGCGTCGCGCAACGCCCGCCACGCGGATTTCATTTCCTCGTGGGAATCGATGCACATGACCTTGACGAGTTGGCGCAACGTGTTGAACGCGGCGCCGGTGAGTTCTTTCTGATAGGTGAAATTGCCGGGATCCTCATCCGGCCGGGCATCCGGCATGGTCGTGTCCGCGAGGATTTCCGGAGCATCCATGTCGCGCCGGATCGGCGTGCGGTGGAGCGCCCGCTCCTTGGGGCCGCGCGGCGTGCCGGGTCTGCCGAACCACAGGAATTGCGCGTCCCTACTAAGGCAGAACTCGACAAAACATTGCGCCACCTCCGCATGCCGCGCGCCTTTCAAGCTGACGCTGATTTCGCGACCGGGTTTGCCATCGTGACGATGGCGATAGACCGGTTGCGGCGCACACGTCAAAGGGCCTTGCCTTCAAAGCCCCCTTCGACACCGCGATGGCCACGCCCTGAGACCCGCTGGCGGCGAATGCGCGGCGAAAAAGCCGGATTGCCGCAACGGCGTGTAAGAATGCGTCCCGCGCCGCGTAAGAGGACCACTGCAAATCAAAGTTGACGGACGAAACCGACCCGGCTCACGCCATCCCTGATCGCAATAACAATATCCGCCATGAACCTCCACACACTATGGGTCATTTCCGTGGCAAGCACTGCGGGATGTTTCGCGGCCCCCGCCCCCGCGCTGTTGCAGGCGGAATCGTTCCACCACTACGTCACGCAATTCAACAAGGACGACGAGGAACTCCAGCAGAATGTCTATCCAAACGCCACGGCGTGGGATTTCCTCAAGGATAACATTCCGCTGCTTGATTGCCCGGACGAGGATATCCAACGGACCTACTATTTCCGGTGGTGGACATTCCGCAAGCATATCAAGAAAACGCCGGCAGGGTTCATTGTCGACGAGTTCCTGCCACCCGTGCCGTGGGCGGGAAAATACAACGCCATCAGTTGTCCGGCTGGCCATCATTTCTATGAAGGCCGCTGGCTGCGCGACCCGAAGTTCCTGGATGACTACGCGCGTTTCTGGTTCCGGGGCGGCGGCGATGCCCGCGCCTACAGCTTCTGGGCGGCGGATGCGATGTGGGCGCGCTCCATGGTCACCGGCGACACCCAGGTGGCGCGCGACCTGCTGCCGGACCTGATCCGCAACTACGAGGAATGGGTGAAAGCGCGGCGTGATGCCAATGGTTTGTTCTGGCAGGTGGACGACCGTGACGGCATGGAAGTGTCCATCGGCGGCAGTGGGTATCGGGCGACCATCAACAGCTATCAGTTCGGTGATGCGGTCGCTATCGCCAGAATTGCAACCCTGGCCGGGCAGAAGGATGTTGCCGCGGACTTCGTGGCAAAGGCGAAGCAGATCAAGGACCTGGTCCAGACCAAGCTGTGGGACAAGGACGCACAATTCTTCAAAGTCCTTCCACGTGGCGACGCCACACACCTGGTTGACGTGCGCGAGCTTCATGGTTACACGCCCTGGTATTTCAATCTGCCGGACAAGGACAAAGGATACGAGCTTGCTTGGAAGCAGTTGATGGATCCCAAGGGGTTCTTCGCCCCGTTCGGCCCCACCACCGCCGAACAACGTCATCCGAAATTCCAGGTGGCCTACAAGGACCACGAATGCCAGTGGAACGGGCCAAGTTGGCCGTTTTCCACTGCAATCACTCTAACCGGCCTGGCCAACCTGCTCAACGGCCCGCCGCAACAGGTGATCGGCGCCAAGGACTATTTCGAAGTGCTCAAGATCTATACCAAGTCGCACCAACTCAAACGCGACGACGGCCGGATCGTGCCGTGGATCGATGAAAACCTCAATCCGGCCAGCGGCGATTGGATCTCCCGCACGCGCCTCAAGGCATGGGCGAACGGCACCTGGGATGCCGGCAAAGGTGGCGTTGAACGCGGCAAGGACTACAACCACTCGACGTATTGCGATCTGGTCATCAGCGGGCTCATCGGCTTGCGTCCGCGGGCGGACTCCACCGTCGAGGTCAATCCGCTGGTGCCGCAAGGCTGGGCGTCGTTCTGCCTTGACCGGGTTCCCTATCACGGCCACCTGCTCACAATCCTGTGGGACCGGACCGGCCAGCGATACCACCAAGGAAAGGGCTTGCGCGTGTTTGCCGATGGCCGCGAAATCGCCGCCGCCGCCAATCTCGGCCGCATCACCGGACCACTGCCTAACATCCCTGCGCAGCGCAAGCCTTAGGTCGAGTCCGCGCGGTGATTGGAACGCATCCACAGGAGTTGCAAAATAAGAACATCTCTCACAAATAATGCGACTTTTCCCCTGACGCGTCTGAGTCAAGGCTTTAGCCGATCTTTCCATGTGCAACACTGCGGCCATCTGGTGGCGCGCTCTCGATGAGAGCGCAGGCCAAAGAACCGTCAAAAGCCCCTCCCAGAGCCGACTTTCCGGCATTGTTTGGCTTCTCTTGTCTGCGGCCTCATCGAGGCCGCGCTACCTCGCGTCCCGTCCCTTGTTCAGTGGACGGGACGTCCACTCTCCTTATTGCGTGACCTTGAGGCGCGCAAACACCTTGGCGCCCGCCGGCAGGATGACTTTCACGTGGTCGGTGGTGGCACCGGGCATGATCACCACGATGCCGGAACTGGCCAACGGAATCGTCACCGCGGTCCATCCTGTTAGGTCGCCGCCATATTCGACCACCTGGCTGGTGCCCGGCGGCCGCGAGGCAACGCTGCGGTCATACTCGAACACCCAGTTGCCGCCGTCCTGCGCCGGTTTGGGCAGGATCACCTGTGAGGACACCAGCGGCGCGCCGGTGAGGGCGAACTCTAGCAGATTTACAATGCCGTCACGGTCCGGATCCTGCAAGGGACCATCGTTGACGCCGGCGGTGAGTCCTTGCGCCGGAGCGGCGGCCCAGGCCAGATAGGGGCTGGACGGCTCGATCGCCACATCGGCAAAGGTGAGCGCGCCGATGCCATTGGCGCCGTAGAGCAGGCTCGAGGTCGCTTCGTTATAGCTCCAGTGAGCGTCCTCCAGATAGTCGAGGGTGGAGGTGGTGGTTCCGGCGGATGACAACTGGAGTTTGACGACATGGCCCGAGGCGCTGCCGGAGGTGACCTTGCTACCGACTTTATCCAGCCAGTAATTCGGCTTGGAGAAGTTGCTCCATGACATGTTCTGGTCGAACTCCAGGGCGATTTCGGTTCTGGCGGCGGTCGTATAATAGGCGCGCTGGAGGATCGGCGCGGTGACGGACGCCGGCGGCACGATTCCGTAAAAATCCTGGCCCACCAAGGGTGCGGTGAGATTCGCAAAGTTCTGGTAACCCGTGGGGCTGAAATGGCAGCCCTCGTAGCCGGCCATCCCCAGCGTGCCCAGGATGCTCATCTTCGAAAACAGGCGCGGCAAGGTGCGTTGCACGTCGCGCAGTTGGTCGCCTTTGGGTCCCATCGAGCAGGGGGCCGGCATCACCTGATAGATGATGTAGCGCTGGAGGTTGGGGAAATCCTGCTTCCATGCCGCCGACATGTCGACGAAGTATTGCTGATAGGATTTGTAATCCCAATCGCCGGTGGGGGCCGCGGCGCCGCTGTTATTTTCACCCTGGTGCCAGAACACGCCGCGGATGCCGTGGGTCAGCTTGGCCCCGACCACGCGGTTGTAGATGTTGGCGTAAATCGAATAGAGACTCCCAGCCACGCCATGGTTCGCCGGATTGGCCTGGTGCTGGTCGATGCGGGTGCCGCCCACGGCACCCTGGATCATGAAGACCGGCATGTTATGGTCCGTGACCATGCGTTTGGCCAGGATCATGCCCCAGACACCGAGTTGCATTTCCGTGCCTTTGCTGATCCCATAACCCCAGGTCCCCGATGCGCCATAGGTGCGGACCCACGGGTCGGTGGTGCTGTCATTGGGCGCTGCATTGTCGGTGGCCAGGGCGTTGGACTGGCCGTCGATGATGTAGGCATCGCCGCACACCAGGCCGGTCGCGGTGGCGCTCGCGGGATTATCGACACCGCCGCCGGTGGTCGTGCCAAACTCCACCCTGTAAGTCACCTTGCCTGCGGCGATCGGCACCGTGAAAGCATAGGCTCCAGCCACGGGTGTTTGGCGGAGGGTTTCCCCGTATTGTGCCTCGGTTCCCGCGTTGGGTGTGGCAAAGACCTTCAGATAGACCGGGGTGGTCCCGGCACCCGTGCCGTTGTAAAAGATCGTGCCCATGTTGGTACTCGGGTCACGCGCATAGAACTGGTTGTTAACTGCTTTTTCGGTGGTGCCCGGCGTGCGTTGCACCCAGGCATCGCTCGCGGGTTCGGTGACCATGATGGTCTTGCTGCTGGAAACCAATGCGCCGCCGTTGTCCAGCACCAGCGTCACGGTCATGGGGCCGCTGCCTTGGGAGCGCGTGAGGGTCAAAACCCCTGGCACGGTGGGCGTGCCTGCGGTGATCGTCTTGATCACGGCAACTCCCGCCACGCTCCAGGAATAGGTCAGATTGGCGACACCCAGGGGGCGGCGGATTTTTTTCCGTTAAAGTGTTAGAGTGAAGTAGTGCTGGTTGATCGGACGGTGTTCCGACACCGTCTGTTTTTGAACAAACGTTTGAAACCAACCAACACTATGAAGAGAAATAA
>Ga0268284_1001616_pt1 | contig 11160 bp, 9 predicted proteins | sample saktaG_14_FD_190137 | JGI IMG/M metagenome (GOLD analysis project Ga0268284, IMG submission 190137) | Saline water microbial communities from Sakinaw Lake, British Columbia, Canada - sak_2013_06_06_40m | ecosystem: Environmental > Aquatic > Non-marine Saline and Alkaline > Saline ... | reverse complement strand
ATATTCAGACCAATAGCGATACGCTGAAAGTGCTGGAAGATTATTTTGCAATTTAGGATTACACAGGCTATAACTTTATTTCTGATCCGTTTTTATCAAATTAATGTTTAATCCATTGGATTCTCTTCGATGGATTAAACATTTTTTTATTTAATATAGTTAACGGTTATCTGGAATTGAGACCGAAAGTTAAAAATTCTTAAAACACTTGAAATTCGTATAAAGCCAAATTAATTTTGGATAAAAATTCTAAAATTTATTGGTATGCGAACTCAAAGTAATATTAGCTGGGTTTTTGTCCTGATAATAGCCTCGCTCTTTTTAATTTCAAATAAATTGAAAGCTCAGGATAAAAAGGAAGAAAACACTAAAGTAGAGATTAAGGTAAATAAAGAAAAGGATGATAAAGGTAATATCATTCGTTTCGATTCTACTTACAGTTATTCGTGGCATAGTGAAAACATGAATCAAGAATCAATGGATTCGATTTTTAAGGAATTCAAAATGAATAGTCATTTTAAGGACTTTTTCGAAAATGATTTTTTTGGAAGCGATTTTTTTGATCATGATTTCTTCCCCAGAAGGGATTCAATTCTTTCCGGTTTTGATTTCGGAGATATTTTTAATGATGATTTTTCTGGAAATCGTTCAGATTCGTTAGAACCGGGAATTTATAACCATTTCGGAACATCTCCATTGATGGGGAATTCAAGTTTTGAAAAGATGCAGGAAATGATGAAACAACATCAAGAGCAAATGATGGAGAACTTTGAAAGATTCAGAAATTCACGTGACTCAATTATTCTTAAAAACCCTGAAATTAGAAAACAAAACAATTTGACACCTGTTTCAAAAGGTAAAGTAATAAAAACCTGATGTTTCTGAATTAATCGTTTAAAAGATTGATGGTGTGGCAGGCAGCGATGGCGGCTGTTTCAGTTCGCAATCGACTGCTGCCCAAGCTTACCGGAATAAAACCTGTGGCAATTGCTTGCTCAACTTCTGCTGGACTGAAATCCCCTTCAGGACCAATTAAAATTAAAACATCCGTTTTGGGTTTGTATAAATTTTTTAATAACTGTAGTTCGCCCTCGCAATAGGCTATAAATTTTTGTCCTTCAAAAGGTAATTTTATTAGTTGATTGAACTTGGTAGGTTCTGAAAGTTTTGGAAGATAAGCTTTCAAGGATTGTTTTAGTGCCGAAACTATAACCTTTTCCAAACGGTTTATTTTTACTTCTTTACGTTCGGAATGTTCACAAAAAATTGGAGTGATTCGGTCAATTCCTATTTCCGTAGCTTTTTCTAAAAACCATTCGTAACGGTCAATGCTTTTGGTAGGAGCTACAGCCATGTGGACTGAAAAGGACTTTTTGCCAAATTCTTTTTTAGTCTCCAGAATCTTTACACTACATCTTTTAGGATGATTATCGATTAATTCTGTTTTATATAAATTCCCGTTTCCATCGGTAATATGAATGATATCCCCATTTTTTAATCTTAACACACGAATGCAGTGTTTTGATTCCTCTTCGTTTAAGGTGTAATTGCCGTCTGTAATATCCGAACAGTAAAATAAGTGCATAGCTGTATATATAATCGTAATATTTTTTATTCAAACTTTTAAGATTAATCAGATGATGGTTTCATCTGCCTCCCGCAGTCAGGTTGTTCAATTGTCTAATTGTTTTAAGTGATATTCTTAAATCTAAAATCGACAATTGACAATCAATAATCATCATTCGACAATCTTCTTCTCAAATTTCCTCAAAGCATATAATATCAAACGATAGCTTAAGTATATAAATACCGGCCAGATGATTAACCAAATTATTTGTGCTGTATACATTTTTTAATGTTTATTTTTTAATAAATAATGATTAATATATGAGATTGTTAATGGGTATTTAATTTCAAAATAATTTATCATTAATCAATCATCATTAATAATTTTAATAAGAATGTCCGCCTTCGTTCATTTCATTCTCAGTGATTTTTTTATTGTTTATAGCCTTCCATGCAAACCAGATATAAGCAATTACAAATGGAATCATCAAGGATACATAGCTCATGGCTGTTAAAGTATATTGGCTTGAGGATGAATTTTCAATGGTTAACGAACTTTGCAAATCGTAGGTTGAAGGATAAAAAGCCGTATGATTAAAACCGGCCATTAAAAACAGTGAAAAAACAGTCAGGATTATCCCAAAGCCTGTGGCCCAAATTCCTTTATCACGACAGACTTCAAAACATGTAATGGTTCGATAAATACCCAATAAAACCAAAATCACACCAATAACAAATAGCACAAATAGCCAAGGCATTTCAAGTAGGTTGTGTAGGTATTTGTATGGTTCCATACTGACAATCTTTGTTTCCGGATCAACGGCAAATCCTTTCATTAATAAAAGATTGGCAACAAAAAACAGAAAAAATACCACAAACGGAATTGCATTCCGAACCAATTGTTTACGGGCTCGTTCAATGATATTTCCATGTGCGATTGTATTGATAAAGTACAAGAGAGCCATGGTACGAGACAGAAAAAACACTGCCAGGCCCAATGAAAGGTTAATGAAGATGTTATAATTGGTGAAATCAAAAGCCAATTCAAGACCACGAAAAGAATTCTGCCAAATGCTTTGATTCATGTCGTTTACTGAAAATTGAGAACCGGTGAAAAAAGTTGCAACTGCAGTTCCGATCAGGATTGTTCCTAGAAGTCCATTGACAAACAAAAAAGTTTCATAGGTTCTTGATCCCAGAAAATTATTAGGTTTCGACCTAAACTCATAGGCAATTGCCTGAATGATGAAACAGAATAAAATCAGCATCCAAACCCAGTAAGCACCTCCAAAACTAGTGGCATAAAATAATGGGAAAGATGCAAAAAATGCACCTCCGAAAGTAACCAATGTTGTAAATGTAAATTCCCATTTCCTCCCGAGTGCATTGATGATAATTTTTCGTTCCATCTCCGTTTTACCCAGGGTATAAATCAGGGTTTGTCCTCCCTGAACAAACATCAGGAAAACTAAAATGGCAGCCAAAAGTGAAATTATAATCCACCAGTATTGCTGTAATGCTAAATATGATAAACTTTCAAACATCTTAATGTCCTCCTTCGTTAGGTCCCTTTTTTATTTGCGTCAGCATAATTTTTATTTCGGCAATCAACAAGGTAGTAAATATGACTGCAAAAAGCCAGAATGTAATTTGTACCGATGATTTATCAATTTGTGTTACGGCCGAAATGGTCGGCATTAAATCCTGAATGACCCAGGGCTGGCGGCCAACTTCGGCTAAAATCCAACCCGCTTCTGAAGCAATATAAGCAAGCGGAATTGTAAGAATGGTTACCCACAGAAACCATTTCATTTTCTCAATTTTTTGCTTGTACAGGAATAATAAAACGAGGGTAAACAGAATCCCGAAATGTGCACCTAGAATGACCATGATATGAAATGCATAAAATGAAATCGGAACACTTGGAATTAAATCCTCTGGATCATCGTAATAACCATATCCAAAATAAGGATAGTGGGTTTCGAAAACTGCCAGACTTTCAGCTTCAGTTGCAGTATCACCAGATTTTTGCGCATTTTTATAATCCCGCAATGCTTTGATGGCAATCTTTCCACGTCTTATTTTTTCGTAGTACGACATGATTCCTTCTTCCGGATTTCCAACTAGAAGGTCGTTAATCCCCGGAACGAAAGCACGTGGAGATAGAAATGCCAGATAGGACAGCATGTTTGGAATTTCAATTTTATAAGCAAACTCTTGTGGATGAGGATGCATTGGATCTTGAGGAATTTCAAGGACTCCAATGGCAATAAGTGGAGCATTGGTGCGCCCATCATACAAAGCTTCCATGGTGGCAAATTTCATCGGCTGAATTTTTGCTATATGCCTTGCTGATTCATCTCCTGTTAAAACGAGGAATAAGGTTGAACATAAACCAAAAGTTGCAGCTACTACCATGCTTCTTTTGGCGAAAACCAGTTCTCTTTTTTTAAGCAAAAACCAGGCACTCACACCCAAAACAAATAAGGCAGCCAAAACATAGCCTGAGGTTACTGTATGCAGAAATTTATTTATGGCCGTTGGAGAGAGCAGCACTTCCCAAAAGTTTTCCATTTCGTTTCTGGCAGTATCCGGGTTAAAACGCATTCCAACCGGATTTTGCATCCAGGCATTGGCAACCAAAATCCAAAGGGCACTTAAATTAGCTCCAATGGCAACCAACCATGATGATAGTAAATGGAATTTTCTGCTCACTTTGTTCCAACCAAAAAACATCACCGCAATAAAAGTCGATTCAAGGAAAAATGCCATGATGCCTTCAATGGCAAGTGGGGCACCAAAAATGTCACCCACAAACCAGGAATAGTTTGACCAATTAGTTCCAAACTCAAACTCCAGAATGATTCCTGTAGCAACGCCGATGGCAAAATTAATCCCGAATAATTTCATCCAGAAAAGGGTGATTTTTTTCCATTCTTCCTTACCGGTCCTCACATAAATCGTTTCCATGATGGCAACGATAAATGCCAGTCCAAGCGTTAACGGCACAAATATCCAATGATACAAGGCGGTTAGCGCAAACTGTGCCCTCGACCAATCGACTAATCCCCAATCAATATTTTCCATGATCTTTTATTTTGTTATTTGTTCAATTACATAATCACTTTTATCTTTGTCATTATCAAATTTTGAATCTAAAAAATCTTTAAAAAAAAACAATTTGAGAACAAAGAATAGCACAAATAGTTTAATCAGTATAATGATCCATAATTTTTTGCCATAGGTCATTCCCTTGAAACCATCATAGTAGAATCGAAAGATTTTATTCAGCTGGGTTAGAATTATCCGATGCATGATTTGACTAAAATTTAAGCTGCTAAATATTTACTCATTCAAAGTTAATGAATAAAAATGAGTTGTCGAAAAACTGAATAAATTTGTATCTTGTTTGTGTAGTTTTAAAAATAGCGAGATGCAAAGAGAAACACCCAAGTTTATTCGATTGAAAATTCGGAATGGTGAATTTAAGGCTAATACCAGTGGTTTTTGTCCCGGGTTTGTTCAGGGGAATCTAGTTATTCTTCCAGAGAAATATGCCATTGATTTTCATCAGTTTTGCCTAAATAATCCAGCACCTTGTCCACTTCTTAGCGTTACAAAATCAGGCGTTTATCAAATAAATGATTTGGGTGAAGATATTGATATCCGAACAGATGTGCCGGAATATCATATTTTCATTAATGGAGAAATTAAGAATACTGTTAGTGATATAAAACATTACTGGCAGGACGATTTCGTCACTTTTATTTTGGGTTGTTCTTTTTCATTTGAAGATGCTTTAATCGAAAGTGGAATTAATATTCGAAATATTGAAATGAATAAAAATGTTTCGATGTATCAAACCAATATTAAGGCAAAATCCAGCAAATACTTTTCTTCAAATTATGTGGTGTCGATGAGGCCAATTAAATTAAATGATGTCGAAAAAGCAATTCAAATTACTTCAAAGTTTCAAAAAGCGCATGGTGCACCTTTGCATGTGGGGAATGCGCATGAAATTGGAATAACTGATTTATCCAATCCGGATTTTGGAGACTCTGTTGAGGTGCAAGAAGGAGAAGTCCCTGTTTTTTGGGCTTGTGGAGTAACGCCTCAATTGGCCATTAAAAATGCAAAATTACCTTTTGCTATAACCCATGTACCGGGTAAGATGTTAATTACTGATAAAAGGTATGAAGATCTGTAAGCAATGGATGTAATTGGAAATAGAAATTTCAGCAATGAATTTGTATTCTGCACTTCAAGAAGTGGGGGGCCTGGTGGGCAGAATGTGAATAAAGTAAACACTAAAGTTGAGCTCAGATTTTCTATACCTAATTCAATATTGTTATCTGAAATCGAGAAACAAGTTCTTCTGGATAAACTAGCATCCAAGCTGACACTGGAAGATGAATTAATCATCGTTTCGCAATCTGAGAGATCACAATTAGGGAATAAAGATAAATGCGTAGAAAAATTCTACCTTATTATTTCAAAGTCGCTTAAACCTCGAAAAAAAAGAATTGCATCAAAACCCACCCGGGCTTCAAAAGAAAAAAGGATTGAAGGGAAAAAGATACAGGCAAAGAAAAAGGATTTGCGAAAACCCCCTTTAGGATAATGAATATTGTTTCACATTGTATTGTTCCTTAGGAATATTTGATCAATTGAGCCTATTGTATTTGTTACTTAAAAGCTTAATTTTATGCCCATAAAAAAATTTAGTAATGAGAAAATGCTTAATGATTTTGGCTTGTCTTTTTATTGGGCTCAATAATGAGAGTTCTTTGAAGGCTCAAACGGAAGCATTTGACTCCTTGAATCGCGATTTGTATCAAACCATGGATGTTGATCAAAGAATCAAGATAATGAATCAGATGGCCTATGAATTAAGGCTGCAAGATCCAAAAAAATCATTTGAATTGTCGGACGAAGCTTTAGCCTTGGCAAGGGAAAAAAATAGTAAAGAGGATATTGCCTACGCATTAAACACAAAAGGTTATTTACTGGATAATAATTTTGAATATACCCAAGCATTGAATTGCTATCTGGAAGCTATCAACCTTTATACTGAATTAGAAAAGGAAGAAGATATTGCCATGCTGAATTATCGTATAGGAAGTATTTATAAAACAATAGGAAATTATGAGAAGGCAACTGAAAGTTGTCTGGCAGGGCTCAAAGCCTTTGAAGTTTTAGGTGACAAAGCAGGGATCGCCTTAATTTACAGAGTGATGGGCAGTATTTATAAATACAAAGGTGAATATGACAAATCACTTTTCTACTATTTTAACGGACTAAAAATCAATGAAGAATTAGAGAATACATCAAGTATTGCGGCTTCATACAATAATATTGGCATTGTATACGGAAGGATGAAGGACTATGAACTGGCTTTGAGGCATTATCAGAAAAGCCTGGAATTGAACTTATCCTTAAATCTTGAATCAGAAGTAGCTATAAATTATGGTAATATTGGTAAGGTGTATCTTGATATGAATCAATTAGATTCAGCATTTATTTATAATGAAAAGCGATATGAAACCGCGTTGCAGTTAAATGATAAAAAAGGAATTGCAATCGCAATGCAGGCCTATGGAGATTTTTATTTTAAGAAACGAGATTATACTTTGGCAGTGGAGTATTATGAAAAAGCACTACAGCTTTCAAAAAATATTGGAATACTTGAGACGGTAAAGAATGTTTTAAAAAGTTTGAGTGATTTATATGAAGAGAATTCTGACTTTCAAAAGGCTATTGCATTCCATAAATCATATGATAATATAAGGGATAGTATATTAAACAACGAAACTTTACAAAGGATTGAACAAATGGAAATGGAGTATGTCTTTGAAAAAGAAAGAAATACGCTTTTACTATTGGAGCAAAAAAAGAAACTTTATAGAAGTGTCGGATTTGCCATTCTGTTGTTCTCAATTCTTCTTCTCATCTTAATTTACAAGAACCAAAGGATAAAGCTTAAACGTAAAGATCTTGCACAAAAAAACCTGGAATTGGATAAGAAGCAATTGCAAACAGAAGTTGATTTCAAAAATAAAGAATTGGTAAGTAAAGCCATTCATCTTGCTGAAAAAAATGAACTTATAAATGATATTAGTAATCGTTTGAGAAAAGTAATTGTTGATCCGACTGAGAGTACAAAAGAATTAAAAGAAACTGTGAAAGATCTGAGGTTCCATTCCGATACCCATTTATGGGAAGAATTTGAATACACGTTTTTACAGGTTCATCCTGAATATTTCAATTCATTGGGAAGGCAATTCCCTGATCTTACATCGAATGAGAAGCGTTTAAGTGCTTTTCTCAGATTAAATCTCTCAACAAAAGAGATCTCCAATATTACCCATCAATCCTTGCATTCGCTCACAGTTGCAAGAACCCGACTTAGAAAAAAGCTTGGAATAGCAAATACTTCCGAAAATCTGACCTCATTTTTAAGTAAATTCTAAGAATTATTTAAATTTTATTATACTTATATAGCAGCAAGACAGCAAGAAGTAAAATGCTGTATCTAAATTGTAGCTATGTGATTTTGATCAGTTATTGTTTTTGTATCTAAGCATTGCTGTACATCCTAACATTACTTTACGAAATTGGCTTTAATTTATTTAAACAGTCTGTTTAATGCAGTACTGTTTATTAATAGCTAAATCTAAAACCAAAAAAAAGATGAAGAAAAAAATTACTCATCAATTTTTAATTATTAACCTAAAAAACCAAAAAGTATGAAGAAAAGATTGACTTATCAAAACTTTTCGTTTAGAAAAGGGGCGATAAAATTATGCCATTCAGCATGGCTATTGACCTTGGCAGTCTTTCTACTGTCAATTCAGGTCTCTGCCTCATCTACAACGTATGGAGAGTCTTCATTTATGGAAGATGAAAGCTTAAATCCGATGACCTCTCAACAAAAGATTGTTGTTAGCGGAACCATCATTTCTGCTTTCGACAAATTACCATTACCCGGTGCAACTATTATAGAGAAGGGTGTTTCGTTGAATGGAACAACTTCTAATATTGATGGGAAGTTTACACTGGCAGTTTCAGGCGAAAATGCTATTCTCCGAATAACATTTATTGGGATGAAAACCGTGGAAGTACCGATAAATGTTAATGGAACTCCATTGGAAATTATTATGGAGGAAGACAATTTTAGTTTGGAAGAAGTAATTGTAACAGGCTATGGAGTTATTAAAAAGGAGGCTTATGCAGGTTCAGCAAGCATAATTAAAATGGATAAACTATCAGATGTTCCGGTTTCAAATATTGGAACCCTCTTACAAGGATCCGCATCTGGAGTTCAGGTAACCAATTCTTCTGGCCAGCCGGGTGCATCAACCCAGATTAGAATTCGTGGGATTGGATCATTCAATGCATCTAACGATCCATTGTATGTTATTGATGGAGTTCCTGTTATATCAGGGAATTTGTCATCTTTAGGTACAAATTCGGGTTTAGACATCCTTTCAACGATTAGCTCTTCAAGCATCGAAAGTATTTCTGTAATTAAAGATGCTGCAGCAGCGTCACTTTATGGATCAAGGGCAGCAAATGGTGTTATTATTATAACTACAAAGAAAGGTATTTCGGGAGCTGCAAAAGTCAACTTTAAATCCGAGATCGGTTTTTCAGATTTTGCAACCGATTACAGACCATTTATGGGCGGAGATGAGCGAAGAGCAACAATTTATGAAGGACTGGTTAATGAAGGAATTTATTATAAAGCAATGGATCAGACTGCAGCCCAGGCTTATGCTGATGCCAATATTGATAGATATGCCAAGTTACCCTGGACCGGAGAATGGACCGATTGGAAAAGCATCCTTTTCAGAAAAGGTCAATATACCAATAATGAGGTTTCGGTGAGTGGAGGTACAGATAAAATTAAGTATTTCTCATCTCTTGGTTATACCGATCAGGAAGGTGTTTCAGTAATGGGTTATATGAAACGAGTATCGGGTCGTTTGAATCTTAGTTTCGAAGCTTCTAAAAGGTTAAGCGTAGGTACAAATTTATTGTTCTCAAGTGTTGAACAAAGTACGAATACTGAAGGAACTACTTACATAGGCCCATTTTATTCAACTTTCAACACCGTAACTCCAAGAGATGTTCCATTTTTAGAAGATGGGAGTTATGCTTATGATTTTCCACGTAATGGAACAGGACGAAACCCCAAAGCGTACGCTGATTTAAATTACCAGATTGAAAATGTGATGCGTGCATTTAATACCGTTTATGCTAATTATAATTTAATGCAGGGCTTGAATTTTAAATCATCTCTTAGCTATGATTTTAATATGATTAAAGGAAAATCCTTTACACACCCATTATCATCATATCCTGCTAATCTTGGCACGCTGAGTAAATCAGTTTACGACCGAAGAAGTACGGTTTGGTCCAATAGTATGCAATATGTTAAAACTATCAAAAAAGACCACAATTTAGATGCTTTGGTAGCATACGAAATTACTGATTATACCAGAGACTATCTTGCCGGATCAAAAGAAAATCTGGCAAACTGGAATATGGTAGAACTAGACAACTTCTCTGTTGTTAGAAGTGCAGATGGTTCATCTAACGGATATAGAATGTTATCTTATGTTTCCAGGGTCAATTATGATTATAAGGGAAGGTATTATGCCGGAGCCAGTTTTAGGCGTGATGGTAGCTCCCGTTTAGCTCCCGAAAGCCGTTGGGGTAATTTCTGGTCATTATCAGGTGCCTGGCGGGTTTCTGATGAATCCTTTATGGAAGGACTGAAAGACATATTCCCTGAAGTTAAATTAAGGGCATCTTACGGAGTGAATGGAACTCTGCCATCAGGTTATTACGATTATATGGGTTTATCAACTTATGGTGCCGAATACAATTCAGCCCCAGGTATAATTGAAACACAATTTTTAAACAGTAAACTAAAATGGGAAACCAACTATAATATGAACATCGGCCTCGATTTTAGCATCTATGATAAAGTCAGGGTTTCGTTTGAATATTATAACCGATTAACGAAAGACCTATTGATGAACGAACCAGTTTCTCTAACAACTGGATTCAGTTCTATTCTAAGTAATATAGGGGAGATGCGAAACAGAGGTTTTGAATTGGAGTTGGTTTCGACCATTATCAATAAGAAGGACTTTAATTGGACCTCTAGCTTCAATATTTCACACAACAAGAATGAGATTTTGGTTTTAGATGGTGTACAACAATCTATCATTAGTGGTACCCAAATCAGAATGGTAGGCAAACCCTATTATACCTTTTATTTAAGGGAGTTTGCGGGAATTGACCCGGCAGACGGAATGACCATGTTTTATACCAATACCATTGATGCAAACGGAAACTATGTAAAAGAAACAACAAAGGAATTGAATACTGTGAATATGATTCCGTTGGAAAGTGCTGACCCTAAATTAATAGGAGGTTTCACAAATAATTTTAAATACAAATTTATTGATTTCGGATTCACTTTTACCTATTCTCTTGGTGGGCATTCGTATGATGCAGCAGCCGGGAAATTGGATAAAGAGGGAACCACCAATGGTTTGGACGCAAATATCCCAACTTATTATA
>Ga0268284_1001614_pt1 | contig 11163 bp, 5 predicted proteins | sample saktaG_14_FD_190137 | JGI IMG/M metagenome (GOLD analysis project Ga0268284, IMG submission 190137) | Saline water microbial communities from Sakinaw Lake, British Columbia, Canada - sak_2013_06_06_40m | ecosystem: Environmental > Aquatic > Non-marine Saline and Alkaline > Saline ... | reverse complement strand
AGTTTGTAAAGCAGGTCGTAACCGCCTGGCGCGCCAGCCAAGGTGCCGGCAAGGAATTCCATCTGCGAGTCATACGTAGTGGCGATATTCTGACCGCCCGGGGCGGTTTTCACGCCAGCGAAGCCAGTGTAGGCAGCCTTCAGGGATTCGGCGGCGAGTTGCTGCACCTCCGGCGGAGCCGCGCGGAGGCTGGCTAACATCTCCTCCCAGTCGATCGCGCGGACGGTATTGAAGCGCTGGCAGGTGCGAAGCGTTTCGCCGACCGCTGGCAGGACCTTCTGATAGCAACGCGGATCAGCCGCAAGCCGGCTGAGCGCGTTGAGCGCGGCACTTTGCAGCCACCATTCCGGATGCTTGAGGTAGGGCAGCAGGAGATCCACATGCGGGGCGATGACGTTGGGCGGAAGCGCGGCGAAGAGGTTGATTACAGCGTCCTTGACCCACCACGACTCCTCCGAGTCCTTGAGCATGGCGACTAACAGGTCGAGGATCGCGGGCTGGACAAAGGCTGCCAGGGCGTCGCCGGTGAGCGCGGTGGAGAGCGCGCTGATCGCAGCGCGGCGGACACGTGCGTCTTTGGAGCGGATGAACTCCAGCACGAGAGCGGGCCGGGGCTTGCCGCCGCCGGGGATCGGCTTGCCGAGGTAGACCGTGTCGAGGCCCAGGGCCTTGCGGGCGGCGATCAGGCGCACAAAATGATCCGGGTGATGGACGTAGCGGCGCAACATATCATCGCTGACATCGGGCTGCGTCATGCGGGCGAGCAGCGGACGGCCAGAGTCGTTGGCAAGGGTTTCACCGGAAAGATCCGTCACCTTGCCGTCCGTGCCGGCAGCCGGCTGGATCGAGTCGAAGACGTCATCGGCCGAGGTGCCCCACGGGCGCTTCGGGAGCTGGTAGGGCTTTGAGAATTTCGACGGCGGTGCGCCGGTGATGCGCAACGTCTTGCGCGGGATCGTGTAGGCCAGCGCATAGCCGGCGCCCCACGAAACGTTGTCGTAATCAGCTCCGCCGAGGATGCCAAAGGAGCCGTCGAAGCGGCGGGACAACTCATAGTGCCACCGCCGGTTGTCCATGAACTCCCGGTAGTGGCCCGGCAGTTTCTGTTGGAGCAGGCCCATGGCGGCGCTACGCCAGATTTCGCCGATGCCGCCGCCGGTGTGGCCGTGGAGCATGAAGGTGGTGGTGTAGAAACTGGTCAGCGCGGCGGCATCGCGGGCGCCGGCGTAAACCGACTGTTCGCCGTTCGGCGTGAGAGATGCGGCAGCGGCCATGGCAAAGGCGAGGTTGCCGTTCCTGCCGTTGTCCACCATGCCGTCTTCCGGCTTGTTGTCGCCGTAGGGATTGTTGCCGCGCCCGGCCCAGCGGAAAAAGTGGGTCAGCGCTCCGAGCAGCGCGTGGTCAGGAACATTCGCGCCGCACTCCTTGGCCAGCATCAGGAAGGTGACCACCGCGGTGCCGCCGGCGTTGAGGTGTCCGCCGCCGCCGCCATACGTGACCCCTGCCACTCCGCCGCGCCCAGCCCAGCCGTCGAGGTACTGTGCTTTCACTGCGCTGTTCACCCAGCCCTGGATGGTCGGCAAAACTTCCTGGTCGCCGGTGCGCAGGTAGTATTCACACAGCGGGATGCCGCCGTAGCCGAGGTACCAGGCGTAGGCGGGGGCGTTCCTGCCGCTGCCATGCGCCCATGCGCGTACGGCTTCGAGATCCTTTTCCTCGCCGGTCGAAAGCAGGAACAACATGCCGATGCTCCCGAAGCTCTTGCCGGGACCCGCCGCCCGCGTGTAGTCAGCGAAGCCGCGCATGATTTTATCCGACTTGGGACACTTGAGCGGCCAGGTTTTGCTGTACGCGCCGAGCACAGGGATTTTGACGACGACTTCCTGAGTCGGGGCCTCCGGCGTATCCCTGACGACCAGCTTGACCAGGCCGTCAGCGGCCTCGGCCGCGGTGATGATGTCGCCGAGCTGGATGCGCGGGTCGATGTCCTTGAGTTTCTGTCCGTTGATGGTCTCGATGAGCTGGCCTTTGCTGAGCTTGCCGGTGGTGGCTGCCGGGGAGCCTTCCTCAACGTTCTTGACCTTCATGACGAAGGCGGGCTGGTGCAACTCAATGCCGATGCCGACCGGCCCGAAGCGGTCGATTGTCTGTAGCGAGGTCGTTTCCGAAAGGGCCGTCGAAAACAACGGAGGTTCCTTGTAGAAGGATTCGGCACCGACGGCGACACCTGCGGCCAGGAGAAGGGCGTTGAAGGTGATTAATGTCATGTGTGTCTCCATTACTCCCCGAGCGGCGGGAGCTTCATTTCCTCGATACACACGCTCAGGGCAGCTCTGGCAGGAACGAACCACTCAGCCGGCCAGTTGCTCATGGGGAAGTTACTGACCGCGAGCGTCACCTTACCGCCCTTGAATGCGTCACGGAATTCGCCAGAGACCAGACTGCCACGCGGCTTGTGACCCTCTTTACGCCAAGCGACGACACCGTTTTTCGATTCCGCCAGCAAATTGCCGTTGATGTAGATCGCATAGCCCTCTCCCAAGTTTTTGTGCGAGCTGCCAACCATGCGAATGCGGTAACGACAATCCGGCTTGAACGGCGGAAGGTCAAAACTCTGGCTCAGCAACAACACATCATCGGAACACAGCGTTGCTGGATTGCGATTGTCATCCGCTTCACCCTTCTCGCCGAACGGCGCCGCACCGCTCTTCCAGCCCGCCTTCTGCGCATTGAAGTCGAGCGCGAACCAGTTCTCCATTCCGGCTGGGTAGGTGACCTCGGCAACAGGGACGGTCTTCGCTTTGGGATCAACCGGCACCTTGGGCAGATTAAAACTGTAATACGCCCAGGTGGCGTTCGTCATGGATTTGTCAAAGGGTTTCCAATCGTAGTCCGAGATACCGACCTTCCGGTAATACTCACACGCCTCATCCAGGATGTCATCCACATACTGAGAGCCCCCGCCCTTCTTTTCTCCCTTGAGCGCCTCCTGCAACGAAGATTGATTTCGCTCGTCGGTCGCAAAGGCCACCAGTGCGCCATTCAAAATCATGGGCTTGACCGCCGCGAGCGAGGCGGCTTTCTGTTCGTCCGTCGGTGCCGCACGAGCTGCCTCGGCAGCCATCCGGGCGGCTGTCCGCGCTTCAAGATCCGACTTTGGAATTGCTGCGGCTTGACCGCCTTCCAAACGCACCATGGCCCGTCCCATGGCTTCCCCGACCAGCATGTAGGTCTCGGCATTGCGGTTGTAATGGTAGTCCTGTTCGCTGGGCGACTCTCCGGCCTCGCGCCAGAAATCGCGCGTATCCACTGAGGCCACGGTGCCAGCATACTCGGGGTGCTGTTTCGGATCGCCCACTGCCATTTGCGCCTCCCAGACACCCTTCCAATTCCATTTTTCAGTGCCCAGTCGGTATCCATGAAAGCCGACCGTGGCCACGACAGCGCACATTTTCGGCGCGTTTAAATCCTTGCGCAGGTCATTGATCAGGTTGACCAAGTTCTTCTCGTACTCCTCCTTGGCTGTCCCTAAGTCCTTGTGTCCTTGGAACCAGCCGAAGCCGGCGATCTCATAACCCTGTCCCTTGTAGCCGGGTACAATCTTCGCGATGTTGGCGAGGGTTGATTGAACGCCCTTGACCATCAGACGATATTCCATTCCTTCATATTCATTCTTCGTATCCAGGCGACCCGAGGGCGGACGGAAATCAAAACACAGCGAGCGGTTGCCCTGAGATGTCTTGATCAGCAGCACCTGCTCGTCATGAAAGGTACCCATCACATAACCGAACCCCACTTCAGGACCGATAGATCTGCTCTTCGGCAAACACGTGCTGTTGGCCGTGGCGCTCAAGGGGCAGCCCTTGCCGCATTCCACAAGCCGGGCTTCCTGGAAGTAGACATCGTTGCGCACCGTCCACGTACCCGCATCGTCAAGCAGGTATTGGAATTTCTTATCCTTCTTGGTCACCGTCTCGAGATCGCCCTTGACCTCCAGATCAACCTGTTCCAACCAGAACGCGGCCGATCCGCCCTTGAAATAGGTGATGGTGACTGGATACCGTTTGCCCTGTTCAAGAACAACCTTGGTGGCCACCGGTTTGCCGCCCGGCTCCTTGCGGTACACCTCTTTGCCGTCCAACGTGACAACGTTGCAGGCGCTGTTTTCAAAGCCTGCATGAACCGTGTAGCTGCCGCTAGCCGGCACATCCATGGCGGCATTCACGACCACGGTATGGGGTCCGTCCATCGTGGGCAGATTCTGGGACACGGTGCCCAGCGCAACCGTGGCTGTCTTGACCGGCGTCAACTGGGTGTAGTCCGCCTTGGGATCGTAGGCCCCCTTAAAGAGCGACGCCTTCGCGCCTTTCGCCGCATTCGCCTCGGCTGACTGATAGACCCCGTGCGCGGCCAACACCGAACGGCCAATCGGCATCGCTCCAGGTACCAACGCCGGATCGGCCGACAGGAAAACACTTGGATAAACCGGACGTGTGCCCGTGAGATCCCCCATCCCCACCATGTTGGACTGCCCGGCGAGAATATACACCTTGACCGGCTTCGTCGCGTCGCCCGGCTTGCCGTCAGGTCTGGGCAATGCCAACGGAATCTCACCGGCCATTGCGTGAAAGACATATCCTGTCAGGGCGACTGCGCCCAACATCACTCGTGCTTGTCTGCTGTTCATGTTCTCTTCCCCTTTTTTGTATTTGAATTGTTAGTCTGTTCTTTATTTTTTGCCGGCCTGTTTCGCCTCTTCAAAACTGATCATCTTTTGACCGGGCGTTGTGGGAGACTCAATCGCTTTGACCATGTCCCTCCACTGCCCGCCGAACCTGCCTTTTTCAATATCCTTGAATCTCGGATCAGCCTTCAGCTTTTCAAGAACAGGTTTTGCATTGGCCCCGTATTTCGGCAAGACACTCATGATCATGCGCACTTTAAATCCCCACTTGCCGGTTTCGGTGTCAAGGGTATCCAGAAGGTATTGAACCCCTTCCTTGATGTTGAGTTTCACCAGGATGGAAATAGCAGCGCCTCGGGGTCCCTGGTTGTGGTAGGAGTGATAGGTCACATCCTTGTCGTCGATAATGTACTGCACCTTGTCGGCCACACGATGAAAATCTTCCAGCGGGATATTCGCGATCAGCTCCATGCCAGCGGTGCGGCCGCTCTGGCGCTTGTGGTCCATCAGCTTGAGCGCCGCCTGATAAAACAGCTCCTTGTCCTTCACCAGCCCCGCCTCGTAGGGATCCTTGCAGAGCGTGACCAAGCTTTGCCCGACCGTCTCGTCAAGCGTCCCCAAGGGGTCATCCGGCTCGTCAGCCACAATGATTTTCAGCATATCCGCATAATACGCGTAAGCCGGCTCGCCCAGAAAACACAGGGCCGATACCGCAGCGCCCCGCAATGCCGGAGGCGCCTTCGCGTCGCGCAGAATCGCGCCCAGCTCTTGCAGTGCAGGCAGCGCCTGCTCTGCCGGGCACTGATATCCGAAATACCCAGTGGCGCTCAACCGCTGTTCGTCCGTGCCCGCTTGGACCATCTTGAGGAGCGGAGCGCTCAGCGTGTGCTTCCGGGAGCGGAGCGTCCAGATGGCCTGCCCACGGACCTGCGGCAGGGGATGTCCGAACAGGGCGAGCAGTTCCTCATCGCTCTTTTTCGAATAGTCCATGGTGCTGAGTGCGAGCGTGTCGGCCAGCTCCTTGCCCTTCAACCAGATGGACGGATCAGAATCCCTGCCGGTGATGGCGAGCTTGCGACGTCCCAGGCAGTAGTTCAGCAGGTGCGACCCGGCATCGCTGCACCCGCGATAACTGAAACAGTTGCCTGTTTCATCGTCATACGTGAAGCCGCCCTCCCAGGTGCGGTTGAGCGTGTGCAACCAGCGCGTCTCTTTGAAGAAGGCCGCGGAGGCCTCGGGGCCAGCCATGTTGACGCCCAAGCCTGTCCAGAGCTGGTTGAAGTAGTGGCCGGTGTGGCCAGTCTCCAAGGTTCCGTAGGAGGTGGTACACAGCTTCGAGAAGAACTCGGCACCGCGGGTGTTGCCCTTGATCGCGAAGGCTACAGCCGCCGAGCCGCTGGTGCCGTTATTGTTGTAGGTCTTCGGGTTCGGGTTGTGGACACCGTACGGCAACGCCCCTTTGCCGATGAAGTTGGCAAAGAAGGCATGGGTTTTTCCGATGCCCCGGGTGAGTTCCGGATCTTTGATGCCGCATTTTTCGGCCAGCAGCATCCCCAAGAAACAGGTCAGGCTGGGCTGATTGATTTGCGCGTAGCCGGGCAGGCGTCCGCCGCGTGTTTCAGCCGCCGTCCTGTGGCCCCACAGTCCGCCGGCGTCCTGGCCCATGGCAAGGGCAATCGCATACGCCTTGATGGCCGGCAGAACCGACTCGTCACCGGTCAGCAGGTGATACTCGCACAGCGTCAGGCACGAGTAGCCCCAGGACCAGCCCACGGCGCCCGAATCCTTGTCACCCTTGATGACGGCCATCAGTTCGCCCATGTCGGGCTGGGCCCACTTCTGGTTCGGCAATCCCTTCTTCACCACATCGATGTACTTCTGCTCACCCGTGGCCAACAGGCCGAGATAATCGATCGGCAAATTCGATTTACCCAAGTCCTTTATCTTGAGCAGGCTGTCAGCGGCCCGCGTGATGATGGCATCGGTCTTCGGACAGTTGTACGGCGCTGTCGCAGAGTAGCTGCCCAGCACCTTCAGATGCAGGTCGACCTTCTTGTTGTCCTTCAGGGTCAGCGTCAGGAGACCTTTTGACTGCTCAGTCTCAGCCTGGTCAATCGCGTCAGCGAGTTCCCTTCGGACATCGTTCTTGAACAGGGCTCCGCCCGCGCCAAGGATCACGTCACCCGCCTTGAGGGAACCGTCTGCCGGAGAACCCTCAGCCACGCGGGTGACCTTGATCTGCTGCTTGTCGACCGCGCCAAACAGGCCGGTGGGTCCGAGGTGGCGTTCCTCGTCCTTTGCGTAAAGCATGCCGCTGATGAATACGGGGGCCATCAGTACGCTGAGGAATCGAACAGCGGCGCTATGGTGTTGGCCTCTTGAAGAGCTTTTAGAAGGTGCCATTGGTTTGCCTTTCCACGTGGTGTTTGAGGATCGCCTCGGTCTTCGGACAGTTGTAGAGCGCAGTGTCACTGTAGCGTCCGAGAACCTCTAGTGTGAGTTCTACTTTCAGGCCACCCTTGAGCAGGAGCGTCAGTTTGCCCGCGCCTTCCGTCGTGTCGGCCGTGTCAATCGCCTCGGCCAGTTCGCGGAGCACGTGCGTCTTGAATTCAGCCTGTCCAGCTCCGATGATTTCCATGCCCGGCTCAATGATGCCATGCGCAGGCGAGCCAGCATCTACCTGCGTCACGCTGATCATCTTATGGGCCTCGTTGCCGAAAATTCCTGTCGGACCAAACTGTTGTCCTTCTGCGCCCTGCACCTTGGCGACGAGAACAAAGCTGATAATAGGCAGCAGGAAAAGGATGTTCTGTGAGCAATGCTTCATAAGGGTTCTTTCTTTTGTTCGTTATTCTCAATTTCCAGCTCCGTGCAAGAGCGGTCTATCGTGAGCGCCAAAGGTCCACCTGCCGACCTGTTGCCGGTTATCGTCAACTTCCTGGTGCCCTTTGCATTCACACCCGCATGAACGAAGTCGTTGCCGGTGATGCGGATGTTCTCGTGGATGGGCTCCTCAGGATGAATAGTTTCAAGGGCCGGATTGACCCAGACACCGCAGTCGAGGAAGGTGTTGCCGCGGATCAGCACATCGCGTACCGGAGCGGACTCAAACCATTTCAAGGCATCCGCCGACATAGAGATGGCGTAAGCGTTGCAGCGGTAAAAAATATTATTTTCAACAATGGCTTTTCCAGGGGTGGTCAGGAGAAAGCCGCTCACGGGTGCCACGCTGAAATGATTGTTGCGGACGGTGATATTGGGATGCCACGTCCTGTTATCAAGCACATCCTTGTCTTCAAAACGGGGAACGGCTCCGTCAAGCGTCACAAGCCAATCCCTGTCCGTCTTTCTTTCAAGGGCCGTCACCTTGCGGCGCGGGTTGTCAGGGTATTCCCTCATCTTGGACGCACAGATGACAGCGACCTCATCGCCTGGAACAAACGCGGGGAACCCATACGTCTGGGGGTGCATGAAGCGCACCAGCACTTGGTTGTCGGCTGTCTTCTCAATCATGCTCAGATAGGTCCCGTGGCAGTTGATGGCATCATCCTGCATCCCAGAGAGACGGCACGATTCCACCAGGATGTCGCCTTTGCAGTTTGAAAACTGGAAGATGTCAGCCCAGGCAGGGCAGGTGCGGATCGTGTCACGGGGCGGAGCCACGTTCACCCGCTGAAAGGTGATGTTTTCGGTGAACTGGCTCACGAAGCCCATCCCGGTCAGAGCATAGAAATCACAATCCTTAAAAATAATATCCTTGCTGCGATTGTTGTGAACCCCGACCGAATCACGTTTGATATTGCGGAAGTGGTACTGATGCCCCGGCTCAAGCCCGCTCTCCCCGTCCGGATAGTCCAGCCTCACGTTGCGTCCGCCGAGTTCCCGCGCTGTCGCAACGCGTTGGCCTTGCGCCTCCCAGCCGCGCGGTGTCCGGAACCGACGGCAGCGGCCTTCCTTCACGTCAAGCTTCTGGCAGAATGCGCCGGGTCCCCAGTCGCCTTGCCAGAGAAACTTCCCCTTTTCAACAGCATAGTCGGAACCCTCGGCGACCTGGATCACGGCATGCGCGGCCCCGGCTTCAAGGACTCGAAATTCGGAAACAGTGGGCCGCTTGAGATCGAAAACCAAGCCCGTGAACGTGATGTCCTCCGAACGGGTATTGCAGAGTTGCACCATCCGTCCGTCAAAGAGAAGCGTTGTCTTCTCCTCCCCCTCCACACCGCCGCCCTGCAGACGCAGATGTCTGAACCCGTCAATCAGGATGCCGACCGGTTTCGGGTCCTCTGAATCCATGGCGTTCGACACGAACATCGGAATGCGTGTCACATTCCGAATGCCGATGGTATGGGTGCCTGGTAGAAACTGGATCACGACGGGTTTTTGCGCTGTCCCTCCGCCCGCTGGCTTGAGGGATTCCTCCTGCCGGCCTGGTGCAATGACCACCTTGTCCCCCGGAGCAAGGGCGATGGCATTCAATTTCCCGTACGTCTTCCAGGGCAGGCCGACAGGGTTGGCGTCGTCACCCCTGACCGGATCAATCACGTACGTGGCGTTGACCGGAAAGAGAGTCCGTTTCTCCTTGTCCGGACAGTGGCCAGGGGCTGAATCATCCGCCATTGCAGCCCAGCCCATCAGCAGGACTGCAATGGAACTATGGTAAATCCTTGTCATTTTCTTTTATTTGCTCTTCAACAGCCCGACCATGGCCTTGCCCATGGCTTCGCCGACGTTCATGTAGGTTTCAGGATTGCCGTCGTAGTGGCCTGCGCCGGTGCCACCCATGGAGAACGGGTGGGCGTACACAGTGGCCACATGGCCTTTGAACTCCGGATATTTGCCGGTTGCGCCATCCACCGCGAGCTGCGCTTCAAGCACCTTCTCGCCATTGCCGCCGCAGCCCCTGGTCGCTTCGCCCAGGGTGGCGAGGACGAACTTCGCATTCGGAGCATTGAACTCCTTGCGTAGCGCCTTGATGAAATTGACGAGGTTCTTCTCGTAACGCGACGCGTTCTCGTCAGAATAGCAGTCCTTCTCGCCCTGCCAGAAGAAGAAGCCGGCGACTTCGTATTTCGTCGCGCCGGGGTAATACTCGCCGAGCTTCGAGAGGACGTCCTTTGCATACTCGATATCATCGTCATACTGCTTTCCGGGATACCAGCCTTCGGGCTTCGGACCGTTGCCCTTGGGGTTTGCCGCGGTCCCGCGATAACCGGGAATAACCTGACCCTGGAACTCATACGGCTCGGTGCCCGGAGGCAAGAGATCATAGCCCAGACTGCGGTTGCCGATGCAGCTTTTGAGGAGCATGACCGGTGCCTCAACGGCTTCTCCCAGATAGGGTCCAATCCCGAACTCGGGGCCGAACTTACCGCCGATCGACAGCCAGTCGTTTTTAAAGACCTTCATCACCCCTTTGCGTCCGAGCATGACGCGCACATTGCGGACATCCTTGCGCGCAGACCAGTTGCCGGCCTCATCGAGCAGGTAGTTGAATTTGTTCTTCGTCTTGATGATGTCCTTCAGCGACCCCGTCTCGTCGCCGCCTACTTCTCCCATGCCGACCATGTTGGACTGACCCAAGAGGATGTATACCTGTACAGGCTTGCTCATGTCCGCTTCCTTGCCGTCCGGCTTGGCTGGTGTCGGCAGCGTGGGGACGACGGGCAAGTCTGCTGCCGTGGCCGATGTCAGGCAGAACGCCGTCGCGGCGAAGAAGGTACAGAGTCCTTGGGTGGTGATGTGTCTACGTGTCATATACTTCATTGATTATTTTCCTTCCAGCAGTTTGAGCATGCCGCGGGCGAGCGCGTCGCCGACGAGTGTGTAGGTCTCCGCATTCCGGTTGTAGTGGTGGCCTTCGTCGCCGGGCGACTGCTCAATGCTGCGCCAGAACGGGCGCGCATCAACTGCCTTGACCGTTCCGGCGAACTCGGGATGTTGGTTGGCGTCGCCGACCGCCATCTGGGCGTCGTGGACGACGAGGGTGTCACCGCTCATCTTGTCGCCTTTGAATCCAACGGTTCCGATTATGACAGGAAGCTTCGGCTTGCCGAAGGCCTTGCGCAGATCCTTGATCAGGGCGACGAGGTTTTGCTCATATTCTGCGGCCGCCTCGGCGTTGAGCGTGTCCTTGTGGCCTTGGAACCAGACGAAGCCGGCGAGATCGTAGCCTTGGCCCTTGTAGCCAGGGAAGACGTCCTTGAGGTTTTCCAAAGTCCACGCAACGCCATTGGTTATGCTGCGATATTCGGCGCCTTGCCAGGTGTATTTGCCGTCCTTGTCCTTTTCCCATTCGCCGCGTGATGGCGGACGGAAGTCATACGACAACCCACGGTTGCCACAGGCACTACGAATCAGAAGCACCGGCTCATCGAAGTAAGTTCCCAGCACGCTGCCAAAAGCATGTTCCAGCCCAATGCCGTCCTTGCCTGGCTTGGTGGGCACCTGCAGGAAGTTACCTTTGTCTTTATTCGGGTTGA
>Ga0268284_1001613_pt1 | contig 11176 bp, 5 predicted proteins | sample saktaG_14_FD_190137 | JGI IMG/M metagenome (GOLD analysis project Ga0268284, IMG submission 190137) | Saline water microbial communities from Sakinaw Lake, British Columbia, Canada - sak_2013_06_06_40m | ecosystem: Environmental > Aquatic > Non-marine Saline and Alkaline > Saline ... | reverse complement strand
GAACAAATTGATAAGTATTTAAATGCAAAAAGCTCATTGCTACAGAAAATAGTTGGTAAACGCATCAGTATCTATAGTTTAACAATCCAGGAAAGCTATTTTGACAGCCTTGTCTATAACGTAATAACAGGTCAGATACAACCAAACTTTTAAAAGGATAAAGAATTATCTATTCATTCAGCCAGATACGAAAGTCATGTCATTCACAGATACATCAGAAAATGGTTTTCAGAAATACATTGTAAAGCAACTTGTTGAGCAAAATAAGTTCCGTGAAAGTGTTTCGACCGATTTCGATAAGGAATTCTGCATAAACGCCGAACAACTGTTGGAGTTTATTAAAGAAACGCAACCCGAATCCTACGATGCGATTCAACGAAAAGGTGAACGTTCATTTTTAGTACGATTAGACGAAAAAATTCACAAGCTTGGAATAATTGAAGTGTTGAGGAAAGGCGTAAAACACTTTGATAGAACGGTTGACTTATTCTACCGCCAACCTTCATCAATCTACAATGCTAAAGACGCTACAAAATATCATTCAAATATTTTTTCTGTTACACAGGAATTAGTGTACAGTTCAGACAATGCAAACCGTTTAGATTTAACCATTCTTTTAAACGGTTTGCCTATAATTACCTGTGAATTAAAAAATCCTTTAAGTGGGCAAACCGTTCACAACGGGATTCGCCAATACCAAAACGATCGCGACCCGAGAGAAAAGATATTCTCGTTTGCCCGTTGCATGGTGCATTTTGTGGCCGATACCGAACTGGTATTTATGACCACCCAACTAAAAGGAAAAAAAACATTCTTTTTGCCATTTAACAAAGGTTTAAACGATGGCAAGCCTATTTCTCCATTTGGTTCGGGAAACCCTGTTAATTCAAATGGCTTAAAAACTCATTACCTTTGGGAAGAAATTCTAACCAAATATTCCTTAGCCAACATTATAGACAAATTTGCCCAAGTGGTTGAAGAAACCAACGAGGAAACTACAAAGGTAAAACGCATAATGATTTTTCCTCGGTATCATCAATTGACAGCAGTTAAGCAAATTCTAGCTCATGCAAAAAGTAAGGGAGTTGGCCATAAATACCTTATACAACATTCTGCAGGTTCAGGCAAATCAAAATCCATTGCATGGCTCTCCCATCAACTGCACGGATTATTCGATACCCAAGGAGAAACCCATTTGTTCGATTCGGTTATTGTAATAACCGACCGTATTGTGCTTGATAAACAGTTGAGCGAAGACATAAAGCAGTTTGCCCCACAGAGGGGAATTGTAGAACACATTACAGGAGAAGGTGGAAGTAAAACGAATCAATTAAAAGAGGCCCTTGCAAATCGGAAAAAAGTAATTGTTTGTACGGTTCAAACATTTCCATTTCTACTAGATGAAATGATAGAAATGCCAGCAATGAATTTTGGGATTATCATTGACGAGGCCCACAGTGGACAGAGTGGGCAAACGTCATCGAAAATGAATGCCGTATTAGCAGATAAACACGATGATGAAGAACAGGAAGAAAAAACCTTAGAAGATAAAATAAACGAACTGATAGAAAGCCGTAAAATGATTACAAACGGCTCCTACTTTGCGTTTACAGCAACACCTAAGAATAAAACCTTAGAAACATTTGGAGTAAAATCTAATGAAATTTACACTGATGAAAACGGAGAAATAAAACACAAATTCTATGCTTTTCATGTGTACAGCATGAAACAAGCAATTGAGGAAGAGTTTATTCTTGATGTTTTAAAGAATTATACTACTTATAATTCATTTTACAAGTTGATAAAAGCCGTTGAAGATAATCCTGAATTTGATACAAAGCAGGCACAGAAAAGACTAAGGGCTTACGTTGAAGGACATGAATTTGCTATTGCCGAAAAAGCCAAAATAATGATTGATCATTTTCATCGTGATGTAAGGCATTTGATAAATGGTGAGGCAAAAGCGATGGTTGTTACTAAAAGTATTGAGTGCGCTATAAAGTACAAACAGGCTTTTAACACTTATTTGAAAGAGATTAAATCTCCTTACAAAGCTATTGTGGCTTTTTCAGGAACTAAAAATATTCAAGGAATTGATTACACAGAAGTATCAATGAATAACTTCAAAACCTATAAAACAGACATCCCGAAAAATTTCAAGAAAATAGAGAATCGGTTTTTAATTGTTGCAGAGAAATACCAGACAGGTTTTGATGAACCATTGTTGCACACCATGTATGTTGACAAAAAACTAGCAGGAGTTCAGGCAGTTCAAACACTTTCACGATTAAACAGAGCGAAAAAACCATATAAAAAAGACACATTCGTTTTAGACTTCTTCAACGATGCTGAAGATATAAAGATGGCATTTGAACCATATTATACAGCAACCATTTTAAGCGAAGAAACTAGTCCGAATAAACTAAACGATTTGGTGGACTCAATGGAAGTTTTCGAAGTTTATAGCAATTTCCAAATTGATGATTTCTTTGCAAAATATATAGCTGGTGAAGAACGCACAAAGCTTGATCCAATTATTGATAAGTCAGCTGAGTATTTTAAAAATAATTTAAGTAAAGATCAACAAATTGATTTCAAAGCAAAAGCAAAATCGTTTTTACGTGTTTACAGTTACTTGGCTAAGTTATTAGATTTTAATAATCAGGATTGGGAAAAACTATTTTGGTGGTTGAAATTTCTTGTTCCCAAATTGTTTATTGAACAAACTGATGATTTAGCAGAAGGAATATTAGAAAGCATTGACATGGAGAGCTATCGTCCATCAAAAGAAAGCACTCAGAATCTTAGCTTGGCAGCAGAAACGGGGGAAGTTGACCCAATACCTGTGGATGTGAGAGGAGGTCAGTCAGATCCTGAGTTAGATACTTTAGAGAATATTTTAAGCACTTTTAATCAACGGTTTGGCGATATTGAATGGTCAGACCGAGACAAGGTTAGACAAATTCTAACCAAACAGCTTCCAGACGAAATGATCGCAAATAGAGACATTATGGATGCAGTAATGTATTCTGACAAACAAAATGCGAAGATTTCATCAGATAAAAAACTTGAGGAGTTAATGCAGCAATACTTATTTAGTCAGACAGAGATATTTAAAAAATTCACAACAGATAAAGATTTTCAGAGAAGGTACAAGGAATTTATCTTTGATACATTAGTAGATGCGAATAAACAAACAGGAGGTAGTAGATCCTACTAATATGATTGAAATCAAATTACAATAAATACTCTACAAAAGGGAAAAATATTAATTATATTTCCACTTTTGAACTGAATAGAAATTAATCTAAAGACAAAAATATGGAAGCAGATAAAACCAATAAATTAGTTTTAAAATCAGTAGGCCAATTGCTTGAATATAGTTTCTTTATTCCATCATATCAAAGAGGATACCGTTGGACTCATACTCAGGTAATTCAGCTATTAGATGATATATGGAAATTTGCGGAAAATCCACCATTACAAGAAAGAGGAAAAGAAAAACCGTTTTATTGCCTACAGCCTGTAGTCATAAAAAAGCATAATGAAAATGAATGGGAAGTCATTGACGGACAACAACGTTTAACGACAATAGCTTTAGTTATTCATTATTTTAATGAGATGTGGATTGGTAAGCAAAAAATTAATGAACCAATAATCTCATACGAAACAAGAAACACAAGTCAAGAATTTATATCATCAATTGAAATTAATACCAATATTGATTTCAATTTAAATTTAGAAATTGAAGAAGCCTTAAATAAGATTATTTTAAACAGTAAATATAAACCTCAAGAGAATATAGATTTCTTTCATATAGCGAATGCTTATAAGTCAATTCATTTTTGGGTACATCAAAAGGGGAATGAGCTTGACAATAATAAACTTCAATCAATATTTCAAAATACTACAAAGGTTATATGGTATGAGGTTGAAGAAACTGAAAATAATAACTCAATTGATATTTTTACCAGATTAAACATTGGCAAAATACCATTGACTAATTCTGAGCTTATAAAAGCATCATTCTTACAGAAAGGAAATTTTTCTGAGGGAAAGGCAACACTTAAACAGATTCAGGTTGCAACGGAATGGGATATGATTGAAAAAACATTACAAGATGATTCTTTCTGGTTATTTATATACAATCCAGATAATCCAATAAAATATACTAACCGGATTGAGTATATTTTTGACTTAATGAAAAAACGAACAAAAGATTCTGAATACTATCATACATTCAATGAGTTTTGCAAAGATTTTGAAACAAATTCAAAAGACAATAAACCTGATATTGATAAAATATGGTCAGATATCAAAAGTTATTTTTTAACTTTTGAAGAATGGTACAAAGATTATGAGTTATATCATTATGTAGGATATTTTGTAGATAGTATAGATAAACCAAAAGATAAAAACAAATATGTTGAAAATATTATAGAGAAAATCAATACATTAAAAAAGAATTCTGAGAAAAAGACAAAGATTGATTTTAAGAGTTACTTAAGAGATGAAATAAAGAAGCAAGTCAATTGTAATCTTGACGAGATAGAATATGGAGATAAGCATATAAAGAAGGTGCTCCTATTATTTAACATACTTACAGTTTTAGAAACCCAAAAATCAGACATGCGCTTTCCATTTTACAGATATAAATCTGAGGATTGGGATATTGAACATGTCTGTTCACAAACAGATAAAACGATTACCGGAAAAAAGCGATTTGCTTGGGTTGAAGATATTCTGGAGTATTTGACTGGCACAACTGATGTTCAAAAAGCAACAAGCTTCGCTAATGGTTTAGATGTGAATGACGAAAAGGAAAAAGAAATAAAAGGATTTTGTGACTCGCTTGTTAGATTATTGAAAGAGGAAAAAATAGAGGACGAACTATTTGATACTACATTTTTACTACTTCAAAAATATTTCAAGGAAGATAATCAAATTGAAGAAAAAGACAATATTTCAAATTTGACTTTGCTTGATTCAATCACAAACCGCAGTTATGGCAACTCTTTCTTTCCTATCAAACGCAAGAGAATAATAGAAAATGACAGTAAAGGGATTTTTGTTCCAATTTGCACGAAAAATCTATTTTTAAAATATTATTCTAAAAGAATGGGAGGAGTAATGTACTGGAACATCGATGACGCAAAAGACTATTTAGAATCAATAAAAAAAATGTTGAATGATTATTTACCAAAGGAGGATAACGATGAATAATACTATAAATACACAATCCGGTGAAAGATTATCATTTTTAAAGCTTTTTAACCAAAAAAAATATAGGGTTCTAATACCAATTATTCAACGTGATTATGCACAAGGAAGGGAAAATACAAAAGAGGTAAGGGATACATTTTTAAAAGCGTTGTATAAGTATTTAGATGAAAATAAGCCAAACAGGGACCTAGACTTCGTTTATGGTAGTTTGAACGAGGTAGATGATTTAATTGATTTTATTCCATTAGATGGACAGCAGAGACTTACAACTCTTTTTCTTTTGCACTGGTATTTGTATCAAATATCAGAGAATGTTGAACTAAAAGAAGAGTTTAAGAATAGCTTACTGAAAGATGGCAAATCGATGTTCACTTATGAAACACGCAGTAGTTCTTCAGATTTCTGCAATGCTTTAATGAGTAATGATATTGATTTAAGTAATCTTTTGGAATCTGAGAACGATAAAAGACTTTCGAAAACAATTAAAAATTGTGCTTGGTTTTACCTCTCATGGCAATATGACCCTACTATTCAATCTATGCTTACAATGCTTGATGCAATTCATATAAAATTTACTAAAAAGAATGAGTTTTTTGAAAGATTATTGGATATAGAAAATCCAATTATTACATTCTTGTTTCTAAACTTAAAAGACTTTAAACTTACAGATGATTTATATATTAAAATGAATTCACGTGGGAAACCACTTACTCCTTTTGAAAACTTCAAGGCCAAATTTGAACAACTTCTTAACGAAATTAAATTAGATAGAAAATATTATTTAAAACATAATGATAAATACAGAGAGGTTACAATTAAAGAATATTTTTCATATAATATTGACACAAAATGGGCAAACTTATTTTGGAATTATCGGACATTACAAAATCGCGTCAATACTGAAAGTGATGATACCTTTGATGATGAACTCATGAATTTTATCAGAGTAATTTTAACTAATCAGTATGCCTTTAATTCGGGTGTCTCATTGCGTGGGAAAGATGACACATTAGAGTATTTACTAGGTACTAATGTGGCAAAAAAGGAGAATAAAGATTATTCAGATATTATAACGTATCACAAATATAAGGAACTAGAAGTGTTTTATGATAGAGAAGAGGAGGATAAATATTTAAAATTAATAGAAGCGGCAAAGGAAGAAGACGAAAAAGACAAAATTAAAACTAAAAGGGAGAAATTTCAAAAAGGTTCTATTGATCGTATTTTATTTCTAATCGACGTATTTGATAGCGTAGCTAATGGAAATGAAAAAATTAAGTTACACTTGTGCAATGACTATAGATTCTATTTTGATGAGGAAATCGCATTTGAAAATACATTAAAGCATAGTTTTGAGAGCAACCACCAGCGATTGTGCTTTCATGCGTATGTTCGTTTTTTGGTTTATAATGAAAATGACTTAAGTGGTATTAATCAATGGATGCGAGTTATACATAACTTTACTCACCCTGATAATACTATAATAGATAATGCTTCAGAAGTTGCGGCTGCGATTAAATCAATAGAGGAATTGCTTCCAAATAGCAACAATATCATAGGGCATTTAAAATCAAATCCTAGTATAACATTCTTTTCTTCTTGGCAAGCTTTAGAAGAAAAAATCAAAGCTCATCTAATTACTAGAAACGAGGATTGGAAGAAAAAAATTGAAGAAGTTGAGAAACATGGTTATTTTAATGGCCAAATTGGCTTTATTTTGGAGTTCTCGGAGATATTGCAATATTATAATGCAAACAAAAATTGCGACTGGGATGAGCAAGAAGATAAGCTCTACTACGGTAGATTCAAAGATTACGCTGAAAAAGCATTTAAAATATTTGAAGAAAATTATGAGAATCGAAAAAATAATGAGAACTATGTTTTTGAAAGGGCAGTTTTATCTAAAGGTTTTTATTTAACAGAAGCGTCTCAAAACCGATGGAATTTATTGTCTACTAATCTCGTTAAAAACAATATAAAACGAGACCATAGTTGGAAAAGATTATTAAGAATATCTGATGATAATGCGTGGAAAAATCGACACATGTTAGTAAAGCAGGTATTTGATGATAGCCGTTTTGACACTAGTCATGTTTACAAATCATTGACCTCTATTTGCCAGGATAAAACAAACACCTGGCGTGATTATTTATTATCATGTCCAGCTTTGATTGAATACTGCAACCAAGGTTTTATTCGATTTGAAAATGAGCATTATATATTATTGTATGGTGAGTCACAGAGTAATTTTTATCATGTTGAAATGTACACATACTATTTATGGAGAAAGTTTATTGAACCTTATCAAAACAACTTTGAACCTTTTAAAAGAGTTTTTTATAATGAAGTTAAAAGCATTGATGATGATGCATGTATAGTGTTAAATGACTTTTGTTTCAATAGAATTCATTATCAAATCCAAATATTCTATCGCAATAATGATAAGTTGCCAAACGCTTTCGAGATTGCATTTAGAAAATCAAAAGGAGAAAATTTGCCAGAGCACTATGGAGAAGAGATTAAATACATTATAAATCAATTAAAATTTTCATGGACCGATGAATATGCTGGCTATTTCTTTACATCTAATGAAATCCTTGAGACATTAGAGAAGCTAAAGGAAATGACTGGAAGGTTGAATAAATTGACCACTTGTTAAGCGAAATGAGGTCATCGACCTGTTTAACTTGAGGCTATCCAGGATAGGGAATATCCACTTGGATAACATGCGATACAACTATTGTAAAGAGCCCAAGGAGATATCATGGAAATAATCATTCATCGAGGTTCAAAGCAAATTGGGGGGAGTTACACTGCAAAGTTATTGATACAGAACCAGACTCGAATTTACCAAATGATACAATCCTTGAAGTTGTGAGAAATGGGTATATTCACGGGAGAGAGTTGATAAGAGAGGCTGAAGTGATTATTGTAAGAAATTGACCATAAAAATATTAAAATTCAAATCCAACGGGCTCATCGAATGGAAACTGAAAGACGGGACGACCCTTAAGGAGTATGAATCCCAGGGGACTTTATCATAGAAGTAAATGTATTTGGTTGAAGTAAATGGAATCACTAATTGAAAGAAAAATCTCAGAGCAGTTAAACATTTGTGCTATCCTCCCTTTGCGCCACATCCACCCCCCAAAGATGTAGCCCATTTGAATCTTTTTTCTCAAACCCATTTTTCTTCAGTGCCAGCCCCATGCGGATAATCGACCCCGGGTTGAGGTTCAGGTTGCAGGCGGAGCTTTCGGAGACCTCGGAGATTATTTGAGAGGCGGTGAGGAAGCGGCGGGCCTTTGATACCGATACTGGCGAAAAATGAGCTAGTAACAACTCTTCTTCCGGAGAACTTACCAGGAACTGCTCGTTGCTTTGGTGGATTTCACGGGCCTCTTCCGGATCAAACCAGAACTGATACCCCTCCCGGTAGAGCGCCAGTGCATGTGCATAGACCCGATCGATGTCCACCTGGTGGAGGTAATCAATCGTCAGCACCTCAAAGCAGAGAAACCTTCGTGATCCCGTTGTGTCGGTCAAAAACTGCATCGTATTGACCGACCCCATGAACGACGCCCGGCGGACCAACGACTCGGCATGATGGCCATAGGGACGGCGAACCCGGATCGCCGATTTGGTGATGATCTCCTTGACCGTTCCAATCTCGGCACGGTTCATATTCTCTAACTCATCCAGGTTGATGAACATACACTCAGAGATCTGCACCAGCGTATCGCGGTTATTCGGGTTAATCGTCCCGGAGAAGATATATTCCTTGAGCACCGAAGGGCAGAGATTGAGCAACCAAGTCGTTTTGCCGATACCCTGCGGGCCTGAGAAGATAATGGCCGTGTGGTTGACCACCCCCGGATCCATAACAGAAGCCACCGAAGCCACCAGCCAGCGTTTGAAGCAGACCTGCCATAGGAGATCGTTGGTGGTTTGGATTGTATCGGCCAAGTCGCGGATATAGTCAGAAGTCTTATCCCAGGGAGGGAGAGTGTTGAAGTACTCGATGAAGGGATCGAAGCGGGGGCAGAAGTTGGAGAGGAGCAAGCTTCGGAGGGTGGAGAGCTGGCATTTGAGGGAGTTGGTTAGCAGTTCGCGGAAGAGGGAGTTTTCGATGTAGTCAGTCAGGGGAGTGAAGCTGATGCCAGATGCCGGATGCCAGATGCCGGATGATTGATCCTCGATGCCGGATGCTGGATCCTGGATGCTGGATAAGATATCACGTTTTTTGTATTCAACTTTGGAGGTGACGATGTTGTAGCGGAATTCGTAGCGCGTTGACAAGTAGGCTTCGATTGATCGGATTCCAGATGCCGGATTCCGGATGCCAGATTTTGGATCCTGGATATTGGTCGCTGTTTGCTGTTCGTTTTTTTCTTTGAAACAGCGGCAGGTGGAGATGTCGATGCCCTGGTCGCGGGCGAAGTGGAAGAGGCTGGAGGAGGTGATGCCGGTATTGCCGGCGTGGAGGCACCGGTCGAACTGGAGGTTGCAGTCGGGTTCGCTGTAGTTTGGATAGAAGCGGCTGAGGCGGTGGAAATAAGTCCGGCCCTCTTCTCCCAAGGCATCCGTGAGAGAGAATCCAATCCGGAGCCACGTATCGTAATCGACCGTGATATCCAGCCTCTTCTCCTCGATTTTTCGGACCACCTTATCAATATCCTCCTCCAGGAGATTCACATAGGTTTTAAAGATCGCAGAGGAGGGATTGAAAAAGAGATTCTCATCCCACGAGACAAAACAGAGCCGTGTGACATCCTTTCCCGATGGATCGATCAGCACATTGAGCTCCCGCTCGTAGAAATCCTTCACTTGGTTGAAAGCCTGCTTATGGAGCACCGGCCGACTAAAAACCCGGACAAGGATCTTGAGTCCTTCACCGCCCGGACTCACGAAGCACGCATAGGTAAACCTGATCCCCTCCACCCGCGAGCGGATCGATACTAAGGCATCCGGACTCAGATCATCCAGATCCAGAACAATCACCCCCGAATACTCTTTCAGATGCACAAGTTTTCGTCCCCCATCGAACAGTCCGGACGGCGTAAACCCAGGAAGAGAGCGCTTTCGCTCATTGTACTCATCAAACTTACCCTGCAGGACCAGCTCGCGGAGGGGCAGGACCTTATCCTTGTATTTCCCTCCACGAACCTGATCCAGGATCACCTCAAGCTCCAGGTTTGCATCGACCCGGTTGAAATTCTTGAACAGCGAGACCCTCATGGCCTACTTCTTTTTCTTTGGGAAAAACGACTCCACGATGTGCGAGTTCAGGTGTTCCTCGATATCGGCTGCCTTGAAGTAGATCTTCCCGGAGATCTGGGAAAAAGGGAGCACCCCATTATCGCGGTAATTTTGCAGCGTACGTTTCGAGATTTTCAGCACCTGGCAGGTTTCCGAGACATCGAGCCAGATTTCGGAGAGCGGTTGTTCTTTGGTTTTAGTTTCGAGGCGGGCATCGATCTTCTCGAGCGCACGGATGAGTCGGGTTACGACATCAGATGATACAGTGACATTTTCCATTTTGATGAAAATTTAGAAGTTAGGAAGCAAAAGTATCGCACCGAAAAAGCCCACGGTAGTTGCTAATCATCAGCAACCCCCTACGACAAAACGTGAAAATTATCAGCAACCCTTTCGCAACCCCCGTGCAACCAAAGGAAAGAAAACGCAATGGAATGGGTTATTTCAGAAGAGAATCCCGTTCCTCATTGATTAACCGAAGTAAATCATTCAGGATAGATTCCCAGTGGTCTAACGAAGCCAGGTCGGGAGAAAAATATTTGTTTCGGAGGGAGCTCGGTTGAATGGCCTCCCTTTTCTTGGATTGAAAATTCCCCGTGATCCACCGGATCAGGTCGACAGTCTTACGCGAAGGCACCATGATCACCCCCGACTTCACCAACATACGGAAGAGATACCCAAGGTCGGCGACAGA
>Ga0268284_1001610_pt1 | contig 11201 bp, 8 predicted proteins | sample saktaG_14_FD_190137 | JGI IMG/M metagenome (GOLD analysis project Ga0268284, IMG submission 190137) | Saline water microbial communities from Sakinaw Lake, British Columbia, Canada - sak_2013_06_06_40m | ecosystem: Environmental > Aquatic > Non-marine Saline and Alkaline > Saline ... | reverse complement strand
CCGTGGTGGCTAACAGAATTGTTTCACCGTCGTCGAGCAGCCAGGCGGCGGCATCGTCGCGCAGCTCGTTGCCGATGAGCAGGCGGGCATCGGGCGGGGCCGTATCACCGGATGCGGCGAGGATTTCATCGAGCACATTGGGGGCGATTTTGCAGCCGCAGCCGGCGCCGGAGCTGTATTGGGTGAGGCGGACGGGCGGGTTCATGGCGACAAGCGGGTGGATTCTATCAGAGTGGCCGCGATCGTGTGCGGATCGAGTTTCGGGAATGGATGGCGGGTGATGTTTGCCGGAGGATAGACCGCCAGGCATGTCTGATAGGTGCGGTCATAGTAGGACAGGATGATACCGCAGGCTGCGGCGAAATCGCCGCTGTGAAGCGCCTCGATGGTGGTTTTGGCACGGCCGCCGCCGAGCCGCTGCCGGATCGTCTCGACACACGCCGCGAGTTTCCCGGGAGGAAAGCCGGCGTAAACCTTGCAGAGGTGGGTGATCCGCTCGGCGTCGGGCAGCTCGACCACGTGGAATCGGGCGTTCTGTTTCCGATCCCAGATCGCCTCGGGCAGAACCCGTTTGCCGATCATGCGGCTTTCATCCTCGAGCCAGACCGGGCGATCGGGAGCGGTGGCACGCCAGGCGAGGGCGAGCTCGTTTTCAAATTGGGCCTGGCTCGGTTGCGCGTCCTCGCCGAGTTGACCGAAGGCGCTGCCCTTGTGGTTGGCGAGTCCCTCGAGGTCCACGGTGCACTCGCCGAGATCCGCTAACTGTTTGAGGATTTCGGTCTTGCCGCAGCCTGTTAGGCCGGAAACAAAGCGCACCGTGCGGGGGATGGTGAACGAGTCGAGCACCCAGCGGCGGAAGGATTTGTAGCCGCCCTTCAGGGTCGCCACGCGGCAGCCGAAGGTGGTTTCCATCAGCCAAGCCACGCTGGCGCTGCGCATGCCTCCGCGCCAGCAGTGGATGTGAAGGCAGGGATCCGCGGGGTCGGCGAGAGCGAGCAAGGTGTGCGCAAGTTCCTCAAGCCGTGGCCCGACACGGCGCAGGCCGAGGCTCACCGCGCTGCGCCGGCCTTCCTGTTTGTAGGCGGTGCCGATTTCCGCGCGTTCGATGTTAGAGAACAGCGGCACATTGAGCGCGCCGGGGATGTGGCCCAGGGCGAATTCGTCCGGGGTTCGCACGTCGATGACCGGCACGCCGGGCGGGCGGGCCAGGAAGGCATCGGTGGCAAGTTCGTCGGGCATGGAGGTGGCAGTGTTCCTGCTGCGGTCCATCATTGGAAAGCCCGGCGGGAGTTGACGAGGCAATATCGGCACCGGACCCGGCAAATAAATGGCCAGCGAGCCCAAAGGTTGCCGGGAATTTTCCGCCGCGAGACAAAGCGGCTTGTGGGAATCGCTGAATAGGCGAAATTGCGCTGGAAGGCCGGGCGTTCTTCTGGGAGTTTCCCACATTCCCGACGGCCTGCTGTCTGGACTTGCTGATTCATGCCCACTTCATCCCATCCACCCAGAGTTGCCATTCCGGAGTCGCTGCGGCTCCAATTGGCGGATTTCCGGCGTCATTTGTGGCGGGTCAAAATCCTTGAAGCCATTGCGGCCGGGATGATAGGGCTGTTGGTGTCGTTCCTGTTGGTGTATGGGCTGGACCGGATTTGGCAAACTCCGGGATGGGCTCGCCTGCTGATATTGGCGGGTGGCGTTTCGTTGTTCGGGGTGTTCGCGCCCTATTGGCTGCACCGCTGGGTGTGGCGCCAGCGGCGCGAAACCCAGTTGGCACGGCTCATTGCCAGACGCTATCCGGGACTCGGCGACCGTTTGCTCGGAGTCATCGAATTGCAGGATCAGGAGGGCAGCGCGGATTCGCTCTCGCCCCGGCTGCGCGAAGCGGCGATGGCAGCCGTGGCGGCCGAAAGCGGACGCCGCCAACTCGATGACGCGCTGCCGCCGCAAAAACACCGGCGCTGGTCGTTGGCGGCGCTGGCGCTGGCCGCGGTCTCCGCCGTCGCCTTCACGCTCACACCCCGGGCTGGCATCAACGCGCTCCAGCGCTGGCTGTTGCCGTTTTCCAAGACCGAGCGCTACACCTTCACCAAGCTTGAAAACCCGCCGGTCTACCGGGCGGTGGCCTTCGGCGAGGCCTTCGAAGTGACACTCCGCCTCGCGCGGGAATCCGAGCAGCATCCGGCGTCGGCGAGCGGGCGCTATGGCTTGCAACCCGGTGTGGAAAGCGCCCTGAACCAGGACATCTATCATTTCACCTTCCCCGGCCAGCAGGATCCGGGCACGATCGTTTTCCGGGTCGGCGATTTGCGGCATGAAATGCGGGTGGAGCCCTTGTTGCGGCCATCCACCGAGAGCGTCCGGGCGATCGTCTCGCCGCCGGACTATCTGGGAATTCCGCAACGCACCGTCGATTTGAACACCGGCGTGCTCAGCGCGGTGGAAGGTGGCAAGGTCTGCATCGAACTCGCCATGACCCGGCCGCTGGCTTCCGCAACCTTTGGCCCGACGCGCGGACTGCCCGTGGAGGAAGGCAAGGATGTCCCCGCATACATTCCGCTCGAAGGCAACCTTGCGCTGGCGGAGAATATCGCAAGGACTCCGGAGTTGGACATCGGGGCGGTTCCCTTCGAGATTCCGTTTGCGTGGACCGACCGGTTGGGTCTGACCGGAGAAGCCGGGTTCCGCCTGCGGGTGGATGCGCTGAAGGATGCGGCGCCCACCTGTTATCTGCAGGGCATCGACCGTCAGAAGGTGATGCTGCCGGAGGAAACGGTCGATTTCGAGGTGCTGGCCGAGGATGATTTTGGCGTGAAGGCGACCGGTCTCGAGTGGAGCGGGCAATTTACCCGGCCGACCGACGAGACGCCGGCGAAAGGTGAACTGAAACTCGCTGACGGAGCGTCCGAAGAACGCCGCATGCTCAAGCCGGCCGCGTTTTCACCGGCAGCCTTCGGCATCACGCCGCAGAAGATCACCCTGCGCGCCTGGTCGGAAGACCACTTCCCGGGCCGCGCCCGGGTTTACTCGGATCCGGTGATCCTTTACGTGCTCACCCGCGATGAGCACGCGCAAATGCTCAAGAGCCGCTTCGACCGCCAGATCACCGAACTCGAGGATCTGGCCCGGCGGGAACTTGAATTGTTAGAAGAAAACGAGCGGCTCGAACGCCTCGATGGCGCGGAACTTCAGAAGGACGAAAACCGCAAGCGCCTTGAAACCCAGCAACAGGAAGAGACCGAGACCCAGCGCCGCATGGACGATCTCACCGCGCAGATGGAGCAATTGATGAAGGATGCCGCCCGCAACGGCGATATCGACAAAAAAACGCTCAAGAAAATGGCCGAGTCCCTCAAGTCGATGCAGGAACTTTCCCAACAGGACATCCCCAAGGTTGAGGACAAACTTGCTGATTCCCAGGAACAATCCAACACTCCCGAAAAGTCCGAAAAGGACGTCGACCAAGCGGTCGAGGAACAAAAAAAGGTGGTCGATAAAATGCAGCAGGCCATCGCACAGGCCAACGATGCCAACCGCCGCTTCGAGGCCGGCACCTTTGTCAACCGCCTGAAAAAAGCCGCCGGCGAGGAGAACGGCATTGTCGGCTCGCTCAAGGATGCGTTCGACCGGATGCTCGGTGTGAAGGGTCCGGCGCTGGACCCCTCCGATGGTCGCCGCTTGATTGACAACTCGCGCCAGCAGACGGACACCGCCGCGGACGTGCGCTGGATCGAGGAGGACCTCGGCCATTATTTCGCACGCACCAAGACCGAAGCGTTCAAGGAGATCCTCGATGACATGCGCGAATCCAAGATCGACATCGGCCTTGAGGAAGTCCGCACCAAACTTGCGGCCAACCATTCCTATCAGGCAGCCGAGGAGGCGAAGGAGTGGGCGGACAAACTCACCGGGTGGGCGAAGAAACTCGAAGGGGAAAAGGACCAGGAGGGTGCCGGCGGCGGCGGCGAAGGTGGTGGCCCGAGCCCCGAGGACGAGGATTTTGAATTCATGTTGCGGGTCATGAAAATGGTCCAACAGGAACAGGACCTGCGCTCGCGCACCCGTGCGCTCGAACAATTGCGGCGCACTTTTGAACCTGACAAACCCGCCACCCCTAACGAACCATGAAACATCCGCTCATGATCACGGGGTTGTGTCTGTTATTTCCGGCCGTTCTGGCAGCGGATGAGCAAACGCGGGATGAAACCCTGGCCAAACACCAGCAGGGCGCCGTCAAGGTCGCGGATGATCAGGACGAACTCTCGGCCGACGTCCAGCAACTCGTCATCGAACAGACCGTGCCGAAGGTCATCGAACTGCTCAATGAGGTGGAAGTCATCATGGATGAAGCCACCGACCGCTTGGCCAAGGCCAACACCGGCGGGGAAACCATCGCCGCGCAGACCGAAATCATCGAGAAAATCCATGCCGCGGCCAAGGAAAAGCAGGGCCAGGGAGGCGGCAGCAAGCCCGGCGGCGCGCTGATGGACATGATGGAACGCATGCTGGGCAAAAATCCCGATGGCGGGAAAAAGGGCCAGGGCAAGGGCGGCAAACCCAGCGACCAGGGCGGCGAAGGCGTGACCGGTCTATCCGATACGGCCAATGATGCGGCCGGCGGCCAGGCCGGCGGCAAGAGCGAGGCCCGGCGCGTGCCCAAAGCCGCGGGGGGCGCGACCCTTGAGATCCCCGAGGAATTCAAAAAAGCGTTCGATGCCTACAACCGTGGTGCCGAGAAAAAGGTGAAATGATAATCTAACCATGAAAATCCGCAGGTCAGTGATTGCAGCCGTTAGCCGCCGGATCGGCGCGCTTTTATGGCTGGTCTCCGGCGCTTGGGCGTGGTCGCAGGATCTGCCGGGCCGGCAGGATGATACCATCCCCGCGCAGGCCGAGCTGGTGTATGAAAAAGGCTTGCAGTTCCTGGCCAAGACGCAGAACGATAAGGGAGCGTGGAATGACAGCGTGGGATCCGAGGCCGGCGTCGTCGGGCTATGCGTCGCGTCGTTTCTCGCGCACGGCGAGGATCCCGTCAACGGCCCCTATGCCAAAAACATCCGCGCGGGTATCGACTACATTCTCACCCAACAGAACGAGAAGAATGGCTACATCGGTTCCAGCATGTACAATCATGCGTTCGCGACCAAGGCCCTCGCCGAATCCTATGGGGTCGTGGACAACCCGAAAATCGCCCCGGCGCTCAAGAAGGCGGTGGAGATGATTCTCAGCTCGCAGAAACGCAACCGCTTCGGGGCGTGGCGCTACACTCCGGACAGCCGTGACGCCGACACCACGGTTACGGGCTGCCAGATGGTCACCTTGTTTGCGGCCCGTAATGCCGGCATCGCCATTCCCGACGAGGCGATCCGCAAGGGCCTGTCCTATCTGAACAACAACCGTGGCGGTGACGGTTCCTACGGCTACACCTCGGCGGCAGGTGGCAAGCCCACACTCACTGCGATCGGCATCCTGTGCCTGTCATTGGCCAAGGAACGGGATTCGAAAGGCTATCAGGCCAGCCTGGAGTATCTCAAGAAGAGCGTCGATTACCGTGACCGCTACTATCCGTATTATTTCGAGTATTACATGTCCCAGGCCCTGTTTCACGCGGACGACGCGACATGGAAAGAGTGGAACGCCCGCAATATCCGATACCTCTCCACCATTCAGGGGTCCGATGGATCGTTTCCCGGCAACCAAGGCCCGTCCTTCAACACCGCCGGCGCGCTGCTCTCGCTGGCACTCAATTACCGCTATCTACCCATTTACGAAAAATGATCCGCAAAACCCTCATCCCGTGGCTGTTCTCGCTGGCCGGTCTCGCCGCCGCCGATTCTCCGGACCTGCTGCGCTTCACCAATGGCGACCAACTCCACGGCACCTTCATCGGCATCAAGGAAGGTCCCCAGGCCGTCTGGCAGCGCGAGGACGTCGCGGTCCCGGTCGATTTCAAAACCACGCGCATCCGCCATATCGTCCTGCACGGCGGACGTCCCTTGAAGCCTCTGGGATCGCTTTCCCATCTCGGACTCGTCAACGGCGACCGGCTTCCCGGAACCATCACCGGGATCGACGGCAAGCATGTCACTTTGGATACGACTTATGCCGGGGTGCTGCGCATCCCCCGCAAGCAGGTTTCCATGCTGGCTCCAAATCCGTTAGGAGGACGGGTTCATTACCATGGGCCTTTCATCGAGAATGAGTGGAAAATGACGCATTCCACGTTTCCCGACGGCTTGCCAGACGATGTGAAGCCAGACAAGTCGGACAAGGCGGACAAGGCGGACAATTCAGACAAGTCAGACAAGGCGGACAAGTCAGACAAGGACGGCAAGGTGGACAAGGACCCGCCGGGACGCTGGTTTTTTTCCGGTTCCGCATGGTATTGGAAGAACAAACGCGCCGGCACCGCGCTGATCCGTGAGACCGGGATGCCGGACCGTGCGGTGCTCCGCTTCGATCTCGCATGGAAAAACCGGCTGTGCCTGGCAATCGGATTTCACGCGGATTTCGCCCGCCCCAAACCCAAGGAAGGCGAGGACAACAAGGGCGGCAAAGTCCACGGGTTCGTGCCCGGAGATGCGGGTGATCTGCCCCGCCTGTTTGGCAACAGCTATGTCCTCCAAATATATTCTAACTATATGATGTTATACCGCACGGCCGTGAGCGAGGAGGGACAACCGTCAATCGAGCAAGTCCAGTTGAACAACAACAACCTGCGGCTCATGGAAACGGGCGAGGCGCAGGTTGAAGTGCGGAGCAACCGCCGCAGCGGCGCAATCTCGCTCTTCATCAATGATGAATTCATCGCCCAGTGGAGCGAAAACGACGGCGCCGGAAACGAGGGCGCGGGCTTCGCAGGCAAGGGGGCCGGGTTCGGATTCTTGGTGCAGGGCGATGACGCGCCCGTGCGCATCTCGGACATCGTCGTCTCGGAATGGAACGGCATGCCGGATTCCGCGCGCAGCCTGCAGGTGGACGATCAGGACATTGTTCTGATGGCCAATGGCACCGACCGCTACGCGGGCCGGGTCGACAGACTCGACGAACAGGGCAAAGTCCTCTTTGAAGGGAAACACGGACAATTTCATTTCCCGCTCGAAGAGGTTGCCGAGATCCGCTTCGCGCGCGAACGGCTTGCCGCCGCCCCGGAGGATCCTGCGGACAACCTCGTCGTGCGCTTCAGCCCCATCGGATCGGTCTCAGGGCGACCGGTTTCCAGTGACGGCTCAGTGCTCGGAATCCTCAGTCCAAGCGCCGGCGAACTGAATCTGGCATTGGATGCCGCCGTGATGCTCGATTTCAATTGTTCCAAACAAATCAGCGATAACTGGGATGCGGAATTCTAACATGATTCTCCGGGTTGGGGTGCTCTGGGGGTGCGGCCTGATCGGCCCGCTCTGTGCGGATGAGCTCACCCTGGATGGCGGGGCACGCCTGACGGGCACCGTGCGCTCGATCAACGAGGCGGGGGTGGTGGAGTTGGCCAGCGAACTCTCGCCGGAACCCGTGTTGCTGAAAAGGGGGACTGTCGAAAAGGTTGAATTCAAATCCAAAGGCGCCGCACCCAAGCCACCGGGTGCCTTGGTAGAATTGGTCAATGGCGACCAGTTACCCGTGGCTATTGAGGCCCTTGATGATGGGAAACTCACCGTGGTGTCTCCGGAGGCGGGGCGCTTGGAAATTCCTCGGGACTCGCTGAAAACCCTGCAACTCGGCGTCCGCTCGCTCAAGGTGACTTACGCGGGGCCACGCAGCCTCGACGAATGGACCCACGGCGAGGGCGATGCGAAGAACTGGGTTTTCGAGCGCCGCGGCCTGATCGCCAACGGCCCCGCCACTGCCTCAGCCAAACTGACCTTGCCGCAACAGTTCAGCCTGCGTTTTACCCTCAAGTGGCAGGCCAAGCAGATCCCCAATTTTCAGATCTACTTTGCCGATCCGCTCAAGGAGAAGGGTGCCCTGTGCGACCGTTACTACCTGCAGTTTGGCGGTGCCGGATTGGAAATCAAACGCGAGGCTGCCAAAGGGAAGCGATGGATCACCATCGTGCAACTTGGGAACCGCAACCCGAACGATTTTCCCGACCATCAGTTGCAGGTGGAACTCAAGGTGGACCGCAATCGTTCCCGGTTGCAACTCATCCTGAACGGCAAGATAGAGGGCGATTATATCGATCCCATCCCGGCAGTGCCGGATGGATCGGGAATCACCTTGGTCTGCAACACCCAGAATGGCAGCCCGCTGGAGATCCGCGATATCGAAGTCCTCGAATACGATGATGTGCGGGACCGCCAGTATTCCGAGGAACGGGGCGAAGCTACGCTCGACGGTCTGCTCACCCGCGAGGACGAGCGCTGGGGCGGACATCTGAGGGAGATCCTCAAGACCGGTGACGGGCAGATTTTCCGCTTCCTCATCCAATACAAGGACAAGCGGGATGATGAGTTGAAAGAGATTCCGGGTGCGTATGTCTCGACGGTGTTTTTCGCCGCGAAGGATGGCGCGAAGCCCGACGACCAGCCCCATCCGTTCGTCCTGCGCCTCCGCGGCGAGGGTTTGCTGCGGGTCACCTCCTGCGTGTTCAATGAAGAAACGGTTTCCGCCGTCCATCCTTTGTTAGGCCCGATGAACTTCCGCCGGGAGGCAATCGTGGCCATGGAACGGACCGATTCAAAACCCAAGCCCGCGCCCGAACCATGAAAGCACTGTCCCCGATTCTGTGTCTCGGCCTCGCGTTGAGCGCCGTCCGCGCGGCGGACGAAGCGGAGTCCAGCGTGCGGTTTTCTAACAACGACCGGCTGGCCGGCTCGGTGGACTCGCTATCAGCCGACTTGCTGGTGTGGAAATCCCCGGCGCTGGAAAAGCCGACATCCTTTTTCCTCAAGAACGTCATGGATGTCACGTTGTCCGCCAGCTTGCCCGCGAGCGCCGCGGAACATGAGGCGACGCTCAAGCTTTCCAATGGTGATACCGTCTGTGGCCAGCTCGCTTCGGTGACGGATGAGGTGGTCGCCTTGGACACCTGGTTTGCCGGACGCATGAACTTCAATCGCTTGATGGTGACGGGCTTGAAGATCGCAGAAAAAGCGATGTTCGTTTACCGTGGTCCGACCGGGCTGGAAGGGTGGCGGCAATCGGGTGACAAACCGGCCTGGAGCTACAGCCGTTCGGCATTCCGCTCGAATGGCATGGGAAGCATTGCCCGGGACGAGTTGCTGCCCGCTGAGTGCGCCATCACCTTCGACCTTGCCTGGAAGGGCGACGCGCTCGGATTCAAGCTGAACTTCTTCTCGGATGACCCTGCCACCGACAGCCCCTTATCCGGTTATGAAATCGCGTTCCAACGTGGCAGCATCTATCTCCGGAACTGCAAGACCCAGAGTTTCCTCGGCAGCACCAATGCGCAGGCGCTGATGGAAAACGACAAGGCCCGCATCGAAATCCGCGCGAGCGTGAAATCCGGCAAGGTGTGCCTGCTCGTCGATGACCGGTTGATCGAAGTCTGGACGGATCCGGAGCTCGGGAAAGGCAAGTTCGGCCGGTGCCTGCACTTGGTGGCCATGAACGCGTCGCCGATACGGGTCTCGGGGATTGGAATCGCGCCATGGGACAGTGTGGTTGACCAGATGCCCGAGCCGCGGCTCGGCATGATGCGCCAGTTCGGCGTCCAAGGGCTCAGTGAGGAGGCCAAGCCGGAGCCGCCGGAAAAACCGAAGAAAGGGCGCATGGAACTCGCCAATGGCGACAGTCTGGATGGCGAGGTGGTTTCGATCACCGATGGTGTGATCACGGTGAAAACCCCGTTAGGAGAGGTCAAGGTGCCGGTTGCCAGACTGCGCACGGTGGCCTTGAAAAAGGTCGATCTCGAACGCTGCAAACGCCGCAATGGCGACATCCGCGCGTGGTTCACCGACGGCTCTTCCATCGTCTTCCGGCTCGATGGCGTGGGTGATGGCACGCTGACGGGCTCCAGCCAGAATTTTGGTACCGCCTGCTTCAAGATCGCCGCGTTCAACCGTATTGAGTTCAACATCTACGACCCGGATCTCGAAGACAAGCGGGCACCTGGTGAGTGGTGATCCCGGTGTGCTTACTTCACCGCTGCGGGTTTCTTCGCGAAGCCGGAACACCAGCCGCCGGGCGGCACCAGCTTGCCCCCGAAGACGGTGCAAGGGGATAGGGCCTCGCCGGCCTTTTCCTGATAGAAGGCGCACCCGGAGCATTTTTGTTCGTTGGTGTGGAGCGGGTATTTTTGCGCGTCCACCTTGGTGGTGTCCGCTTTGTAACCGAGGGCCAGCGCGATCGGATCCGTTTCTTCGAGTTTGACCGGCGGCGGCGTTTGGGCAAGGGCACGACACCACAGCAGCGCGGGGGTTCCGGTCGAGGCCACGAGTTTGACGAGAAAATGGCGGCGCGAGTTCATGGCGGTGATGGATCTGAAATGAGTTGCGGCATGAATACCGAAGGATGGGCGCGACTTTCGCAACCAAAATGATCCGTGCCTGCGATGACTCCGCCACCGCGGGTTTCTCACGGGTCCATTTCCTGCGGGCTTGCCCTGTGGTGTTTTCCGGGCATGCTTCGCGGCGTTGTGAGTCCCATCCCGGTCGAACCATCGTTGGAAGCCTTCGTCGAACTGGCGCAGCGGGGCAATGTCGTGCCCGTGTACACCCAGCTTGCCGCCGACTTCGAGACCCCCTTGTCCGCCTACCTCAAGTTGCGGGATAATCGTCATTCGTTTCTCCTCGAAAGCGCGGAGAGCACGGAAAAAGGCGGTCGTTGGTCGATTGTCGGGAGTGGTCCCCGCTTGGTGTTTGAAGCCCGGGACAAGGAAATCACCATCCGTGAGGGTTCGAAGACGCGCACGTTTTCCGCCGAGATCGATGTGTTGGCCGCCCTGGAGCAGGAAATGACCGCCTACAAACCGGTCACCCACGGCGCACTGCCTGTGTTTTCCGGCGGCATGGTCGGCTATCTTTCCTATGATGCGGTGCGCCAGTTCGAGCCGACCTTGGGACCGCCGCCGCCGGATCCGCTAGGGATTCCGGATGCCATGTTCGTGCTGGCGGACACGCTGCTGGTTTTTGACCATCGCTTGCGGCGGCTGCAAGTGGTCGCCAATGCCTTCCTCGACGAGTTTTCATCCCTGGAGGATGCCTACGCCGAGGCGCGCGGCAAAATCGCCGCGATGGTGGAAATCC
>Ga0268284_1001609_pt1 | contig 11202 bp, 5 predicted proteins | sample saktaG_14_FD_190137 | JGI IMG/M metagenome (GOLD analysis project Ga0268284, IMG submission 190137) | Saline water microbial communities from Sakinaw Lake, British Columbia, Canada - sak_2013_06_06_40m | ecosystem: Environmental > Aquatic > Non-marine Saline and Alkaline > Saline ... | reverse complement strand
CAAAATGTTAGTGATATGATTCAAGGATTTGATATTTCACCTACAGGTAAAAGAGCATTGATAAATGCAAGAGGTGAAATCTTTAGTGTTCCGGCCGAAGAAGGTAGTATAAAAAACATAAGCAATAATTGTGGTGCACGAGACAAAGATGCTGCCTGGTCGCCTGATGGATCAAAAATTGCATACCTATCCGATAAAAGCGGTGAACTTGAAATTTATGTTCAGGATGCCAAAGGTGAGACTGAGGCAGTTCGCTTAACAAGTAATAAAAATGGATACCGACATACTTTAAGATGGTCGCCTGATGGAACAAAAATTGCATTTGCCGATCAAACTTTGAGATGTTATTTTGTGGATGTTGTCACAAAAAAAATTACTGAAGTAGATCAGGCAAAATATGAAAATGTCGATATTTCATTGGATCATAAACCGATCTATGACTTTCAATGGTCGCCAGATAGCAAATTCATTGCTTATTCGCACATGAATTCAAGCTTTGTATATCAGGTTTATATTTACTCGTTAGAAAACAAGAAAATTTATTTGGCAAGTAATGGACTTTTCAATGATTTCAATCCTGTATTTACAAAGGATGGAGAATATCTTTTGTTTATTTCAAACAGACGTTTCGATCCAACTTTTTGCGACATTGAATGGGAAATGGTTTATAAAGATATTGCAGGAGTTTATGCCCTCAGTTTGAAAGCAGATGGAAATTCGATTATCCCTTATAAAAGTGATGAAGAGAATGTAACAGAAGTTAAAAAAGCAAATACTCCATTCAAAATTGATTTTGATGGATTGGCTGAGAGAGTTGAAGCACTGCCAGTTGCTAGAGGCAACTATCGTGATTTGACCGTTAATAACGAAATTTTGTTTTATTTAAATGCTGAAGATGGTGATTTCAACCGTATGGATTATCGGGCTTTGCCACCACGCACGCTTTATGCCTATAATTTTGAATCGGAAAAAGAGGAAGTTGTGATCGAAGGAGTTAATAATTATAAACTCTCAGCCGATGGTTCAAGCATTGTTTACAGTAAAGGACGGAATATCGGCATTATCTCTTCAAAAGCTAAAAACAGTAAAGGAAGTAATTTGAATCTTGCTGATTTAAAGATGAATGTCGATCCTCGAAAAGAGTGGAAAGCAGTATTTAACGAAGCATGGAGAATGGAACGTGATTTCTATTATGAAGCAGGAATGCATGGTATTGATTGGGATAAAATGCGAGTTAAATATGGCAAATTAATTGATTTGGCAACTTGTCGACAAGATGTTCAATTTATCATTGGAGAGTTAATTGGTGAATTGAATACCTCACATACCTACGTTTATGGTGGCCCAATAAAGCGTGAAGCAAGTCGTGTAAATGTTGGCGTTTTGGGTGTTGATTGGAAAATAGATAAAGGTCTTTATCAATTTAAAAAAATTTACCGTGAACCGGATTGGTCAAGAGAAATTTACCCACCACTTGCCAAACCCGGATTAAACGTAAATGAAGGCGAATACTTGCTTGCAGTTAATGGAGTTGAGGTGAGTGCTACTAAAAACATTTATAGCTATTTCGTTGATTTAGGTGGAAAACAAATTGATTTATTGATCAACAATGTTCCGGATAAAAAAGGTGCCAGAACAATTACTGTTGTGCCGGCTCGCAGTGAAACTGGTATCAAATATATGGATTGGCTTGAAGAGAATCGTAAAGCTGTTGATAAGGCTTCCGGAGGCAAGATTGGATACATTTATTTCCCTGACACCTATGAAGGTTCAGCCACTGATTTTCCAAGGTATTTTTATTCACAAACCAAAAAAGAAGGTTTGATTATAGATGGCCGTTTTAATGGGGGAGGACTCGATCCTGAAATTTTCTTCCAACGATTATTGAAAAAACCTCATGGATACTGGACCAGAAGATATTCTGCAGATCAGCAAATTCCTGCTCTTGCTGTTACGGCTCACATGGCTTGTTTAACCAATCGTTATGCCGGTTCCGGAGGCGATGAATTACCTTATGAGTTTCAATTCAATAAAATGGGACCTGTAATTGGTACCCGAACCTGGGGTGGACTTGTTGGTGTCTCAATGTTCTTAGAATTAATGGATGGGAGCGGTTTGACTGCCCCCGATTACCGAATCTATAATGAACAAGGAGATTGGGTTGTTGAAAATGAAGGAATAACTCCCGATATTATCATTGAACAAAAATCTACTGATTTAGCTAAAGGTTATGATACACAGCTTATGAAAGCGGTTGAAGTTCTTATGAAACAAATAAAAGACAAGCCCTATGTGTTCCCAACTCATAAACCTTATAAAATTGATCGTTAAATTTTAATTGTTTTATTGAAAAATGCTGTCTTTTTAAGGCAGCATTTTTATTTTCACTACTTTTGAAAATATTTATATTTATTAAACTACTTTCTATTGAAATTTAGTACCCGAACTCGATACGGAATAAGGGCCATTCTCGAAATTGCGATCAATGAGAATGGAACCGGAGTTTTTCAAAAAGATATCGCGGTCAATCAGAAATTATCGAACAAATATCTTGATCATATTATATCTTCTTTAAAGATTGCAGGATTAATTTGTAATGTAAAAGGTAAAAAAAGCGGGTATATTCTTAGGAGGCCGCCTGAGCAAATCAGTATGCTGGAAATACACAATGCTTTTGAACCTGAGATTTGTGTTGTAGAATGCTTATCCGGATTTGTTAAATGTGAGATGCAGGAAACTTGTGTAACTCAGGAATTCTGGCAAGGGTTAAACAACCAGATTGAGAACTATTTGAAAGGGGTAAGCCTGGCCGATTTGTTAAAAAAAAATCAGACTCATAATCTATCTTAAAAAAAACGGAGAATATAAAATATATTCTCCGTTTTTTTATCCACTATTTATTTTCTTTCTTTTCCGCTAATTTCTTAAGAACTTCTTCCTGCGTAGCAGCCGGAATTGGCATGTATTGATAAAATTCCATCGAATAGTTTGCCCTGCCACTAGAAATGTTTCGTAGCGTGTTTGCATAACCAAACATTTCCATCAAAGGAACAAAACCGTTCAGTTTTTGTGCTCCCGCACGATGTCTTCTCATTGATTCGATTTTACCTCGCCTTTTATTCAAATCTCCAACAACATTGCCGATATAATCATCCGGTGTATTGACTTCAATTTTCATAACAGGTTCAAGCAATATTGGATTTGCTTTCATAAACCCGTTTTTAAAACAGATAGAAGAACAAATCTGGAAAGCCATATCCGAAGAGTCGACCGCATGGAAACTACCATCAACCAACACCACTTTAACGTCAACAACTGGGAAGCCGGCTAAAATACCTTTCTCCATTGTTTTTATAACACCTTTGTTAACAGATGGAATAAATTCGTTGGGAATAACACCACCTTTAATTTTACTCGTGAATTCATAACCACCGCCACTGTTGGGCTCCAGTCGCATAAGGGTATGAGCGAACTGTCCTTTACCACCCGATTGCTTACTATGTTTGTAATTACTTTCAACCTCATTGGTAATAGTTTCTCTGAAAGAAACAGCTGGTTCTCCAACAACTACTTCAACTCCAAATTCATGTTTTATTCTGTCCATGATAATTTCGAGGTGAAGCTCACCCATTCCAGCAACGATGGTTTCTTCGGTTTCATCGTTATAACGAACATTAAATGAAGGATCCTCATTAGCAAGTTTTGCCAGAGCTTCGCCTAATTTGCTTTGGTCTCTGCGTTTATCCGGACTAACCTTTAATTCAACAACTGTTGGTGGAATATGAATATTTTCAAGAAAAAGTTTATGAGCCGGATCGCAAAGTGTATCTCCAGTTTTAGTGAGTTTCATACCAACCAATGCAACGATATCGCCGGGTCCTGCCTCATGAATTTCTTCTCTGTCTTTAGCTCTGATTCTGAAAATTCTACCGGCACGTTCTGTCTTGCCTTTTGTTGAATTAAACAACAACATTCCATTTGTTAATCTTCCGGAAAAAATTCGGATAAAAGTTTGTTGACCAACATAAGGATCATTAATCAATTTAAAAGCCAAAGCTGAAAATGGATCTTTAGCCGTTGGAAAACGGGTTTGCGTTTTTTCTGGATCATCAACATCGATTCCAATTGTAGCTCCAACATCAATTGGGGAGGGTAAGTAGTCGATTACTGCATCAAGCAATAGTTGAACCCCTTTGTTTTTGTAGGCTGCACCTGCAAATACAGGCGTAATTAAAAGCTTTAGTGTTGCATCACGGGCAGCAGCTTTAAGCATATCGGCAGGAACTTCTTTCTCTTCAAGAAATAATTCCATAATTTCATCATTAAAGTCAGCTATTTTCTCTACAAGAAATGATCTGGCTGCAATTACTTTTTCGCGATATTCTGCCGGAATTTCAATTTCTACGCGTTCAGCATCCGTAAAAGTATAAGCTTTTTGTTCTACTAAATCGATGGTACCAATAAAAAATTCTTCAGCTCCCATAGGAATTTGAAATGGAACTGCATTTGCATCCAGATATTTATTCATCTGATCTACAACTTCGCTGAATTCAGCACCAGTACGATCCATTTTGTTAATAAATGCAATTCTTGGAACACGGTATCGGTCAGCTTGATTCCAAACAGTTTCACTTTGTGGTTCTACCCCACCTACTGCGCAAAATAAAGCAACCATGCCATCAATCACTCTAAGCGATCGTTCAACCTCAATGGTAAAATCTACGTGACCAGGAGTATCAATGATGTTAATTTGTGAATTTTTCCAATTAGCAGTAATAGCAGCAGATGCAATGGTGATCCCCCTTTCTTGTTCCTGTTTCATGAAATCCATGGTAGCCTGACCATCATGTACTTCACCCATTTTTCGGCTTACGCCTGTAAAAAAAAGAATTCGCTCAGTAACCGTTGTTTTACCTGCGTCAATATGAGCTGCAATTCCAATATTTCTTAATCTGTTTAATGACATAGCAATGTTTGTTTTTTATTAATCTATAAAATTAATCGATATTAAACCGACTAAAATTGTAAAATATTAATTGAGAGCTGATTAAAATGTGTGGTCTGTTTTTACAAAATTCGGGCAAAGGTAGTGTTTTTTTATTTCTAAAAAACATGAAAATGTTCTTTCTTAACAAAATATTAATAAGTTGTGAATTCTTGGTTTTAGTGAATTTGATATAATAAAAAAGGCTCCAAATGGAACCTTTTTTATCTATAACAATACGAGGATTATTTAAAATTCGTAAAATAATTTATCTTGTTCAGTTCGATGGCTTTTTTATAAGCAACCCAATTATTACTAAAAAAGTTATCAATGTCGGTGATGAATTTTTGAATTTCTTTATTGGCTTTACCTACCGCAATTTCTTCACGAATTCCCGGTTTGTCAATAAAGCTTCCAAGTGCTCGAGAAGCCATGCGTATTTGAGAAGTAAATGAATTTTCATCTCTCAAAATTCCTTGCACTTCTTTTTGGGTTAATCGTTCGAGTATTGTTTTTAAAGTGTCTGCTGTTTCTTTTTGAATTTTCTTTAATTCAACATACTCTTCATCCTTCAAGGTTTTGATAATTGCATCTATTTGATTGATTATTTTCTGCGCATCTCTGAGTCGATCAGCAGCTAAAGTGGCTTTAAAAATTTCCTTTTCAAATTTTATATTCATCTCATTTCGCTCTTTCATTCCCGCTAAATCATAAGCAATACGATGATCGAAAATTACGTCAACCATACTAGAATCAGACTGACCATTATATGTGAGTTTTATTTTGTATTTCCCCGGTAATACTTCACCCCAATAAATTTGATCATCTTCCTTTTCAGATTTTGCCCGTTCAGGGTTTCTTAATCTTTTTTTATCAAAAGTCCAGTATATTCTATTAATTCCATCCTTTGGTTCAGATTCTAAAGTGTTTACAAGGTTCCCTTGATTATCAAATATCTCAAATTTAGCTTTGTCCTTTTTGTCTTTAACAGGTTTCGCGATATAAGAAATCATGGCACCTCCAATTTTGTTATCCCCGTCGTAATCAGAATCGGCCGGAAAATGCATACCAGCAGGTTGACTGTTCTGTGCCATTTCTACTTCTGGAATTGGGAATAGATAGGCACTTTTATCAAATAGTGTAAGGCCATTTTTTGCAATTTCGCGTAAAGGTTGAATATTATCAATGATAAAGGCAGCCCTTCCAAAAGTTGCAATAATTAAATCATTTTCGCGTGGATGAATTTTTAAATCCATGGTTGAAACTGTTGGATAATCATTCGTCCATTTGGTCCAGTTTGCACCTGCATCAATGCTGAAATAAAGACCACTTTCGGTGCCCAGAAAATAAAGGTTTTGAACAACCGGATCCTGAACAAATGATAGAGCATAACCTTTAACCTGATCTGCTGATACAATTGATTTCCAATGCTTACCAAGGTCTTTAGTATAAAAAACATAAGGTGCCCAATTATCGCGCCTGTAATCATTTATCACTACAAAAGCTTCTGTTTCGCTGTATTCCGATGGATCTACTTGCGGAATCCAACTTCCTTCAGGCACACCTTTGATGTTTTTTATCATATTATTCCAGGTAGCTCCACCATCAGTGGTTAGCTGTAAATTCCCATCATCAGTTCCAACCCAAATGATGTCTTTGTTTTTCGGACTAGGACCTATAGCTATAATCGTGGTATAATTTTCAGCCCCTGTTGCGTCATAAGTTAGTCCACCGCTCTCGCCGGCTTTTTGTTTTTGAGGATCATTGGTAGTTAAGTCGGGTGAAATAACAGTCCAGCTATCTCCTCGGTCGTTGCTTTTATGAAGAAATTGACTTCCAAAATAAAGACCTTTATTGTCGAAAGGATCGGCTGCCATTCCTGCATTCCAGTTAAAACGTAGCTTCAAACCATCGGGATGAATAGGCTGGACAAATTTGCTAAATCCGGTTTTGGTATCATAGCGCGACACACTACCTTGCTGCGACATTGAAAAGCCCTGACTGGGATTACTAAGATCAGGCACTACATCAAATCCATCACCAAAAGATAATTCTTTCCAATCAAAATTTTTAATTCCGGCGTTAGTATAAACCATGCTTGGTCCTACCCAAGATCCATTATCCTGCATTCCTCCAAAAACGTTATAAGGTATTTGCATATCATAATTAATATGGTAAAATTGTGCTAAAGGCAAGTTGCTTACAAATCTCCAGGTTTGTCCACGATCTCTTGAAATAGCCATTCCACCATCATTTCCTTCAATTAGGTAGCTGCCATCTGTAGGATGTGAGTACCATGCATGATGATCAGGATGTACTTTAGCGTAAGGAACCAGATTGCTAAAGGTTTTGCCGGCATCATCCGAAACATCAACAACCGTATGAATATTATATAAACGATTCTCATTTTCAGGGTCGGCATGAATTTCTCCATAATAAAAAGGACGACCACCGATATTTTTATCTGCTACTTCATTGAATTTATTGCCACCATCGTCGCTGCGGTAAAGGGCGTTCTTTTTTGATTCAACAAGCGCATAAACCACTTTTGAATTATGTGCAGATATAGCAAGTCCAATCCGACCTAATTCACCTTTTGGTAAACCATTGCTTTCGTCTAAACGTTTCCAGTTTTCACCGGCATCCAAACTAAGATAAAGGCCTGATCCTTCACCGCCTGATTTGAAAAACCATGGATCACGGGCAAACTCCCACATTGCGGCAAATAATTTTTTAGGATTGGATGGATCCATGATAATTTCACCAATTCCCGTTCTGTCATTCACAAATAAAACCTTTGTCCAGGTTTTACCTCCATCAGTCGATTTGAATACACCTCTGTCATCGGATGGACCCCAGGCAGAACCTTGTGCACCAACATAAACTATGTCGGAATTTGCAGGATCAAGTATGATACGGTGAATATTTCTGGTATTTTCAAGTCCCATATATTTCCAGGTTTTACCTGCATCAATGCTTTTGTAAACGCCATTGCCACTGCTTTGGCTATTTCTGGGATTTCCTTCGCCAGTCCCAACCCAAATTATATCAGGAATATTCTGATCAATTTTAATCGCACCTATGGATGCAAAATCCTGATCCTGAAACAAGGGTTCCCATTTTACGCCACCACTGGTAGATTTCCATACTCCACCAGATGCTGATCCGATATAAATAACATCGGGCTGATTTTTTATTACATCAATGGCAGTCACCCTGCCACTCATTCCGGCCGGGCCGATACTCCTTGGTTTGAGTCCTTTTAATAAATCAATATCAACACTTTGTGCTTGTAAACTGTTAGTGACGAGAAATAATATAATCGCCAATCCACAGATTGAATTTAATATAGTTCGTTTCATGAGTTGTTCTTTTTATTTTAATTATATCTCAAAGATGGGAAAAAGAGCTAATTAATCCAATTAAAATCGACGAGTAATTAGTTTTGTGAGATTATCTTAAATCCTAAAATTTCTTTTTTTATTTCAAATATGAAGCTGAATAGGAATAGGGACTCGCCATTAAGGTTGAAGTTTATCTGCCTTTTGATATACTATAATATCAATTATAATACAATTGAGTTATATCAGCACTAACAGATGAGTTAAATAAGCACAACTCTGACACTAAAATTATTTAGGGTTCTCTGAATCAGGAATTGTAGTAATATTATTATTGCATATCTAAATATCTCAATAACAGAAACATATTATGCCTATCTCCAATGATAAATGATACAGGAAAAAAGTATAAATTGATTAACAAATATTTTGGTCTGCTTTTTGAGTAAGAGGTAGCTGCTAACGGAATCTATCGCGTTTTATATTTATATTTACACCATGAAAAATATATATTTTCTTGCACTTATTCTTTGCTTATCCATAATAGGAAATCAGGCTAAGAGCCAAGCACCATACAATAATGTTTTTGGGACAAAGAGTTATGTAGAATACGTAGAAGGCAATATGCCTTTTCTGATCTCCATCCCTCATGATGGGACACTCAGACCAGAAGATATCTCTGAAAGAACTTGTACCAATTGCTCAAAGAATCAGGATATTTACACCATTGAAATAGGTAAAGCAATAAGAGAACATATTTTTAAACTTACAGGATTATATCCCTACCTTGTTATCAGTCATCTACATAGAACAAAGTTAGATCCTAACAGAAGCATCAAGGAAGCTGCCGGTGAAGATGTACAGGCTCAAATAGCATGGACCGAATTTCATCATTTTATTGACAGTGCCATAACTGAAGTTGAACAGAAGTATGGAAAAGGACTCTATATTGATCTTCATGGACACAGGCATAAGGTTGAAAGAGTTGAGTTAGGTTATCTTCTTACTGGTGAAGAGTTGCGATTGCCGGATGACTTTCTGAATGATGAAAGTTTTTATCAATACAGCAGTATAAAAAACTTAGTGAGCAACAACAACAAATCCTATTCCTATACCCAACTTCTAAGAGGACCGGAAAGTTTTGGCACAATGCTTGAAAATAGGGGATTTACTGCAGTTCCCAGCTTAAATATTCCATTCCCGAAAGAGGATGAACCTATTTTTAGCGGAGGTTTTAACACCGAAAAGCACAGTTCAGCGTCAGGTGGAACTGTTGATGGAATCCAGGTAGAGATAGGCATGGAATTAAGAAAGGATCCCGTTAAAAGATTCGAATTTGCAGAAACCTTATCTGAAGTGGTTCTCAAATATCTCAAAACTTATTATTTCGAAAATATTACAAATTAGAACAAATACATTAACTAAAGTATTAAGCTCAGAGTTTCTCAGTTAAACATCTTTCTTGACTTTAATATCAACGAAAAACACACATTTATGCGGCCTAAGAATCGGCTAGTGTTTTATCCGATGTCGTGCTTAGTAGTTATTTTTGCTTCTGTCTTTTTTGAAATTTTTTATCATTTTTCCAAAATTCTTATCCTTTTTTCGTCTTTCAACCATTGATGATTCAAAATGGGTTTTCTCTTTTTCCATTTTCAGGTAATTTTTGTAAGAATTTTGGTCAATCTCTCCTTTTTCAACGGCTTCAAGAATCAAACACCCTGTTTCACTGGTATGGGTACAATCCTTAAATTTGCAATTCTTAGAGAGACTGCATATTATATCGAATGTGGTCTCCAATCCGTGGGCTGTATCAACAATTCCAACTTCTCTCATTCCGGGATTGTCAACAAGTATTCCACCATTTTCCAAAACAATTAATTCTCTATGACTTGTAACGTGTCTCCCTTTGCTGGTACTTTCACTAATAGCATCTGTTCTCATTACAGGCCTTCCCGAAAGGTTATTCAATAAAGTGGATTTTCCAACCCCGGAAGAACCAAGCATACAAAAAGTTTTGCCTTTCTCAATGATCAGTTTTAAGGCTTCGTATCCATCTTGTGTTTCGTTGCTAATTGGAAAAACCGGCATATTTTTTATTCGTCTATTTATACTTTCAATAATTTCCTCTTTTACCTGTTCATTAATCAAGTCAGTTTTAGTTAACACAATGATCGGACTTACTTTTGATGAATAACAAATAGTCAGGTATCTTTCAAGTCGATTAATGTTGAAATCCCTGTCAACAGCCTGAACTAATAATGCATAATCAATATTTGTTGCGATTATTTGAATTTCTCCAAATTGACCAACAGCTTGTCTTGAAATAGTTGAGAATCGCGGAAGTATTTTGTGAATAATCGAAAAATCAGGATCATAAGTTGTCAATGCAACCCAATCGCCTACTGCCGGAAAATCTTCACGGCTTTTTGCCGAAAACCGCAAATTCCCTGTTATTTCGGCTTCAAATTCTCCTTTTTCAGTTTTGACAATATACCTTTCTTTGTGTTCAGAAACGATTCTTCCAATTTCAAAGTCATTGAACTTATTTTCAGCCCTAAATTTTTCAAAATTATTATTATATCCAAAATCTTCTAATTTCATTTCAGTATCTTTTGGTAGCTGCGACTTTTACTATAAACCCACGTTTTTGTCGGTTACGAATCTCTGACTGCGGCAGCTAAGTGCCAGTGTTTAATAGCTTTTGCTTGCACCAGTTTTTTATAAATTTTGGTCTACGGCATAAACTAGATACCATTTCCTATGAATCACTTTAAATCCGTACTCAACAAAAAAACCTGAATCTTTTATCCATACCTTTTCTATAAAAGATTTATAAGTCTTAATGTAATCTGTCATGTACATAGTAGTATCTAT
>Ga0268284_1001607_pt1 | contig 11223 bp, 10 predicted proteins | sample saktaG_14_FD_190137 | JGI IMG/M metagenome (GOLD analysis project Ga0268284, IMG submission 190137) | Saline water microbial communities from Sakinaw Lake, British Columbia, Canada - sak_2013_06_06_40m | ecosystem: Environmental > Aquatic > Non-marine Saline and Alkaline > Saline ... | reverse complement strand
TGGTTCGCCTGCAATCCCGCTTGCACGCGCTGATTAGCCCGAAACGTCAGCACAAGCGAAACACTCAAAGCGACACAGACAACTGACAGCAGAAGTATAATAAAGTAAGGAGCGGATTTCATGTTGCAATATTACCATGTTCGCCCCAAATGATGCAAATGTATATTTGTTACGATGGTGCCAGGAGAGGGAGTCGAACCCTCACACCCTCTCGGGCGGCAGATTTTGAGTCTGCTGCGTCTGCCATTTCGCCACCCTGGCTTGGATGGAGCGGGTGAAGGGAATCGAACCCTCGTAGCCAGCTTGGAAGGCTGGAGCTCTGCCATTGAGCTACGCCCGCAAAAAAGAGGCCGTATCATACCTTTTTTGCTTCAAAGAGTCAAGGGGGCGTATGCACATTATTCAAAAAAACGCCAAAACGCCACGTATTACCCGACCACGATTTCTTCCTCGGCATAACGGATGCGTATCGCATCTTCGTCACGTCCGATAAAAAGCGCAATCGCAACGGTTCCAAGTCGTCCGATATACATACAGAAAATGATGACCCACCGTCCAGCTTCACTGAGTTTCGGGGTATGATCGATTGAAAGTCCAACTGTTCCAAATGCGGAAATGGTCTCAAATAAAAGTTTTGAGGCATCTGGTACCACGCCTCCAGCGGACTCCGTATAGAGCAACACGCCAAAAGCCAACAAGATCAGTGTCTGGACAACCAAAAAGATGACCACAGCCTCCCGGACAACCGTATTCGATATCGTGCGAGAGAACAGGCTCGTTTCATTACGCCGTTTACACATCGCGATGACGGTGCAGATCAGCACCGCAATCGTTGTTGTCTTAATGCCGCCCGCCGATGATCCGGGTGACCCACCTATGAACATCAGAATGCCTGTGACAAAACGGGAACCCTCGGTGAGGCTCGGCATCGACACAGCATTAAAGCCAGCGGTACGCGGCGTAATGGACTGGAACAACGCACAATTGATCTTATGTTGCACAGGCAGATCCTTTAGCGCATGATCCCATTCTTGAACCAAAATAAGACCCATCCCCACCACAATTAAAACAGTTGTCGCAATTAAAACAATCTTCGTATGCAATGCGATGCGTCCACGCTTACGCAAATCGCGTTTCCAAAATTTGATCGTCACCAAATTATACATCGGCAGAAAACCTAAGCCGCCGATGACAATAAGCATATTGATCACGCTCAGATACCCAATATCCTTCTGGAATCCAATCAGGTTATCGCTATGAAGTGAAAAACCTGCATTACAAAATGCACCTATGGAATGAAACACCGCATAATACCATGCCTTCCAAACTTCCATCGAGGGGTCTGTCGCATGATAACGGAAGTAGAGAAAAACAGTTCCAATACCTTCCGTGAGCAAGGCTAATATAACCGCCCATTTTAAGAGAGAACGTACACCTTTCACCTCTTCAACGCCATACGCATCCATGAGCGCAAATTCGCTCTGAAGGCTCAAACGACGCCCCAGGAGAACAAGCAGGAAGGTGCTCAAAGTCATCACACTCAGACCACCGAGCTGAATCAGCGCGAGCACCACCAACTGCCCGAACAAGGTCAGTTCGGTGCCGATGTCAATGACTGAGAGCCCGGTGACGCATGTCGCACTGGTGGCCATAAAAATGGCTGAAACGGGATTCAAAAACTTTCCGTTCGCACTGGAGACCGGCAACCACAAAAGGAAAGAACCAATAGCAATAAGGGCGAGAAAGCTCCACGCAATTAATGAATGTGGCGTGAGCCAATCCCAGAAGGATGTCTTTTTAACTGTTTTGTTCATATAGACGCAAAGACGAGACTCTTAAGGACTCGTCTTTACGCAAACAAACTTTCTTTTTTGACCAGCGAAATAATGCGCAACACTTCGATGGCATTATCCAGCGGAATCGGGAACGGTTTATTTTCGCGGATTACATTATAGACATGTTCCCAAATTATTGTCAACCCGGCATCCCCTGTCGCTTTTAACGAAACCGTTTTTTCAAGCCACTTGAAGTGCTCCGGCGCGACCTGGCTATTCAAGGGGGGCGTGCGCACGCTCGAACGTCGGCGATCCTGCTTCTCGCTCGGATCCAGATAACGGATGCGTCCTTCAACCGCGCCGGGCATAAGCCTGAACTCACCGCGGGTACCAGTAATGACGAACAAGGGCTCCTCGCTCATGCGTCCACCCGATATTTCAAGGTCAACCGTCAGACCGCCTAGGTTTCGCACAATGATCCGGAAGAAATCTTCAGCGTCCCCGACAGAAGCCACACGCTTAAAGTCGGCCCAGACCTTCACCGGCGGAGTATTCAGTAGTTCAAGCGCCTGATCAAGGAAGGCCGTCCCGTGCAACAGGGCTGTGCCGCCGCCACAGCGCTTCACGGTCTGCCAGTCGTCCCGGCGTTCATAAACGCCGCGCCGCATTTTTATGTCATAAATTTCACCGAGCAACGGCGACTGCATCATTTCATGAGCCAACATAAATGCAGGCTCATACCGATAATTATGGCGGACCATCAACCGATTTCCGGACTTGATCGCCGCAGCACGCAACATCATCGCTTCTTCATAGTCACAGCAGAACGGCCGTTCGACATGAACCCACTTGTTTGTTTTCAATACCTGCATCACATGCATCACGTGCTCCTCGGAACGCGTTGCAATATCAACCAGTTCAATGTCAGGATCCGACAGGACATCCTCTATTCTTCGATAGGAACGACACTCAGGATACCGAAGTATCACGAGATCCCGACGCTCTTTCACAGGGTCGCAGACCGCCATAATTTTAAACAAATGCGGATATTGCTCCAGTTCCGCGAAATGGGTCTCAAGCCCAGCTCGTCCGAGGCCAACAATACCTATTCGAATAGGCGGGCGAGTTGTTTGAATCATAATAACCTCCATCAATAACAGTAAATCGTCAACTGTACTATTGCGTCACAGATTAAAGTTTATCGCGTTTTCGTTGTTTCGTCAATCCCCTAGAACAGTTCTTCGTATTTTTTTGGTGACGCGTGAATCTTGTATTATTTTTCGTGAAGTACCTGTGACTCGACAGCAAGCCCCTGGAATGCTATAGTTTGACCATGATACAACAAAGGAATACAAGTCAGGCGTCCCAGTTGCAAGGGGAGGTTGAATACCCCGCATGTTTTCACTTCCGAATTATCACGGACACTGACGCGAAGATGGAGCAGGCGCTCATGCAGGCGATACAGCCCTTTCAGGTAACTGAACCTCTCGCGTCTGCGCGAGCCTCTTCCGCCGGACGCTACACCGCTTTTGCCGTGTCGATCTTGATGAAAAGCCGTACGGAAATGGAAGCGTTTGATGCGGTCCTCAAGCACGTCCCTGGCGTCAGAATGGTCTTATAGCAAGGAAGCTATGTACGATTTCATTATTCAGGACGGACAGGTCATTGACGGCACCGGATCACCCGCTCACCGCATGGATCTGGCCATTTCAGGCGATCGGATCGCTGCCATGGGCGACCTTTCTTCTGCACAGGCATTTAAAATCATCGACGCAAAAGATCGGATCGTCACGCCGGGGTTCATTGACGCGCATGCTCATTCCGACACCTATCTGCTCATCGAACCCGACGCGCCCAGCAAACTGACGCAAGGCATCACGACGGAGATCAACGGACAATGCGGCGGGTCCAGCGCGCCGCGCCTGGGTCGGGCGCGATTACCCTCTGATTGGGCATCGCGCTTTTATCCACAAGCAAAGAGAGACTCGACAGGCACTGAAGGACGGGAGGCCGGCCCAACATGGTCCACCCTGGCGGAATACCGCGAACTCTTTGAGCAGGTCGGCCCGGCCATCAACACGGTGCAGTTCGTCGGCCATAACACGCTGCGCGCTGGAGTCATGGGATACGAACCGCGCGAAGCGAGCGCCGATGAAATCAGGGAGATGCGGCATCGTCTGGAACAGGCATTGGAAGAGGGTGGCTGGGGACTTTCGACAGGCTCGTTCTATCAGCCGGGAAAATATGCAGCCCCCCTTGAAATCGAGACGCTCGCCCGTGCCACTGCGCAGGCAGGGGGCCTATACGCCTCGCATATCCGTAACGAAGGGGACACCCTGCTTGAATCTGTCGAAGAGGTCCTTCGCCTCGTTGAAAAAACAGGGATTCGTGCGCAAATTTCTCATCTCAAAACAGCGGGGCCTTCCAACTGGCATAAGATTGACGCCTTGCTGTCCACGCTCAATCACGCGCGTCAAAAAGGGCTCTGTGTTCATGCGGACCGCTATCCCTACCTGGCCAGCGGAACGGACCTCGACATCGTCCTTCCGGAATGGGCTTCAGCAGGCGGCCGCGATGTTATCTTGGGCCATTTACGTCATCCTGCCACCCGTACACGTATTGAAGAAGAGCTCGACGCACTGCCGCGCGATTGGTCATCCGCCATGATCGGCGGCGGCTGGACGCCAGAGGTCCGCGCCATCAGCGGGCGCACCTTACCGGAGGCGGCCCACCACTTCGGACGAAGCATCGGGCAAACAATCTGCCACATCATCGACCTGGACGATACCCGCACGGGCGCATTTTTCTTCGGCATGTGCGAAGAGAATATGCTTCGCATACTCTCTGAGCCCTGGGTGATGCCCGGCAGCGATGCATCCCTGCGCGCACCTTGGGGCGTACTGGGTGAAGACCATCCCCATCCACGCGCTTATGGCACACTGCCCAAGTTCATGAATGTGCTCACGCGTCAGCTTGGCCTGTCGTTTGAAGAGACGATACAGCGCATGACCAGCCTGCCAGCAACAGCCTTTGGCATCCGAGACCGGGGCATCCTGCGTGTGGGCGCTTATGCGGATATTGTTGTCTTGACGCGCTCCGCCTTGATAGATGTCGCGACGTATGCTTCCCCTCACCAGTTCTCAACAGGGATAAACCACGTATTTATCAATGGCGCACACCCCTATTCCGAAGGACGTTTCACCGGCCATCGCCGGGGCCGGTTCCTGACGCGCAGTTGACCGACGCGAGTACACCCCAATAACGTCCAGCCCTTTCTCCGAGACGGAAACGCAATTGGATAGAACAAATAATGCCAAAAAACTAAAATTTCGCTTGCGCTATCCTAAAGCGTTTTGAGATACTTTCGTACTATTCAGTAATGCGCGACAACTTAAACCATTAAAAGAGACGGGATGTTTCGTTATGAGTGATATACCTGCTGCTAATATTCGTAATTTCGTAATTCTCGGACACAGCGGAACCGGAAAAACAACGCTGACTGACGCGCTGGCATTTAAATTGGGGTTGAATGATCGCCTCGGATTAGTCACAAATGGCTCCAGCATATCAGATACGTCTGATGAAGAAAAAAATCGTAAAATTAGTATTTTCGCCAACCCCTTCATGGGCGAGTATACGTTGAACGGTGAGAACTATCGCCTCGTTTTCACAGATACCCCAGGCTTTATGGATTTCTACGGACAGGTCCTCGGCGCGATCCACGCTGCTGACTTCGCCTTGATCACGGTGGATGCGGTTTCGGGCGTCCAGGTCGGCACGCGCCGCGCATGGAAGGCCTGTAAAGATTCGGATTTGCCGGCCGTCGGATTCGTTATCACGGGTCTGGACAAGGATAATGCCAATTTTGATAAGACGCTCGCGTCCATCCGTGAGACCTTCGGCATGAATTGCGTACCGGTCACAGCACTTGTCAACCCGACCTCCGTCACCAATCTGCTCGACGCAAAAGAGCTGCCTGCAAACCTGGAGGAAATCCATCAGTCACTTGCGGAAGCCGCAGCGGAAGCCGATGAAGCGCTCATGGAGAAATATTTTGCTGAAGGCACACTCGCCCCAGAAGAAATCCGCAAGGGACTCCATATTGGCATCGATGCCGGAACCGTCCACCCCATTTACAGCGTGATGTCCTTGAAGGATATCGGCGTCACCGAACTCGTCTCCAGCATCTGCCGCCTCCTCCCGGCCCCCGGCGAACGCGAATTCAAGGACGCCTCTGGCCATGTCATCAAGGCTGACCCGAACGGACCGCTCATCGCTCAGGTTTGGCGCACGGCGGCTGATCCGTTCATCGGACAGCTCAACTATGTGCGCATCCTAAGTGGCACCATGACGCCTGGCATGACGATCCAAAACAATTCGACGGAAAGCAAAGAAACCGTTTCAGGAATGGTCCAAGTGCTGGGCAAAAAGCAAGTACCCATCGCAAAGGCTGTCCCAGGCGATATTGTCGCTATCCCCAAATTCAAAACGGTCAAGACAGGGCATACGCTGGCCTCGGGCTTCACAGGCAAGCTGCCGGACATTGAATTTCCGCAACCCGTTTTCTTCATGGCGCTCGCAGCCAAGACACAAGCGGACGAAGACAAGCTCAGCACCGCTATCCACCGCATCCTCGATGCAGATCCGACGATGCATTACGAAAAGAATACGGAGACCAAAGAGGTTGTCCTCAAGGGGCTTGGCGATGTGCATATTGATGTGACGGTCAACCTGATGAAGTCTCAATCAAACGTCAGTGTCGAACTTTCAACGCCGAAAGTGCCGTACCGTGAAACCGTCACCGCTTTGGGCGAAGGCCACTATCGCCACAAGAAGCAATCCGGCGGACGCGGTCAGTTCGGTGAAGTCTATCTTCGCGTCTATCCGCGCCGCGAAGGCGAGACAGGGGAATTTTTCATGAACAAGACTGTGGGCGGTTCGATCCCGGGGAACTTCATACCGGCCATCTTAAAGGGCGTCAACGAAGGCATGCTGACAGGCTCTATTGCCGGCTATCCTGTCCAGGGAATCAACATCGAAGTCTACGACGGCGCCTTCCACGATGTCGACTCATCAGAAATCGCATTCAAAATCGCGGGCCGTGGCGCACTGCGCGAAGGCATGTCAAAGGCTCGTCCGGTTCTGTTGGAGCCGATCATGAACCTGAAGATCACCATTCCTGAAACATTCATGGGCGCGATCAGCGGGGACATGCCGCACAAGCGTGGCCGCGTGCTCGGCATGGAAGCCGAGGAGGGTGTGCAGGTCATTACGGCAGAAGTGCCCATGGCGGAACTCTTCAAGTACGCTGCGGAGTTGCGCTCCATCACGGGCGGACAAGGCTCCTTCGTGATGACCTTTGACCGGTATGATATCGTTCCGTCAAACGTGGCTCAAAAGATTATAGCGGAAGCAGCGAAACACCACGTGGCTGACGCAGATGAGTAAAAGGGTATTATTAAAAAAATGAAGAGCCGCCATCAGGCTGCTCTTCATTTTTTTAGCTATTCGGATTACTTGCCAATCCTGTCAATCGCGATCAGCGTGAAGACCATGGTGAAGATGGCCACGGTTTCAATAATACCCAGAGCCGCGAGATAGTTTGTGAGTCCCTGCCCCGTCTCACCCTGTGCATCGGCGGCGGCGGCACCGGCTTTTCCCTGATAGAAGGCGGAAACGCCAATGGCCAAACCCGAGAAGGCTCCGAGGATCAGCAAGGGCAATCCGGTCTGAGCCTTATCAAGCATTATGAACATCAAAATCATTCCATACAGGGTCTGCGTGATCGGCGCCCCCACAAAAGTAAGCAACAAAAAGGGAGCCGGCTTGTTCTGGGCATAACACTTCTTCCAGGCGCCCACGGCTGAGGCGGCTGCTACACCGGTCCCCATGCCCGACCCTGTCGCACTCAACCCCAGGCACACGATGGCACCTGCTATCCCATAAGCCTGATTAACTGCTAATACCGCCGGATCCATCATAGTGCAAATCTCCTCGTATAGAAATTGAAGGATCTTATAATAGCGTAGCATCCCTTCTTTTTCCAGCCATTTGTTTTTTATTTAGGGGACTTTTCACTTCAGTATTCGCCAGTAAGACCCCTACGCATTTCCAAAGCTTAGGCTACCTGTCCTCCGCGTAGTCCATCCATTTTCTGTTGCGCTTGAGTTTTTCGCCTTTACGGTTGATTAACTGCCATTCCCTGCCCTCCCAGACAGGCGGCGCGTGTATCGCAACTTCGCGGAGGGTCCCCCCGACATGGACCCTGGCCACACCGTTACAGAAGGGATGGGCTTCGTTCAAGGTTAACATGATGATTATCAGATGATTCACAGGTTCTTTAAGGCTGCTGCAAGACTGCGTCGGCACGGGCATACTCTGCTGCTTCCAAATTGCGTCTCAACTCTTTCAATTCATGGATGGCGCCATTATGCTTTTTTGTCAATTCCTTGTAATACCGCTGGAAATAGTGACGGGGATTGGTTGCGAGATATTGTGACGCAGCGGCTGGATCCGTGTCGGTATCGGCACAGAACAAGGCCAGTGCCAACGAGAGCGCTTGTTCCGACAAGTATCCTTGGCGTTCCGCTTTCCATCCCTGATGCTCATGGTTGCGCCACTGCGAAAACCGAAAGGAGGAATTTGCCTGAAAAATTCCGAAACCAAAGAAGACTGCGGCGAGATCTGTCAAGGGCTCATGATCATCCCATCCACAGGGAGGCTCTTCAGGAATGGTCGCAAGAACATAGTGACACAATTCGTGCGCCATGGTCGCGATCAGCGCGACAGGATCACGGAGTTGTTCGCGTTTATAGTGGATAATCACGTCCCGCTCCTGAGTCACCTCAAAAAGTCCAGCAGCCCCATTCGAATGCTCTGGCCGGGCTAAAACTGGAAGCGTCTCCCTCAAGATATCGTGGAGTTCCTCAAAAGGTTGTAGCTTACAAGGCCAATGTTCGAGATCAAAGTGTTGCTGAACACAATGGAATGTCTTGGCTGCCCGGTCATCCGCCGTCGCAGCCACAACAGGGAAGTCCGCAGGAGTCGGTTTCACAAGGCGGATACGTCCAAGATCATGATCTGGCTGAAGCGCCTTCATCAGCCACTTCCAATGTGTGATTTCCCAAACTAGAAGCTCATTGTCTATACGTGTAAACCATCCCATTGCAAAGAACCTTCCTGTTTCAAAAACAAAACTGTAATATAATTATATTTGGTGCAAATGACAAAACTTCACGTTTTTTCTTTTTTGACAGGATGAACAGGATTTGAAGGATTAGCATTCAGAACCGAACAATCCTATAAATCTTGTAAATCCTGTCGAACAAATTCTCCTCTGTGACTCTGTGAGAAAAAAAGTTGCCCCTTCGTTTATTCCAGCTTTGCTGGCGGGGCGCTTACCAACAACTCGCAACTGCGCCCATTTGTTACTGGACTGTCTCGGCTTGCTTCGGCAGGTTCTTAATGGTCGTGCCGAGATCCATCTCGCCAATACCCGTTGCCGAGCAGAAAGAGAGCCATTCTTCCGAAGAGAGTTTGGCGGATGCAAGATCAGCAACAACAGAGAAGGGGCTGATGACCTGGCCATTCAGACTCATTTGGACGGGTACGGCGAGCTCACAGGTCGTCGTGACGCCCCGGTCGTGCAGGACAACGGCCAGTGCTGAGCCAATGACATTATTGACTAACGCGACCTTATCCTCCTGGTCTGTATCGATCTGGAAGAAAGCGGCAAATTTTTCGAGTATTTTCTCAGGTTGCTTCACGAGTTCCGGCAAATCCCCGGGGTGAATGCCGATTAATGACTCCACATGTTGACGTGCCTGCTCTGTCCATCCTGGCATATAGACACGCGCCAGCGTTTCCTGCCATGTGATCAGGTTTAGCTTGGGTCTATTCTGTTCTTCAAACAATGCGTCCAAGAGTTGCCCCTCGAGATCGGTCTCATGACTCAACAGGCTCATTGCAGGGGCATTATCAATGGGGACATTGGCAGTCGGCGCCGCTTGAAGAGCTGCGATACGGTCTTTCATCGCCGGGTGTGTATCATACGGATCATGCGTGGATGTCTCTAATTCCTCCTTCAGCATCGCTGCCGTCTTTTGCACAACCAGTTCCGAACCCATAAAACGTGAAAAGCCTTCAGCAATCGGAGGGCGGAACCCAGCGGAGAGTACAGGCGCGACCTCTCCTTTCCAGTAGGCATTGAATGCTAGCGAAGCCCCATGAATCTTCTGGAGTCCCTTGATCAGTGAATCCGCGCCAGCGACCTGGGCAGCCAATGCATCGGCCGCATACTCCTGCTGCCGTGACACCGCATGGGTAAGCCACAAGAACATCTTTCCATACCACAGAAAGGGTTTCTGAAGAATCCCACCCGACAGACTTTCAAGGGTTCGCATAATCGCTTCACGCGTTTTATAGACCCAGGGAGCAAGCGCTGTCTCACCCCCATGATAATGGCCAAACTCATGCGCTAATACAGCTCGAAGCTCTGAGACGTTCAGGACTTTCAGCAGGGGCAACCCCAACCCCATGACCCGCCGACTACCGAACCCCATGATTCCGCCTCGGTTGCAGACCCAGGCATTTACCTCAGGATCCAGATAGACCTCGACAGGCATGGCCTCTTGCAACGCCTCTGACGTTGCCGTCAGCTCGCTGAAGAGTTTGGGATGCTCGTCTTGTTTCAGTTCAGGTCCAGGGGGCGTGAACTTTTCAAAGCGGGGCAAGACGGACCAGATGATGAGCACACCCGAGGTCACGCAGATCGCGGCCAGCTTAATATGCAAACGTTCGGCATACATCCACTCTGCATACGGGATGTAAAATAGTCCAGCAGCTATGGCCAGCGCCAGCAGATAAAAGCCAACCATAAGCACCAGTGCCAAAACACAACGTATCATGAGCGACTGACCCTTCTTAGTCATCTGCCTGTTCCTTTCATCAATATTTAGTTGAATGCCTCAAACACCTAAACGGGATTTACTATAGCAGATTTTGCTATTGTGTCAACACGTGATTTGCTTTTGGTGCGCGTATGAGCGCATCTGCGATTTATTGCAATCCTGGGCGTATAGGCGTCCTCGCCCAATGCCACTAACTTTTCATAGTCGGTTGTAGGCGCATCGTATCCTGGGAGCGCCGACGTCTCCGTCGGCACAGAGCCGAGACGGCTCTGCCACCTTCATTGCCGCGAAAGGAGCACGGGCATCTTTTGAGATAGTTCAGGTGCTTGCGCGAGATAAGCCCCGGCTGTATTCAGCCACTTGCGGGGGCTTTCCGTGCAAGCACCTTATAGCGATCTTTGCGAAAAACAATTTCTGTTTACCCGCATTATAACGAATCGCAGATGCCGCCCTACGCCTATTCAGCAATTCTAATTTTGACCCATTGCATGCCTGATTTTTGGTCGGATTGTTGTTTGGAGCATGGAGTCCTGCGCTAA
>Ga0268284_1001603_pt1 | contig 11246 bp, 12 predicted proteins | sample saktaG_14_FD_190137 | JGI IMG/M metagenome (GOLD analysis project Ga0268284, IMG submission 190137) | Saline water microbial communities from Sakinaw Lake, British Columbia, Canada - sak_2013_06_06_40m | ecosystem: Environmental > Aquatic > Non-marine Saline and Alkaline > Saline ... | reverse complement strand
GCATGATCTGGCTTACATGATCTGGGATGATACTCTTTGGGTTCTTGCAATTGCCCACAATGCCCGACGACCCGAATACTGGATCACTCGCCGCCCCGGGACGGATTGATCCGATACCACGCCTCCTTAATCCCTCTTCCTCTTCCGTTCAACGTTGGACGTTCTCCTTTCGGAAGAATGCATACGAACACCTCACGTTTAAGAATGAATTCGAACGTCGAACATCGAACATTGAACATCGAACTTCGAACATAAGAGGGTGAAAGAAACGGACGGAATGACCCTCCTTTCTCTCTTCGGTTTCTTCGGTTCATCGTTCGCATTTCTTCTTAGTTCTCTTCGGTTCAACGTTGGATGTTCGACGTTCAATGTTCGATGTTCGCCTCTCAGTCTCTCAGCTTTTCAGCATTTCAGCATTTCAGCTTCTACCTCACACACCTCATGACCCGCACCATCACCCACTCAAAAATCCTCGTCACCGGCGGCGCCGGCTTCATCGGGTCCAATCTCGTCGAGCTCCTGCTGCGCCAGGACAACGACGTCACCTGCCTCGACAACTTCTTTACCGGCCACCGCCGGAATATCGAGCCCCACCTCGGCCATCCGCGCTTCCGCCTGATCGAGGGCGACATCCTCCAGTCGCCAAAGTGACAATCCGGGTCCTTCCCATTTGTTGAAATGCGAGGACCCCAAACTTTGTCGGCGACGATGCCTTCTCTCCTTGCTTTAGAAATGAAATACCGTAGGGTTCACACATGCCAGCACCCGCCTCCATCACCATCGATTGCCCCAGCGAGGTTCTGCTGGAACTGCATGTTAACGATGAGGAACTTGCCGCCCTCCTCAAGGAGACCGTGGCGTTGGAGCTTTTTCGCAAGGGACGGCTTTCATCTGGGCTGGCCGCAAAATGGGCGGGACAGGAGCGAATCCCCTTCCTGATGAAAGCCATGGAGCATGGGGCATCACTGCTCGACCAAGGGGAGGCTGATTTCCGACGCGAAACCTCGCTCATCTGAGTATACCCTGATGATCTTTTCCAATACGACACCATTGTTGGCTTTCGCGGCTCTTGGGCGGTTCGATTTACTGGAAAAAGTCCATAACCAAATTTTTATCGTCGAGACTGTTGTGCGGGAATGCGAGGTTGGCGGTCCGATTCTTGTCCCTGATTTGCGTGCCTTGCCATGGATCCATATTGTTCCTGCGCCGGCACAACACGACCAGCGTTTCTACATGCTCGATGCCGGTGAGCGGGATACGCTCTCATTGGCTCTTAATAACGGGGCCACCAGAGTCATCATTGATGAAAGACTCGGCCGCAACCTTGCAGAATACCACGGCTTGGCGGTGGTCGGCACCTTGGGTACTTTGCTCAGAGCTCGTCAACTTGGCCTAATCCCCAAGTTTCTTCCCTTGGTGCGTCAACTGCAGGCCGACGGCTTCCGCTACCATAATCCTCTCGTCATGCGACTTGCCGCGTTGGTCAATGAGGCGGCACTTTAAAATTCCCATTCACACGGCATCGTGGGTCGTGAATCGTGAATGGTGGGGAATAGTTTGTGAATCGTGAATGGTGAATCGTGAATCGTGAATCGTGAATGGTGAATCGTAGGATGCAATTCTCGCTTCTCCATTCACAACTTACAACTCACCACTCACAACTCACAACTCACAACTCACACTCTTCCTCATCCCTCTTCCTCCGCCCTCGCGTCTCGCGTCTCTCCCTCTCCTCATGCTCCTCCTCACCAAGATTCAATCCAAGGACGCCGTCATTGGTGTTGTCGGGCTCGGCTATGTCGGGCTGCCGCTCATTCTTGCCTTCGCCGCCAAGGGCTTCCGCTGTGTCGGCTTTGACATCGACGCCGCCAAAGTCGCCGCCATCAATGCCGGCACCAGCTACATCGCCCACATCGACGCCGCCCACATCCAGGCCGGGGTGGCGGCCAAGCTCATCGTGGCCACCGCGGATTTCTCCCGCATTGCCGGGGTCGATGCCGTGATCCTGTGCGTCCCCACGCCGCTGGACAGGCACATGGAGCCGGATCTGAGTTATGTGACCCACACCCTCGATGCCGTGGTCCCGCACCTGCGGCCCGGCAGCGTGTTGTCGCTGGAGAGCACCACCTATCCCGGCACCACCGAGGAGGAGCTTGTCAGCCGCGTCGCTGCCCGCGGGCTCGTTCCCGGCGAATCCGTGTTTGTCGTTTACTCCCCGGAGCGCGAGGACCCCGGAAACCCGCACTTCGCCGCCACCAACATCCCCAAGGTCGTCGGCGGCCACACCCCGGCGTGCCTGGCGGCCGGCGCCGCCCTCTATCAGGCGGCCTTCGACACCATCGTCCCCGTCAGCTCGTGCAAGGTCGCGGAGCTCACCAAGCTGCTGGAAAACATCTACCGCTCGGTCAACATCGGCCTCGTCAACGAACTCAAAACCGTCGCCGACGCCATGGACATCGACATCTGGGAGGTCATCCGCGCCGCCGCCACCAAACCCTTCGGCTTCACGCCGTTCTATCCCGGCCCCGGCCTCGGCGGCCATTGCATCCCCATCGATCCGTTCTACCTCACCTGGAAGGCCCGCGAGTTCGGCGTCAACACCCGCTTCATCGAACTCGCCGGCCAGGTCAACCGCGCCATGCCCGAATACGTCGTGCGCCGCACCACCATGGCCCTCAATGAACGATCCAAGGCCGTCAAGGGCAGCAAAATCCTCCTCCTCGGCCTCGCCTACAAGGCCGACGTCGATGACATGCGCGAGTCCCCCACCTTCGCGCTGCTCGACCGCTTCGCCACCCTCGGCGCTCTCGTCGCCTACTACGACCCGCATATCCCGGAAATCGGGCCGACCCGCGAACATGCAAAGTGGGCGGGGACCCAATCGGTTCCTTGGACAGAAGAATCCATCGCATCCTATGATGCAGTTGTTTTATCGACCCACCACAAGATGTTTGACCTCGCCGATCTAACAAATTGGGCCGATCTGATTGTGGACACCCGTAATGCGCTGCAGGGAATGTCCAGCAGGTCCGGCCAAGTCGTCAAAGCCTGAATAAGCACCTTCTCCGTTACTCACCATCAGCCCCATGCAATTTATTGATCTAAAGACACAATACTCGCTTTACAAGGACGCCATTGATTCAGCTCTCCGCCAGGTTCTCGACCACGGGCACTTCATCATGGGGCCGGAAGTCGCGGAGTTGGAACAGGCCTTGGCAGAATACACGAGCGTAAAGCATGCGATCGTCACCGCCAACGGCACAGTTAGCCTGGAAATCGTGCTCCGGGCACTCGATATCGGGGCGGGCGACGAAGTCATCACGGTTCCATTCACCTGGATCAGTTCCACGGAAGTGATCGGGCTGGTGGGAGCCACCCCTGTGTTCGTCGATATCGATCCGGCTTACTTCAACATCGACGTTGATTTGATAGAAGCGGCCATCACGCCGAAAACCAAGGCGATCATCGCGGTGAGCCTCTTTGGCCAGATGCCGGATTATGACCGGATCAACGCGATCGCGGCCCGTCACGGCATCACTGTGATCGAGGACGGAGCCCAAAGCTTCGGGGCCACACAACGCGGCCGCAAGAGTTGCTCGGTCACGCGGGTATCGACCACGAGCTTTTTCCCGGCCAAGCCGCTCGGCTGTTATGGCGACGGCGGTGCGATGTTCACCGATGATGATGCCTTGGCGGAGAAAATGAAGGCCATCCGCACCCATGGCGGATTGAAGCGCCATCATCATCCCTACCTTGGCATGAACGGGCGCATGGACACCATGCAGGCCGCGATTGTTCTGGCAAAGCTCCCGCACTTCGCCACTGAAGTCACGGCACGTGAGCGCATCGGAGCGCGTTACAGCGATTGTCTGCGAGCCTCCTGCGCCGTGCCTGAAATCATGCCCGGGAACACCAGCGTCTATGCACAATACACCCTGCGCGTTCAAAACCCGGACGGAGTGGGAGCCGCACTCAAATCCAGTGGCATTCCAACAGCGATCTATTATCCAAAATGCCTTCACGAGCAGCCAGTCTTCGCACCTCTCGGCTATCGCATCGGCGACTTTCCCGTGGCGGAAAAGGCGTCCCGTGAAGTGCTCAGCCTGCCGATGCATCCGTTCCTTCAGGAAGACGAGCAAGATACCATCATCGAAGCAGTAAAGGCCGCCATCCGCTAACATATCTCATCATCATGCAATTTTCACCATCCCTCGCCCTCGTTGGCGCCGGCTACTGGGGCAAGAACCTTGCCCGCAACTTCCATGCCCTTGGCTCGTTGCACACCTTGTGCGACCGCAGCGAGCAAATTCTTGCCAGCTATGGAAACGACTACTCATCGGTGGCCAAGACCGCCTCGTTCGACGAGGTGCTTGCGGATCCTTCCGTGACGATGGTCGCCATTGCCGCACCCGCATCCCTGCACTACCGCTTGGCAAAAGCGGCCTTGCTCCAAGGCAAGGACGTCTATGTGGAAAAGCCGCTGTGCCTTGACATTGCTGAGGCCGAGGAACTGGTGGCTCTTGCCGCGCGTGAAGGGCGGATTCTCATGGTGGGGCACTTGCTCCAGTATCATCCCTGCATCACCGAGATCCAACGCCTGATTGCGGATGGAGAGTTGGGAAAACTTCAATACATCACTTCCAACCGCCTGAATCTTGGAAAGATCCGGCAGGAGGAAAACGCCCTCTGGAGTTTCGCCCCTCACGATATCTCCGTCATCCTCTCACTCGTCGGCGGCCAGTTGCCCGAGCAGGTAGCTTGCAGTGGTGAATCCTACCTCACCACCGGCGTCGCGGATACCACGCTCACGACCCTCAAGTTCCCCGGCGCGGTACGGGCTCATGTCTATGTGAGCTGGCTCAATCCATTCAAAGAACAGAAGCTCACCATTGTCGGCTCCCGCGGCATGATTGTGTTCGATGATACCAAGCCGTGGGCGGACAAACTCCAAATGCACCGCGATTACTTGACCTGGACATCCGGCCGCAATCCCACCCCTAACAAGGCCGTGGGAGTGCTCCTCAATGTGCCGGAACAAGAACCCCTGCGTCAGGAGTGCCTGCACTTCCTGGAGTGCTGCAGGGATCGCAAGACACCGCGGACCGATGGCAGGGAAGGACTGCGCGTGCTGCGCGTCCTCAAAGCCGCCACCGCCAGTTTGGAAGCCGACGGGCGTGCCATATCTCCGAGCGTGGCAGCCGCCGCACCCGCATTCTTCGCCCACCCGACGGCGCTTGTCGATCCGCAGGCGCTCGTTGGCTCCGGCAGTAAGATCTGGCACTTCAGCCACGTGATGGCTGGTGCCGTGCTGGGCGAAAAGTGCAACCTGGGTCAGAACGTTGTGGTGAGCCCCGGTGTCATCTTGGGGAACAACGTCAAAGTCCAAAACAACGTCTCCATCTACACCGGCGCGACCATTGAGGACGATGTCTTCCTCGGCCCCTCCTGCGTGCTGACCAACATCACCAATCCCCGGTCTCAGATCAATCGCCGGAATCTCTACGAAAAAACCCTCATCAGGCAGGGTGCCACCATTGGTGCCAATGCCACCATCGTGTGCGGTGTGACCATCGGCCGTTATGCCTTTGTTGCGGCGGGCGCGGTCGTCACCAAGGATGTTCCAGACTACGCCCTCGTCATGGGCAATCCCACCCGCCAAAAGGGCTGGATGAGCCGCCACGGCCATCTTCTATCGAACCCGGACGCCACCGGCACCATGGTCTGCCCCGAATCCGGCCTCCGTTACCAGCTTGTCTCAGAGAGCATAGTGCAGAACGCCAACTCCGCCCACCGCCCATCGCCGTCCGCCTCCTCGCTCCGCTGTCTTGACCTCGACGAGGAAACCTCACTGCCCGCTTCCCTGTGCACAGGCGCACAATCCTACGACGACTTCAAGTCCAAGACTCTATGAAGATTCTCACCATTGTTTGCGCTCTTCCAATCGTCGCATGTCCGAAGAGATCAACCGTATTCTGACCGATCACGTCTCCTCACTGCTGTTCTGTCCGACGCATACCGCCGTGAGAAACCTGGCCAACGAAGGGATCAGTAAAGGCATCCCACCTGCAAAATCCAGGGCCTGGACCCCGAGATGTACCTGACTGAGGTGATCAAGTGGCTGCCGCACAACGCGTCTCCCGAGCAAGCCGCCTGGTTGACCCCCGCCCCGCTTCGCCGCCGCTCCCCGTGTTGAGGTGCAGGAGGACGCCTAACAATCGTGCCGACGGGCCAGCGGTAGGGGGAACGAATTTAGGTCGCTTACGTAAAGAAAACCAAAAGGCGCAAACAGTGAGTTTGAGATAATTCTACTAAGTTAATTGTTCGATCTTAATATTTTCTCGGTTTTAGCTGATATTTTAATTTTCGCTTTTGATGCTATCTTTCGTCTCCTGTGTCGCTTTTCGACTTGTTCTATAATGGATTCCAGCGAGGGACTCGCGCGAAAATACCAGTCGAGTATCTGTACCACGTCGCGGGTGCTGAGCAAGGTGCCTTTGCCGCTGAGCATCCGCTCTTCCATCACGAACAATCCGGCCAATGCCACCATGGCCATATGCCTATGCCACCCATTCCATTGGCGCATTTGATAGTCGGCCATTCCAAGATGGCTTTTTGAGTTTTGAAAGTTTCGCTCGATAAAGTGGCGCTGTCCCTGGTGCTTTGCTAGTTGCTCCTGAGTAGTTGTAATTGGAGCGTTGCTGAGGGTGTGTTTGATTTCTCCTCCCTTATCTCTGCTTACAAGTAGCCACCATTCCCGTGGAGTTTGTCCTTCGGTGGGCCATATCCACACGCGGCAGACCAAGCTGTCGACCATGACAGGGCCGTTTTCTCCATCCCGTATCTTGATGCGCTTGGATTTTTTCCACGAAGACTCAATGCTGGTGAGTTCACTGACTTTGATCGCTCCGTGCTTGGCCGGGCTGGTGGGGCGCGTGTCGCCTTTGGGTTTGCTGAGCCAAATGTGTGTATTCTCAGGTGTGTCGGCGTAGAACTCGCCGCCGCGATCTTCAATCCAGCAGAGAAAGCCAGTGTCACGGCCGTAGAAACTATCAACCCCGATTCGGGCATATTGAACGCCATTGGCGTCTGCTTGCTCAATGAGATCGCGAGCGAGGTCGATTTTGCTCGCTGCCTTGATCATGTCCTTGGGAATGCCCGCTTTAAGGCAGCGTTCCTCGTCTTTGATCCATTCCTCGGGAATCAGCAGGCGTGCGCCTATGAGGGTCGCATTCGAACCGCTTGATAGGCTGCTAAACACGCCAACCTGGCAGTTGTCGACTTTGCCTATGCGCCCGTTGTATTGGCGGGCGACCGCAGCTGAGTATTCGCCTTTCTTGGTGAAGCCTGATTCGTCAATCGCCAGCATGGTTTCATGGTGATTTCCTAAACGCTGGTTGGCTTGCTTGGCCGCGTGCGCAAAGACATCAGCATATTCCCACTGACTGCCCGTCATGAAATTCTGGATATCTTGGGATTGCGTGTCTTTTACTGCGTCAGCAATGGCCTCCGAGTTTTTCCGAGGCGTTTCTGAGAGTAAACCGTGGAGGTATTTCTTGGCGTGTATGGCGTTGTTCTCAGCGCGCTTCTGGGTGGGAGCGAACAAATGGGTGATCATGCCGCAAAATGTTTTGAGACGCGTGGCGACACCTGTGGCCGTAAGGCAGGATTCATTTTTTTTCACCGTCGCTGGGACGGCATGTTAGATTGCTTGGCGCGGAAAATCAGGTTGACAGCCCGCTGCGCGAAATGTGCATGAGGTTAGAAAATGAGTCAAGACATATTTTAACTTTGTAGAAATAAGTTGGCGTCTGCGAAAAACGCAGCCCCCCTTGCTCTATCCAAAACAATTATGTCATGAATATCCTACAGAAATCGTCTTCATTTCTGAGAGATGCGTCCAAATTGGCGTCGGGCACAATCATAGCGCAAGCTCTCAGTGTTCTATCCATGCCGCTTATTGCCCGATTATATACACCCGATAGCTTTGGTCAGTTGGCTGTTTTTCTCTCAATTTCAGGTATTATTTGCTCGATTGTCTGTATGGGGTTTCAGTTGACAATCGGACTGCCGGCTAAAGACAGTGATGCAGTAAATCTGATGGCTCTTGGTTTGGTCTCTGCAATATTTTACGGCTTCCTCACTTTAGGCGTATTGCTGCTATTCAACGATCATTTTGTGGTATGGTTTGAACTGTCGTCTATCAAGATCTATTTGTGGTGGCTGCCTGTCATGATAGTATTGAGTGGTGCTTATCAAATAATGAATTATTGGAGTATAAGACAGAAACAGTTTGGGAAAATAGCTCGGGCCCATGTTGGCCAATCAGCTTCAACATTTGGCGGGCAACTAGCCCTGGCGGGTCCGGTATCGGGAGCCGGTGGATTGATTGTAGGTAATTTGTTTGGACAGGCCATGGCGACGGTAATATTGAGCTGGAGCGTATTTAGAGCAAACAATGCATCTTTCCTAGCTTCGTTCAATCTAAATGAGGCTAAATCATTAGCTATCCGCTACCGAAATTTCCCAATATTTACAACATGGTCCGTACTTCTGAATACGGCATCCTGGATGCTTCCGGCTCTAATTCTAGCAAAATACTTCTCCCCGACGGTCGCGGGATTCTATGCACTTGGCTTCAGGCTGTTACAGATGCCGGTATCGCTAATTGGAAGTGCTGTAGGACAGGTGTTATACCAGTATGCATCGTCCAATGCTTCCAAGGGAAATCGGGAATGCCTAAAACAACTGGTTGAAAAAACCGTGGCAAATCTTATGCTGGTAAATATTCCAATATTCACATGTATTGGAATATTTGGAAGTCACCTTTTTGTTTTTGCTTTTGGAGCAAAGTGGAGTGAGGCCGGCGTATATGTACAACTTTTGTCCCCATGGGTGATTGTTTGGTCTATATATTCCCCGCTTTCAACACTCTTCAGCGTTTTAGAACTCCAGAAAAGTGGATTGCTGATGAATGCGTCTATTCTTACCGGTAGAATTCTTGCTTTGGGCGTTGGCGTGTTGATGAACTCAGCAAGAATTTCGATGGGCGCGCTTAGCATGATTGGGCTTATCACGTACATTTTGATTATATCATTTCTGTTAAAGAAATCGGGTACAAATTGGATATCCGTAATCCTGCAATTGAAGCTATCTATCAGCAGTTTGTCGAGGAGTCTAAGCCGGAGATGCGTTGACTATAATCCATAGAGAATGATCCCAAAACCAATTCATAACAAGCGAGAGTTTGAATAAAAAAATATGAATCCCAAAGAAGCATTACCATTCGGGCGCGATTTCGAAAGCTTTTCGGTAGGCGCAATCTACCGACATGCCGTGAGAAAGACGATTACCGAAAGTGACAATAATCTATTTTGCTTGCTAACCATGAATCATCATCCTGTTCATTTGGATCAGGCGTATGCTGGAAAATCCGAGCATGGGGAATTACTGGTGGTGGGCACATTGGTGCTTTCGCTAGTGGTGGGCTTAACAGTAGCTGATATTAGTGGATGTGCCATAGCAAACCTAGGATATGATGAGGTGAGGCATGTGGGACCCGTTCATCTGGGTGATACGTTGCACGCTGAAACCGAGGTTCTCGCTATGCGCAAGTCGCAATCCAAACCTGACAGGGGCATCGTGGAGGTGCTTACCCGTGCTTTTGATCAGAATAATAGACTGGTCCTAAGTTTTAAGCGGAGTGTCCTGGTCCCCGTGTCACAGGAGTAACTGGTGTTCGAAATCCCAATTTAATTATTGCGATGAAACTTATGCGCTCCTTCCATTTTGTGCCAGCACACCAGAGGAGATTTCTGGATCACATTCCTAAATTGGCTGCGGATGAAATCATACTGGAATTGGAAGATGGTGTCGATGGCAGAAACAAGGTCCTCGCCCGCCAGAATATGATTGAATATTTAGATGGCATGCATTCACCGAACGTATATGTTCGCACCAATGCTGTGGACACTGAATATTGGAAGGAGGACAAGGAGGCACTTCGGTGCTTGCATCGGCATCCAAGGCTTATTATTCCGAAGGTCGAAGGCCCTGCCACTGTGGATGATGTTCTTACAGGCATGTGTGGCAGCACGGCGACTGTCTCAGTCATAGCATTGATTGAGAGTTTTTCCGCGCTTGCTGAGATCAAGTCAATTACACAACATCCATCAGTAGTAGGTATCGGAATCGGACTGGAAGACATGTTATCTAAAACCATTCATGCCGCGGCGGAAATGGAAGGCTTAATGAATTCCATTAAAAGCGTCGTGGCGTTAGCCGCAAAATCGGCAGGAGTGCTGGCTATTGACACGGTATCGATGGAAGTCAATAACATGAGGATGTTTCGTGACGATTGTCAAAAGTCGCGTAGTTATGGATTTGATGGAAGATTCACAATCCACCCGCGACAAATAGATGAGGTTAATGATATCTATGCACCTTCTCCTGAAATGATCGCATGGAGTCGTGAGATGATTCGCATAAGTGGTGGCGACACTATGGGGGGCTACCGAAGATTGGAAGGGCGGGTGATATCTGGGCCGGCTGTGAAAAAAGCAATCAATATCCTCGAGCATGACAAAGCATAGATGATCCGGATTCTTTCCATTCTGCATTTAATAAGAATTGCGAGATAAAACATACAATGAAAAACTACAAACAAGGCAGACTACGTACGATGACTTTTGTTCCGGGTTATATGACCAAATTCCTGGATAAGGCAATCGATTTTCAAAGTGATGCTTTAATCCTGGATCTTGAGGACTCGGTGCCCATCGCATTTAAGGATACCGCGCGGGAGAATATCCGGTCATATCTTGATGCGGGAAGATTCAAACAACGTGTCTTTATTCGTGTGAACTCCATAGATTCAGGTTTGCTATCCAAAGATATGACGGCAACTCTGCATGAGAATGTTGAGGGATTCATGTTTACCAAAACCGTCGATGAGAAGGATATTCACTATTACGATAAACTTCTCGGACAATTGGAGGTGGATAACGGATTTGAGCACCAAAGGTTTTGCATGTGCCCGCTTGTAGAAACGGCGTCGGCCGTATTGCGTGCATACGAGATAGCTCTGGCGTCTTCCAGGGTCATAGCGCTAGCCTTTGGAGGGGAGAGAGCCGGATCGGCAAAACGGAGCCAGGGGCTTAATTAGTTTGAGGCGGTGTTCAGGTTGGTGAGAATCCACCAACACAACACCATGTCAAAAAAGAGAACAAGAAGGCGTTTTAGCGCCGAAT
>Ga0268284_1001601_pt1 | contig 11257 bp, 8 predicted proteins | sample saktaG_14_FD_190137 | JGI IMG/M metagenome (GOLD analysis project Ga0268284, IMG submission 190137) | Saline water microbial communities from Sakinaw Lake, British Columbia, Canada - sak_2013_06_06_40m | ecosystem: Environmental > Aquatic > Non-marine Saline and Alkaline > Saline ... | reverse complement strand
CAAGAAACATGGCCGCAAAGCCTATAGCTTGTTTAAGTTTGGACTTATCTTTTTAGCTCATGCCCTCTTGAATCCTTTGTCAATAAACGATCTTGTGAATTGTATTAAAATTTTGTCATGTACTTAGAACATGTATATAAGAATTAAAAAGGAGGATGCCATGAAAAAGATTGTGTGTTTGTTACTTGTCCTGATATATCTACCAGTAGTATCCATTGTTGGCCAGGATTCACAAAAGGCTAAAAAGTATTACGATAAAGCCTATGAATTGTTCCAAGCAGACAATTATCTGCCTGCTTTGAAATATTTAGACATGGCTTTGGCTCTGAATGAAAATTACCTGGTTGCATTAGAAAAAAGAGTAGAAATAAACCAAATGCTTCACAGATATGATGATGCCATCACGGATCTGACTAAAATCATTGCCTTAAAAAAGAATGATAATGAAAAACTATTAGAGAGAGGGAAGATGTATTTTGCCCAATATATGGATAGATATAATTCATATGTCTTGAAAAATGCCATCAATGATTTTGAAACAGTGATTTCAAATGAACCTGAAAAGTACGAAGCCTATATCCTTTTATCATATGCCTATCTAAAAGATGATCGACCTTTACAGGCTAAAGAGGGGTTTGATACAGCTATTAATGTTTTTTTAAAAAGTTATGGCAGCAATTTGGCAGCGAAGTACCTTGAGGAAGGCGAGAGAAATTTGAAATATGGTGATTTTAAACAAAGTGTTAAAAACCTCACTGAATCGATAAGATTCGATTCCGCTAATTCTCAGGCATATTTTCTGCTTGCCTTATCAAAAAGAAGCATGAAGGATTATCAGGGATCCATCGAATATTTCACAATGGCCATTAATCATAAGTGGAATTACTATGAAGCCTACTATGAGCGGGGAAAAACAAAGTATCAGGACAAACATTATCAAGGGGCGATCATGGATTTCTCAAAAGCGATCGCCAAGAATCCGAAGTTTTATTATGATGCATATATCCAAAGAGGGTTGTCGTACCAGAGACTCAATAAGACTGAAGAAGCTTTACATGATTTTACATTGGCGATTGATACCTCGCCGAAAGAACCAAGGGCATATTATTGTAAAGCCGATTTATATAACGAAAACAATAACGACACTGCAGCAATAAAATTTGTCAACCTATACTTGGAAAACTGTCATTCGGATCAGGAGACAGCAAAAGGAATGCTTTTAAGAAGCCAGATAACCTTCGCAGCCGGGAGGTATGACGAATCGATTAAAGAGGCTCAGACCATCGATGAAAATGATTTGGATAGGAATTCGAGAATTGAAAGGGTCCATCTTATGGCGGCATCATATTATCGACTTAAAAAGTACGCAGAAGCAAAAAAGTACTTTCTGTTCCTTGTTAATTCAGGTAACTCTGGTTATTCGAATGATCTGGCCTGGCTTTATATTGAAGATGGCGATTATTCGTCGGCCGTTAATTTATTTGCTGATGTTATCAAAGCAGACACTTCCTCATTCACTCCATATTTTGGGCTTTCGCTGGGCTATTACATGGGGGATGAGTTAGAGTTGGCAAAAAAATACTTTTCGCAGGCCTGTGCCAGGGAGCCCTCGTTATTGAATGGATTAAAGGGATTAGAAGTCCTTCAAAAAAAAGGATTTTATTTCACCGAGAAAACTAAGAGTATTCTTGTTACACTTACAGACAAGCCAAAGTGATGAATTACATGCTATTGCTAACATGCTAGGGACAATATATCCTTATATTCTTCTAAGGAAAACTTGGGAAAACTCATTGTATTGTTTAACTTTGAAGGAAGTTTTAGAAGGTGATTCAAATCTTTATCAACGGCTTAATCAATGGATTACTCTTAGCTATAGTAGCCTTGGGTTTCCATATCATTTTCTCTGCCACAAAAATTTTCCACATCGCTCACGGGGGGATTTATATTGCCGGAGTCTATTTCTATTTATGGTCATACCCTTTACTTGGCTTAGCACCAGCCATTTTTTTATCGCTGATTTTCGCCTTTCTCCTTGGCCTCCTCATTGAATGGTCGGTTTACAAACCTTTGTTTAAAAAATCAAGCAACGAAAATATTGCCCTTATCAGTTCCCTTGGGGTTTACATTATTATCATCAACATTGTTGTCCTCCTCTTTGGTAATGAAACAAAGATCCTCGACAATACTATCCGCGAAAGTTTACAGTTAGGTGAAATCATCATCACACGACCTCAGTTATGGCAGCTATTTTATGCACTTCCCCTGATTGCCCTGTTTTTTATCTTCATTAAGGTAACTGGTTACGGACTGAAAATAAGGGCTATCTCCGACAATCCTGTTTTGGCAAGAGTAATGGGTATAAAAGCCCAGAAAATCCGTTACCTCGTTTTCGGACTTGGTTCTTTGATGGCGGCTTCTGCAGCTTTGTTGAAGGGATTTGATATCGGGATTGACCCTTATTCAGGAATGGCTATTACACTTAGTGCTGCCGTTGTGGTAATTGTTGGAGGAACGTCTTCCATAAATGGAACCATAATAGCATCTCTTTTGCTGGCCATCATACAGAATTTCACTGAATTCTTTCTCTCCGCTCAATGGAAAGACACGGTTACTTTTGCCATTCTGATCTTTGTGCTGCTATGGCGTACCGAAGGTATATTACAATTTAATGTGAGAGTTGACGAGAAATGAATTATATAATTCACATATTAATAATTCTGCAGATATACATTATTCTGGCTTTGTCTCTGAATCTGAAAACAGGTTATACCGGATTGCTCTCTTTATGTCAGGCTGCTTTCTATGGTACAGGTGCGTACATAACCACTTTATTAATGGTTGACAAAGGACTGAGCTTTTTTGCAGCTTTATTTCTTGCTATTCTAATAAATATTTTCCTGAATGCTGCTTTAACCACCTGGCTGGCTGGAAGGTTGCGAAATCTTTACTTTACACTTGCCACCATAGCGTTGCAAATCGTATTCTTTGGAGTGGTTTACAACTGGCAGACACTTACACGTGGACCTTTCGGAATACCCGGGATCCCAAAACCCGAATTTGAAGGTTTGGCTTTTAACACACCTTTGCAGTTCTTCTTTTTGACATTGTTTTTTTCTTCTGTAACAATAGTGTTCTTTTATTGGTTTGCTAAAACGCCTTTATGTAAATTATTGGAATGTACGCGGGACGATGAAGTCTGGCTTACCGTTTTGGGTAAACGCCCTGCATATTACAAATTCGTAAGTATTTCCATCACTGTATTCTTTGCAACAGTCGCAGGGGCTTTGTATGCGACCTATATAAGTTATATTGACCCCACTAGCTTTACCCTGGACGAAAGCATACTTGTACTGACTATTATATTGGTTGGTGGTACTGGAAATATTATTGGTCCAGTTACCGGTGCATTGATTTATGTGCTGCTGCCCGAAGTGCTTCGCTTTGTCAATATGCCCGATTCCATTGCTGCCAATGCCCGCATGATAATCTATGCGCTGATTTTGGTTTTGATCGTTCGGTTTAAGCCCAATGGATTATTCGGTAAATTTGAAATTCGGGGATGATGGAAGCTATACTGAACATACAAAATCTTTACAAACATTACGAAGGAATAGTGGCTGTGGATAATGTCAATTTTTCCATTCTTCCAGGTACTATTACCGGAATATTTGGTGATAATGGAGCTGGAAAAACTACGCTATTCAACCTCATCAGTGGTTTTGAAAAGATTGATAAAGGCTATATCATTTTTAAAGGGGAAGATATTACTAAAAAAAACGTGATTCACAGGGCAAACCGTGGCATGGGTAGGTTGTTCCAGATTCCCCGATTTTTTGGCGATGTTACTGTTTTAGACAATTTGCTTGCAGCAGGCAATAACCCCGAAGCCAAATACTTACATAACTACCTTTTAAAACATTCGGCCATTAAAAAGAACAAAATAGCAGACATAGGGAAAGCGAAAAACATACTTGAACAATTTCATTTAACCGACAAAGCCGGATTAAAGGCATATGAGTTGAGTGTTGGTGAAAAAAAACTTCTTTCGCTGGGTTCACTCCTAATGAATGAAGCAGAATTGTTGCTGTTGGACGAACCCTTTGCAGGAATTAATGAGGTAGCCGCACAACAAATAAATTGTATCCTTGCTTCTTTGAAGAAAAGTGGTACGACATTCCTTATGATTGAGCATGACAAAGCTAAACTATTTGAACTGGCTGATTGTATTTATGAAATGAAACAAGGAAAACTATTGAATACAACAAACACGCATCATGCAAATCCCTAGTTCAAATATTATCCTTGACATCCAAAACCTTTACTGCGGCTACGGTGGCAGACCGGTGGTAGAAGATTTTAACCTGCAGGTTGCACGTGGTGATTGTATTGCCTTTACGGGACCCAACGGTTGCGGTAAAAGTACCCTACTTAGAGCCATTTACCAGCTATGCGTAATAAATTCCGGAACAATATCATATGTTGGTCACCTGCTGAATGGTAAAACACCTGAACAGGTAAAAAAAATGGGAATTGCATACTTCATGCAGAAAAATGCTGTTTTTTCTAAATTATCCGTCAAAGAAAACCTTTTACTTTCGTTTAACGGAACAAGTAAAAAAGAGAAAAAACAAAAAATAGAAGAAATGATTGCTTTGTTCCCGGATATTGGAAAATGGCAAAATAAAACAGCAGGTCTTTTAAGCGGGGGTCAGAGACAGCAGTTATCTATGGCCATGCTCCTTTCACAGGATGCCGATCTTTGGTTGCTCGATGAGTTTACAGCCGGACTTGATGCTGAAAGATCTAACATCTTCCTTCAACTGATAATGCAACACGCCGGGAAAACCTCAGAAAACCCAAAGACCATAATCTTTGTGGAACATAAAAACAATATAATCAATCAATTGGCAAAACGAATAATTAATCTAAAAAGTAAATAATATGAAAATCAGGATGAAACAACTGGCATTTATGCTTTTAGCACTTTTTTTCTTTACGGCATGTAATCTAGCGAATAAGGAAAAGGAGGTGATAAAAATTGGAGCTATTTTGCCCTTAACCGGGGATTTATCGAGTTATGGGGTTGATACAAAGCTTGCACTTGAATTGGCAGTAAAACAGGAAAACGAAAAGGGAGGAATTGATAATAAAAAAATTGTTTTAATAATTGAAGACTCGGAAGGAAAGGCTGAAAATGCAACTAAAGCAGCAAATAAGTTAATCAATGTTGATAAAGTCATATCTATTCTTGGTCCTTTATCCAGCCCAGAGGTTCTTGCAATTGCACCAATAGCTAATAAAAATAGAATTCCAATTATTAGCCCATCTTCAACAGACAATGCAATAACAGATGCAGGTGACTTTGTTTTTAGAACAATTAATGCGGACTATATTGAAAATGAGGCATTCTCAAATTTTATTAAAGTTAATTTTAATTTGCCAAGAATATCAATTATCGCTAATAAAGCTGCAGGTACATTATCCTATGCCAATTCATTTGAGACATATTATCTACAAAGTGGTGGTAAAATAGTGAGAAAGGAATTATATGATGAGTCCCAAAAAGATTTTAAAAATCTAATATCTAAGGTACTATCTGATATTCCAGATGCTATCTACATTTCGGGCTATTCAATGGAAATAGGATCAATAATAAGGCAACTAAAACAATACAACCAAAAAATACAGCTCCTTTCCTATCAAAGTGCTGAGGATTCTAAAGTTGTTAATATTTGCGGTAACTTAATTGATGGACTAATATATTCGTCTACTACTTTACCTAATAATTTATTGAGTGGGAGCAGAAAAGCGTTTAATGGTGAATTTGAAAAAGAATATTCAAAAAAACCAGGAATATTTACTGCTGAAATCTATGATGCAATGAACATTGTTTTGTCTTCATATAAGAAAACTATTAAATCAGGTGCAGCATTGATAGACTCTTTAAAAACTGTAAATAACTTTGACGGTGCAAGTGGAGTAATATCGTTTGATAAAAATGGTGATGTTCACAAACCGATCGCGATTTATAGATATTCTAATAAAACACCGAATCCAATATTTGTAGTTACAGAAAAGAGCATAAAAGAAATAAGATAGCACCCGATGGCAGATATTGGAAGAATTCTATTATTAAATGCTCCAATTTTTTCTATTGAAAAAAAGCATTTTCATGCAGCTAACTACGCATGCTATCCCCCTTTGGGTCTAGTTAGCATTGCCAGTAGAATTAAAAATTCATTTCCCGAAATTGAAGTTAAAATACTTGATGGGGAGTTACATACATCTGAGGAAATAGAAAAAGAAATTATTTCTTTTAAACCACAGGTTTTTGGCATAAGTACACTGACCACTACCTATTTTAATGCATTAGAATATGCTAAGCTAGCAAAAAATGCCGGTGTACAGCATATAGTATTAGGGAATGATCACGCATCATTTTTTCCTGAGTTAATATTAAGGAATAGAAAATTTATTGATTATGTGATTGTAGGAGACAATGGCCACATTGATTTTTGCAATTTTATTTATTCGCTGAATAATAATAGGAATGTATTTCAAAATGTGAATAATATATTTGGCAGATTAAATGGCAATGTAATACAGGGCACAAAAAACAATTCTTCATTAGAAACTACGAATTGTAGTATTATTGACATTCCTAATTACGATATTCTAGGATTTGAAGAATTAAAAAAATATTGGAGAAATTACAACAATGATTTTAGCGAGTTTCACAAATTTTATATGCGACCATTAACAATCAATAATGCAAAAGGTTGTTCTAATGGAAAGAATAGATGCCTATATTGTCATATTTATGATCTTAAACCTAATTGGGGCAATCCTAGTTTTTTTTGGGAAAGCATTTATTTGTACAAAAACAAATACGGGGCTAATTTATTCTTTGAAGTGTGTGATAACTTTAGTGGAATGAAGGTATATATTGACAATTTAATTAGTACAATGCCTAATTGGTTTTCCGATAGCGAAATAGAAATTATTGTTTATTCAAGAGCACAAGATATTGTTGAGGACCACTTGTTAATTGAAAAATTCAAGAAGTTACACATTACTAGAGTAAATGTCGGATTAGAATCAGGAAATGACTTTTCTTTGCGCACATATAGAAAAGGGCATCCGGTAGGTATGGAAGCATATGTTAACAAAAAGGCCGTTGAGATCATAGCTAATGCTGGAATTCAAATTCATACATCTTTTATACTTGGTTGTTTAGGTGAGACATATAACTCTATTTCGGATACAAGAGCTTTTATCGAATGGTTAACCGATTTTAACAATATTGTTGCAATTGAGATAAGTTCATTATATCCTGTCCCAAATTCTCCTTCCTGGGATATTTTAATTGGCAATTTAAGTACGAAATATTATAGGAATTTACTTGGATATCTTAATAAAATAGGATTGAAAAATATTGAATCAGTTTGGAATGAAGCAAGAAATTCCTTTAGTGAGCATGATTTCATTGATGTAAAATATGCAAGTACATTGTGGTTAGATAATTTTACATTTTTATCTTCAAAGGTGATTAATGATGAAATTTGTCAATTGAACAAACTAGTAGATTCAAAAAAAGTCATCAACACTGGTTCGTATATTTAATAACTTGTTATTATGTCTAAGGATTGTAAAGAATGCGTTGAAATTTGGAATGAAGGCTTATTGCTAAATAAAGATGTAACAAATATAAGTATCAATGATTTTTCAAGAATTAAAGATTTGATCTCCAGTAATCCTATTCTTGAATATAATTTCTTTGATGACAATAAATATTTAGGTGATATTATCACAAAAATTAAGAATGTAATCCAAAAGCTTGGACTTGTTGAACTTTTCATTTTTGACTTATATCTGCCTTCAGATGAACAAAACTTTACCTCAATTTATTTAGCATTAAATAAAGATGAATTAAATATTAATAATGAAAAGCTGAAGAAGCTTTATATAAGTGAATACAAATTAAACAATAAAATATTTGACTCAAATAAAGTATTATATTATTTATCAACATTGAAAAAGAAAATAAGCAATCCTATTCCTGTAATGTATTTAATAAATGAGAAAGAGGGTTTAAGTGAAAATTTTGATGATGTACTTTTGATAAAGATAGGTAAATTGTCAAAGGAGAATGATAGTTTCAATAGTCCTGAACAGAGCAATACTGATGAATTTGTTGATCGTATTAATGAATTATATTCCTCATTTAATCTAACAAGTATTAATTATTCAACATACTTCAATGATAAATTAATAAATATTTTAACTGAATATGACAAAATTACTATCTATGGGACAGAATTTGAAAATGTTAAGAGTGCATTTTTGACATATTTATCATTTTTTAAAGCAATGGTGCCCCTGTCACATAACAGTAAAGAAATCGTCGAATTTATTTATTTCCCGGCTATTTCTTCATATCATATAAGGGATAAAAAAAACCAACTTACAATATATAATAATTGGATTGGCGGAGTTTTACTTGCCTTTAAGGAACATTCTACACAAAGATTTAGACATTCTCTTAGTCAGTTTATTCAATATGTAGTTTCCCTTACTTATCAGAACTATCAATTGCTCAGACTAGATTTAGAAAAGCAATTGGCCATTTTTGCGGCAACAAGAGCTGCAATTGCGCAAGTTTTTGCCCGCAACATGAGCCACAACATTGGCAGCCACGTATTGAGCAAGCTGCTAAAAGACACACAATTAATGAAAATTTTCTTTGAAAATAAAAATGAAGACAATAGAGTTGGTAATGTTAGTGATATAAAATCAATTCTTACTAACAATAAAGTGTTTTACCAATGTTTAAATGCACTCAGGGATATTGATGTTGACAGTAGTAATAATACATACTCTGAAGATAAAACCAAAGAAACCAATGAATCGTTGCTGGCTTACTTTTTCGATTATCTGAAATCGCGTATGGATTATTTAGCCGATATTACCACCAGCACACCCATTATGGAGAATACAAAGGGTTTATACAACGATATCGTGAAAACATTTATCAGGAACCGTGTGCTCAACGATAGGATAAGCGGATTAGATAAATTTTTCTATGAAATTACTGTCTGTATGCCAGTTATCACAAAAAATGGTGATATAAACTGTGAAGAAATCATTACAAAAAACGATTGTTCTTGCCTTTTGAATGACAATAACGATATTCATCTTTCAGTACCTAACGATGTTTTGGGTATTCAGGCGTTTTATACGATACTGGAAAACGTAATCCGTAATACCGCCAAGCATGGTACTACTCCTTTTAAATTAGTAAAAAAGGATGATAACTATACTGAAGAAAAAGTGCCTTTTGAATTTAAAATCAAAGTTGAAGAAGCATCTCAAAGATTTGCTGATTTACAAATTTCTAACCCAAAAACAGATTTACATTTAGATGAATATTACTGTATTTCCATTTTCGATAACTGCGCTTTACAATCTGAAACAAAGGTTGATCCAGATGAATATACAGGAGAAGAAGCCAATAAAATTGAAAAATACAGAGAAAAGAAAATTTCGGAAGGAGAAGAAAATGGTAAAATTTTAATAACAATAAAGAGAATTCATAAACTGGTTGTTGACCTGAACTTTATTTTGAATAAATCTATACTGGAAGATAATAAATCATTAAGGCATGGAGGGTGGGGACTGATTGAAATGGATGCCTCGGCTGCCTATTTACGAAAATTTGATATAGAACTAATTGACTCTGATAATTTCAGTATTGCTGATTTACACGGAGAAAATCCCATTACTGAAGGCAACCAATTATCTATTTATCAGGCTTATGTTGAACAAAAGAAATACCTGGGCTATCGCTTTTTTGTGCGTAAACCCCAGGAGATACTCATTATAGGTGCAGTTAAGCAATTACTTGCCAAAACAGAAGAAGCCTCTGCTGAAAATGACATTACTGTTAAGCTGAAAGAATTAAAATATAAGGGTATCTGGATAAAATCAAAGGACGAAATAATTAAAGCGATTAAAGACAACACTGTTTTTCCCCACCGTTTAATTGTTATTGATAGTGCTTACACGGATTTATTATCATCCATATTAAACAATCCACATTTTTCAAATAGGATATTGAAGGATTTATGTGTTACTAAAATTTCATCTTTGTTAAACTATGATACAATCAATAAAATGAGTGAAAATGTTTCACAACTTTGGAAGTACTTTTATAACAATCAAAGTTTTAAAACTTATCATGACACTAATAAAAGTTGGGCAACAGACGACCACGGTAAAACGTACTGCAAATTCGTAAATGTAGAAAAAAAAGATTATGTTGAAATATTTAACACAGCAACAAAACATTTTTTTAATGTAACATTAGAAAAAGAACTAAATAAGAAATATTCGTGGCCTTTGAAGATCGTTGTTATTGACGAGAGAATACAGTATTTTGCCAAAAACGCGAAGTATGCCCTTGAAAGACCTGACAATAATGGAGTTTGTGAAGCAAAAAGTAAAGACAAAGTATGTTGGCATGACAATGGAGTACCCTATTCCAAACTCTATGAAAAAACAAACATACTGGTACCCGATATTGAAATGGACTGTAACCTGAATGAGCAAAACTTTTATAGTAAAACCAGTGGAAATGATCAATATGATAAAATATTGAAATACATTCACGATCACTTTGTTGCGGAGAAATTAGAACAAACCACAGATTCAACCAGAATTGAAAAAACTGAATTTTTGGTCATCCATCTTGGTGTTGTGGAAAAACTTATAACTGCATGGAATAAAAAAGGAGAAGCGACAAATTTTGATAAAGAAAAAAAGGACGATGTGCGTAAATTTATAAGGGGAAAACTTTTGACACCATCAAATTGTGCTTCAACTAATGAAGAAAAAATGAATTCATTATACGATTGGGTGATTATTACCTCTGGCAGAGGCAAACCACACAATTTGCCTAACGATATCAGGTATCTGAATTTTTCGGTTATCTCACAATACATGATTACCCAAAGATGTAAATATGCATTTACAGAGGCATTATATAGTGCAAGAAAAACCTTTTAAATCCAAAACGGTATGAACACAGAAGACTTTAAAATTATTTGTATCGTCAAAAATGATAGTAATACTGATCTTCTACAGTTGCATTTTGCAACCTATTCATAAACAAACAAATATCGATCATAAAAAACTTGTTGGCACCACATATGCCAAAACCATCATATGAACAATATTCACCGCTGCTTTAATCTTC
>Ga0268284_1001598_pt1 | contig 11267 bp, 9 predicted proteins | sample saktaG_14_FD_190137 | JGI IMG/M metagenome (GOLD analysis project Ga0268284, IMG submission 190137) | Saline water microbial communities from Sakinaw Lake, British Columbia, Canada - sak_2013_06_06_40m | ecosystem: Environmental > Aquatic > Non-marine Saline and Alkaline > Saline ... | reverse complement strand
AAGCAGATGCTGGTATCCGCAAAGGACGGGGACGGCAAGACGGCGGTCTGGAAGTTCCTCGTAGGCGTGGGGGTGCCGGAAGCAAACGCCGACATGGCGGTTAAAGAGGCGATAGACGTGGAGAGCAATATTTAGATATCGGACATGAAGGGGACATTCTCAGGAGAGAAGGCAAAGGCTCCCCCTGTCTCGAACCTGTCTTGGCCAGGAGTGCCGTGACTTCGGCAGCCTTAACGCGATTTTTTAGGCCGGGCTTTACGTGCCTTGCCATTGCTGGGTTTTGATGTAAGCATTCTGGTGAGTTCCTGTTTCTCTTCCTCGGATAATCCACCTAACGCCTTGGCGATCATATCGAAGCGCGATTCTTTCGCCTCTGGCAAAGCCTTGGGTTTGGACTTGCCCGTTAATACCTCGGGCAACTTGTCGCCCAGCACCATCCGCAAGTGCTCCCGCTGGGGATTGTAGTAATACTTTGTTATTGTCGCCACAGTTCCATGCCCAGTCACTAGCTTGACCGTTTCAATGGGTATCCCTGCCGAGAGCGCAAGGGTGGCAAATGTGCCGCGCAAAGAGTGCCAGCCCAACAGTGAAGCAGATCGCATCTTCCCCCCCTCACCGCGCCCCTTCCTTGTGTCATCAATAAGTGTTTTGATGTCGCGCCCGGTCTTTATGGTCTTGCCCTTTCTGAACGTAAATTTTGAAACGTGTTCAGCGTCTTTGAGGTCTTGCGAAACGATTGCGTGTTTTCGACCTGTCTCGGCTTCGATATTCCTGTATGCCTGTCCGCCCGCAACGCGCTTCAGGCTGTCCATGATCCGGTCTTTCTTTTCTTGGGTAAACCCTGCCCCTCTAACCGCTTCCAACACCTTTGGGAGTATCTCGGCTAAGTCTGCCTTCACCCCCTCCACCAGACCCGTTTCTGACACGTCTGTGGGCTTGCTTCCCGGCTTTACTAATGCCCGCGCAAACAGAGCCTTGCCTCTGTAGATGATGCCGTTATGGTTTTTCCGATACATGTTTTCCGCATCCGGCCACACATACGGGCTTACGCCCTTATCGGCCAATGCCACCTCCAACACTTCCCGCAACGGCTTGAAAATTGGGATCTCCACGTTTGCCCCAGTCTTTGACGTCCGCACAGCAACGACCCCGGCAGCGAGGTCTACAGATTTCCATTGAAGTTGGCAAACGTCCCCTATACGCATCCCCGTGCACGCCGCGCATACGGTCAGCGGAAAAAGCATCGGATCCGGACGGGCCGTCTCAAAGAGGATTGAAAGTTCTTCAATGGTCAGAGGTCGACGGTGAATGGTCTCACCCTTAGAGTCGTCTACCCCCTTTCGCGTGATACTTGCAAGGAAAGGATTGACAACACCAACGGGTAACAAGCGAGCAAAAGCCGACTTGAGAAGCGATACGACCCCGCTTGCCGTGCGGCGCGTGAATTCCTTGCGCAGGGCCTGGCCGTATGCTGCAGCATGTTCTTGAGTGACTTCATGCAAAAAGGTTTTCGGGGTGGCCTCCACAAAGCGGGTTAAAACGGTATCACACCATGAAAACCATTTCTCGTTTGGCTGGGTCTCCCTTGGCAGTTTACGCCACCGCTCGGCGAGGTCTGCCAGCTTGACGTATTCCACGGACACTCCAGTCTTGCTTTGGATCAGCCTGGCCGTGAGGTGATCGGCGCGTCCCTTTTGCTTTTCTTCTGCCGCCCGATCCTTTAACTCGGCCTCGGCCGTCGCCCGGCTTATCTCAAACTCAGTATCGCCGACACCGTGCAAGGACTGCCGCCCGTTTTTCATAGGAGGGATCCCTTTGATCGGCGTTGAAAGAGAAAAGACTTTTGCTTTCCCTTCCGTTATACAGCGTCCAAAAAAATGATTTGATAATTCGCCTTTGTAGAACCGGAATTCGAGTGCCATAGTGTGCCCCTTTCCTGCGGTGTTTGATGATTAGAACATTATGGAACACAGGGGGCATCATTGCAAGCGAAAACCCAAAAAGAAACCCAAAATATTTTTACAACATCAAAAAAGGCGTTTTTACTTGTTATTTGTGGTTAATCATTTTGTTTTACACCCAGAATGTCGGGGGTTCGAGTCCCTCAGCGCCCACCAGCCTTCTTCTTCTTTGTTGGCTCTTCACGGGGTGTCGGAAATTCTAACGCACTAATGCCCAAACTGCCCCTTTGCGCGCTTATAGTGTTTTACGCAAAAACACGAAACCATTCTTCCCGCAAACCGTGAAGACCCATTTTTTTTCAATTTAAAAACACAATACTAACATACAACTCATAAACCCGAAACACACTCTCTATAATCTTATCGCATCTCAAGAACATAGTTGGTATTTTTAAAAAGAAATACGGTTCTTGAAAAAGAGAAGGAGAATCATGAAAACATTAGTGTTTATTGCGACAAGCATCGTTGCACTTGCCTCGGTGGCACAAGATGGAGCAAAGGCCAAGGATGCAGCAGCGCCTCAGGCCGAAGCCGAGGTTAAGAAGGAGAGTCTCCCCAAGCAGGATGCCGAAACACTCATCCAGGAGTATGAAAAGCGAACCGGGAAAGAAAGCCTCCTCAAGCTGGATGGCGGGGCTGATATACGGTTGCGATATGACATCTATGACAACCTGCCCAACAGCGGAGGGGCCATCAGTCCAGCCTACGTAAATTATTACCGCCAGCGCACACGCATCTGGGGATCAGCCTATTTCGGCGACTATGGCCTTTATACCCGGCTGGGGAATGAATTTCGGGAATATGATAACTATGGGGCACGTAACTACAAACACTTCCCGGATCAACTCTTCGTGGATAACCTGTACTTCGATTTCAAAAACCTACTCTATAATCGGGTCGATGTGCGAATCGGACGTCAGGATATGAAATATGGCGCAGGACGGGTCATTGCGGATGGGACGCCTTCAGACGGCAGCCGTTCGGAATACTTCGATGCTATCAAGGTGACGGTACGGGTGACTGAAAAAACGTCGGGCGACTTTTTCGCGACTTACACAAAACCCGTGGACAACTTCCTGACCATCGGGAACGCGGATGGACAGAATTATAATACGACCAGCTACGATGGCGATGTCGGCCCCGGCAAGGATGACGACATGACCGAGTGGGGCGTTGGCACGTACTGGACAATCAAGGAATTCGCGGAGTGTCCGCTCGATCTCTATGCCATCTACAAGGACGAATCCGACTGGCATAAGAAGGGGGTCGCAAAAGACTTTATCCCCGGCCGTCAGTATGCGACGCTCGGGACACGCTTGACTCCTAAGTTCACAGATAACTTCTCGGGTGAATTGGAGGCCGCCTATCAATTTGGGCAAACCGATGACAATACTGCGAAGAGTATCAAGGGACAAGCCATTAACGCCTACATGCTGTACGGCGGGTTGACCTATAAGGCTTATGACACCTACATGACGCCTTACTTGACTGCTGGGGCACTCTATCTCTCCGGCGACGACAAGTCATCCGCCTACAACAGCACCTCGGCTGGTAATTCCGTCACGGGCTGGAATCCGGTCTACGGGAGGTGCACCTTTATCGGCGAACTGCCTGTGAAGATGTATGGATCAAGCTATCGTTGGTCCAACTTGATCTATCCGCATATCGAACCCGGTTTCGCACCCTTCAAAGGTCACAAGTTCAAGATCCAGACAGGCCCCATGTTTGCAGATAAGAACGACAATCAGGCCGACAGCAGCGAAAATCTCTATCGCGGCTGGTACACCCAAGCCAAGTATGAGGCCACACTGCTGAAGGCGATCGTCAACAAGCGCGGCGCCGTCAAGGCCGCGTTGCAACTGGAACACATGGCGTATGGCGACTACTACCAGCAGGCCAACACCCCAGATAACGGCTACTTCGCCCGTGTCGAACTCAGCATGTCGTTCTAATCTTTATATTTGCTTCGCACTTTTTAAAGGAAGGGGTCATCCAAGCGGAGGACCCCTTCCCTCTTTTCCCTCTTTTTCTCGCGAAAATGTCGAGGCGTGCTTGACTTGCAAAATCAATTTTGATACACTATTACGCTTAATTTGCCGATGCTTAGCATTTTTATGAGGTGTAGGTCATGATTGAAACCCTGATTCCTTGGCTGGTGGCTTTTCCGTTAGTGGCGGGTATCGCCCTGTTATTTATCTCTGGCGACACGATGCGGCGCTATGCGATATATGCCTTCACGGCCGCGATCATGGCTGGATCGATTCTTCTGGCGTTGAAGTCTAATCCGAACACGACCCTTCTGGACGGTTCTGCCCTCACCATCAGTTGGGGCATGCTCGTGGTCGAGACGTTGATCGCCAGTTTCATTGTCTGGGTTACGGTCAAGGCGAAAAATTGGCTGGCGCTCGGGTTGCTCTTGACGCAGTTCCTTCTGGTGGCGGGTTTTGAAGTCCACGAGCTGCTCAAGCCAGCAGGGGTGGCAGAAGCGGTTGCCGCTGTTTCGCCATGGATCTTTTGTGACCAGCTTTCCGTGATCATGGTGCTGGTGATCGGTATTATCGGCGGCTTGATTTGTATCTATGCTCCAGGGTATATGAAGGAATTTCACGAGCACCACCATCCCGAGTATCGTGACCGTCGCCCGATGTTTTTCGTCACGTTCTTTATTTTTCTGGGTGCGATGTTCGGTATCGTTTTCTCCAACAGCTTGAACTGGCTTTACTTTTTCTGGGAAATCACAACGCTGAGCTCCTTTTTGCTGATTGGCTATAAGGAGACAGGAGAATCCAAGACCAACGCGATGCGTGCCCTGACGATGAATCTGATGGGCGGGCTCGGATTCGCTCTGGCGATTGTTCTGTTGGGCAACAACGGGATCGAAAGCCTGACGGAGCTGCGCAGTCAAGGGAGCGCCTCTCAACTGATTGTCATTGCCGCTGGACTGCTTGCGTTTGCCGGCATCACCAAGGCTGCACAGTTTCCGTTTGCGGGATGGTTGCGCGGAGCGATGGTGGCTCCGACGCCGGTTTCCGCGCTGCTGCATTCCAGCACGATGGTGAAGGCCGGTGTCTATCTGGTCCTCCGTCTCGCCCCCAATCTGGAAGGGACCAAGGTGGGGATGATGGTCGCCCTGGTCGGCGCCGTCACGTTTGTAGCAGGTTCGCTCGTGGCCGTCTGCACCAGCGATGCCAAAAAAATATTGGCTTACTCAACGGTGGCGAATCTCGGACTGATCGTCATGTGCGGCGGCATCGGCACCAAAGAGGCGGTCTGGGCTGGCATTCTGCTGATTATTTTCCATGCTGTGGCCAAGGCGCTTCTCTTCCTGTGCGTCGGTGTTGTGGAACATAAGACACACAGCCGGGATGTCGAAGATATGGCAGGCCTGATTCTGCGTATGCCGAAAATTGCTGTGATGATCGAGATCGGTATTGCTGGAATGTTTCTCGCGCCTTTCGGCATGCTGATCAGCAAGTGGGCCGTTCTGAAGGCGCTCGTTGATGCCCATCCGTTGCTCTCGATCTTTATCGTCTTTGGCAGCGCCGCCACACTTTTCTTCTGGGTTAAATGGCTCGGCAAGATGCTGCAGATCACCGGGTCGATGGAAAAGATGGAGAAGAATATCAGTGGCGGCAAGTGGATTGCATTAGGTTCCCTCTCGGTTCTAACAATTCTGACGTGCTTGATCTTCCCGCTGATCTCCAATCAGTTCATTGAGCCGTACATCGGCGGCGGTTTCAAAGCGGCGGATAGCGTGCTGGGAAACAGCAACTTGATTGTCATGGGATTGATGCTGGGCATGGTGGCCATGTTCCCGCTCAGCTTCTTTAACTACAACCGCAAGGTGAAGGTCGTTGACGCCTACCTGGCTGGCGCCAACGTTGAATCTTCCGACGGCGTGGCGCGGTTCCAAGGTTCGGCAGGTATCATCCGCGACATGTCGATGCGCAACTACTACATCGGCCAGTTGCTCGGCGAAGAGCGGGTCTTCAAATTTGGTTTTTGGATTGCCATCGCGACGCTGGTTGCACTGGCCGGAAGCTTCCTGATGCCAATCAGCCTGCCTCAGGAAATCATTCACACGATCGCACCGCGCGCTCTGTCGCTCAAGGAATTCATCATCCGTCTGGCTGCTTATCTGGTGCTGGCGCCGCTGATCGGCGGTTTGCTGTCTGGTATCGACCGCAAGCTGACGGCTCGTATGCAGGGGCGCCGGGGGCCGCCCGTGCGTCAGGCGTTTTATGATGTGGCCAAGCTGTGGGGCAAGGAGAGCATCGTGGTCCGCCGTTCGCAGAACTTCTACATTCTGTTCTTCTTTCTGTTCGCGGTCTTCTCGGGAGCCCTCTTCTTCTGCGGCTCCGACTTGCTGCTGGTGATTTTCTCGCTGACGCTGGCGGGTATTTTCTTTGTTCTGGCCGCTTATAAGGCGAGTTCGCCCTATAGTTTCATCGGTGCCGAGCGCGAACTGATCCAGATGGTCGCTTATGAGCCGATGGTGCTGATGGCTGCCGTTGGCATGTACATGACGACCGGAAGCTTCCGGGTGGACGATATTTTTGTCAACCCCGCAAACCCGCTCAAACTGATCCTGATTTTTATCGGCTTCCTCTATATTCTGGAAATCAAATTCCGGAAGTCGCCGTTCGATTTGTCGACTTCGCACCATGCTCACCAGGAATTGGTCAAAGGGATTACCACCGAATTTTCCGGCAAGATGCTGGCGCTGATCGAAATCGCCCACTGGTACGAGAATGTGATCTTGTTCGCGTGGGTCGGACTGTTCTTCGCCTTCAACCTGTGGGTCGGCGCTGCCGCGATGGTTCTGGTCTTCTTCTTTATGATTTTCGTCGATAACACCTTCGCCCGCATGAAATGGCAACTCGCCATTAAAAGCGCCTGGACGGTCAGTCTGGTGCTGGCGCTGGCCAACCTGATTCTTTTATTCTTTTGGAAATGAAAGGAACACCTGAATGACTGCCTTTAAAAAGTCCCCCTGGGTGATCCATTACGATGCGTCGAGCTGTAACGGCTGCGACATCGAAGTGCTCGCCTGCCTGATGCCCAACTTTGACGTCGAGCGTTTCGGCATCATCAATACCGGCAATCCCAAACACGCTGACATCTTTCTGGTGACCGGTTCGGTCAACGTCCAGAATGCGCCGGTTGTCCGCAACATTTATGCTCAGATGCCAGATCCCAAAGTGGTGGTCGCCATCGGCATCTGCGGCACCTCCGGCGGGATCTTCCGTGAATGCTACAACGTCCTCGGCGGCATCGACACCGTGATCCCGGTGGATGTGTATGTCCCTGGCTGTGCAGCGCGGCCCGAAGCGATTATCGACGGTGTGGTCCGCGCGCTCGATGTTCTCGAAGAGAAGCGCCGCTTCATGCTCGCGTCCACAGATACGGTTGGCGGCGGCTTTATCATCAATCGAGCCAACCAGAAGGATATTCCCGAAATTCTCGCATTGCAGAAGATCGCCTACCGCAGTGAAGCCGAGCTTTACGGTGATGACAGCGTGCCTGCGTTGGGACAGACTATGGACGATATCACCGCTGCCTTCGACCGGATGATTTTCCTCAAGGCTGTCGTCAACGGCAAGATTATCGGTTCAATCCGAGGCTACCGCGAGGGCGACACCGCCTTTATTAGCCGAGTCATTGTTCATCCGTATTTCCAAGGCAGAGGACTGGCAACCCGCCTGATTCGTCAGATCGAGCAGGAAGTCGGCGATGTGCGTATTTATGAGGCTTTCACTGGACACCAGAGCGCCCAGAATCTTCACCTCTATGGGAAGCTGGGGTACCGTCAGGTCAGGACCGAGCCCTTCACTCCGACGGTGAATTGGGTTTACTTGCAGAAGGAGCGGAAATGATTGAAGAACAGACTATTATCGCCGTCATGCCCGAAACGCTGGTGGCGGAAACGCGCAAAATGCGCGATCAAGGTTATCGACTGGTCCAGATCTGCGTCACGCGGCTGGGCGAAGAACTTCAGTTGGACTACAGCTTTGACCTCAACCGCAATTTCGTAAACTTCCGCTTCCTCCAACCAAAAAACGGAGCGCGTGTCCCGAGCGTCAGCAGCCTTTACTGGTGCGCGTTCACCTACGAGAACGAGATCAGCGATCTCTTCGGTGTTCAGGTAGATGGCAATGCCCTTGATTTCAAAGGCACGTTCTATAAGACCGCCATCAAGCATCCGTTTATTCAAGACACCGCGCCGACATCCGTTCCTGCTCAGGCCAAACCGGAGGTCAAATAATTATGGGTACCCGCACAATCATTCCTTTCGGTCCGCAGCATCCAGTGCTTCCGGAACCGATTCATATCGACTTGGTGGTCGAAGACGAAAAAGTAGTCGAGGCTGTTCCCTCCATCGGCTTCATCCACCGCGGACTGGAAAAACTGGTCGAGAAGAAAGACTATGTCGAGTTCGTCTATATCGCCGAACGCATCTGCGGCATCTGCAGCTTCATCCATGGCCAGACGTACTGCCAGGGCATTGAAGAGATCATGAAGATTGAGATCCCGACGCGCGCCAAGTATTTGCGCACGATCTGGGGCGAGCTTTCCCGAATTCACAGCCATCTGCTATGGGCGGGTCTGATCGCCGATGCTTTTGGCTTTGAATCGTTGTTCATGCATAGCTGGCGGGTTCGCGAACAGGTTCTGGATATCATCGAGGCAACGACCGGCGGACGCGTCATCTTTGGTTCCTGTCGCGTGGGCGGTGCCCGCCGCGATATTTCAGCGGACCAAATGATTTGGCTACTGAAACAGTTGGACGTGATCGAGAAAGAGATGCGCCTGATCGTTGACATCTTCCTGAACGACAACTCGGTGAAGCATCGTCTCTGCGGCGTCGGCGTCATTTCCAAAGAAGAGGCCATTTCGCTGGGCGCTGTAGGTCCGACCTTGCGCGGCAGCGGCGTGGCTGATGATATGCGTCTGTTAAAATACGCCGCTTTTGGTGAGCTTGATTTTGCGCCAATTACGAGAACCGAAGGCGACTCCTATAGCCGTTGCGCCGTGCGGTGCGCCGAGCTGTTCCAGTCGGTTGACCTGATCCGTCAGGCAGCGGCGAAAATACCAGCCGGCGAAATCGCCGTCAAAGTAACCGGCAATCCCAATGGGGAATTTTTCTCGCGCGTCGAGCAGCCCCGAGGTGAAGTGGTTTATTACATCAAGGGCAACGGCACTAAGAACCTGACCCGGTTCCGCGCCCGTACCCCCACGTTCGCCAATGTGCCGCCGCTGGTCAAGATGCTGGCGGGCTGCGAACTGGCTGACGTCCCAGTTTTGGTGCTGACCATTGACCCTTGTATTAGTTGCACAGAGAGGTAATCTTATGGCATTTTTTCAAATGAAAAAAATGATTCTGGCGTGGACGTTCCGTACGCCAGTCACGACTAAGTATCCATTTGAACCGCGGAAGATTTGTCCTGGTTCGCGGGGTCGGCTCGATGTCAAAATTACGGACTGCATCTTCTGCACCTTATGCGACAAGCGTTGCCCGACCCAGGCGCTGGATGTCGACAAGGTGAACAAGAAATGGCACATCGACCGGCTGCGCTGCATCTCCTGCGGCTACTGCGTCGAAGTCTGCCCGAAAAAATGTCTGCACCTCACTGGAGATCATGGCATTCCGACCGTGACCAAGGAAATGGAAACGTTCTAACCGCGTGAGGATCATTGGGTTTGCGATCTACGGCAGACGCGCCCATGCCACTGAAAGCATTGCCGACCAGACCCGCGCGATCATCCAGCTCCTCGACCGTCTCGGCTCTGTGCGGGCAAGATGCGCGCTCCTTTCTGGACTGCAATGGTAGGGATTGGCGTCCCGCCCGAATGAAAGACAAATCGGTAAATTGTGTTTAAGCTTCATTCGTCCGATATGCCGACTTTGAGGGTTGATATGGCCTTTCCTCGTGAAACCAGATAGACATAAAAATAAGGAAATGCTATTTTACTTGTGTTTCAGAAAGGAGAGTAAGCATTATGATTGCCACGTTATCCTCAAAAGGACAAATCACCATTCCCGTTTCCATCCGCGAGTTTCTAGGCATTAAAACTGGGGATTCCATTGATTTCGTTTTTACAAAAAATGAAACCATCGAGATGATTCCAGCTCGTACGCCAGTACAAGTTCTTCGTGGACTATTGAGGTTGATTCCCGAGATGCCGTATGGAAGGCGCTACGGGCGTTTGAATGTGGCGAGGCCGACTTTTCAGATTATCTTATTGCTTATATCCATCACGAACGGGGTGTCCCTTTTACATTAACCTTTGACCATCATGCCGCAACATGTCCTTTTTTCAAGCTGGCAAAATGAAATTTTAGTATTTGCAACCGGTGGGGCCTTTGATAAAAAGTCATGTTTAGACTCAGGACATTGACCATGTAGTTGAAGAAAACAATCTCAGGTGTTGCTAAAAGGAGGTAAAGCTATGGGTATCGGGACGATGTTGAAGCAGTGGTCTTACAGGAATTGGCATCATTCTTCGTCCGGAGGACCTTCCTGGGCAGGAGATGAAGCCGGCCTCGGCCACGCTCAGCCACAACACCCACCTAACGCTTTCGCCTGCCATCACCGTAGAAAAGATGATCGAGTTCCTGGGGCCTCCCCAGAATGATGACAATGATGAACCTGAGAACAAACCGCCGCAAATCATCATCTATGAAACGGACGACAAGGTCGCCCGCGTCAGTGTACGCCTTGAGGATGAAAGTGTCTGGTTGACCCAGCAACAGTTGTCTGACCTTTATGGTACCTCACGCCCGAATGTGACGATGCACATTAAAAACATCTTTTCAGACGGTGAGGTAGATGAAAACTCAGTGTGTAAGAAATTCTTACAGACTGCCGCTGACGGAAAAAACTACGAGGTTTTGTTTTACAACCTCGACATGATTATCTCGCCTCGGGTGAGCAACTGCTTGCTGATGCCGGTCAAATCAGCCATGACCAAGCTGTTGAAAAGGCGCGCATCGAGTATGTCAAATATCAGGCGCGGACACTGAGTGATGTGGAAAAGCAGTATCTTGCAACCCTCAAAATCATTGATAAGGCTGCCAAGAAGAGAGGCAAAAAATGATGCAGTCATCAGGTTCAAGAGCGCACTTTGCTGGAAAATTCTCAAAATCCTTGAAAAAGGGAAAGTATGATTTCGATTTGTAGAATGTGGAACTATGACCCCAGGTTCCCTTATATTGGTTGTCTTCATGTAAGTCTTCCCCAACGTTAGTGCTGTGGATCGGCGAGCTTTCGAGCCGTATCCTCCGGCACTTGGTTAGCCCCTTTG
>Ga0268284_1001597_pt1 | contig 11268 bp, 5 predicted proteins | sample saktaG_14_FD_190137 | JGI IMG/M metagenome (GOLD analysis project Ga0268284, IMG submission 190137) | Saline water microbial communities from Sakinaw Lake, British Columbia, Canada - sak_2013_06_06_40m | ecosystem: Environmental > Aquatic > Non-marine Saline and Alkaline > Saline ... | reverse complement strand
ATTCGGATTGATTTCGCTTTTCAGGATACCGATCCAGCTTACTCCCAATGTTGACCTTCCGGAAATTTCAGTGGAGACAAGATGGCGCGGGGCGAGTCCTCTTGAGATAGAAAGAGAAGTGATCGACGTCCAGGAGGAGGAGCTTAAAAACCTTGAAGGCCTCGTTGACCTTAAAAGTGAAAGCCAGGACGGGATAGGATATATCAATCTCAAGTTCGAGATAGGCACCGACACGGATGCAGCGCTTTTAAGGGTATCGAACAAACTTGACCAGGTGAAAAAATATCCTGCCGATGTTGAAAAGCCGCTTATCAAATCAGGTGGGAGGCACGAAAAAGCGATTGCATGGATGGTGGTAAGATCGCTTGAAGGCTACAAGAGTGTGCTTTCCCAGGAATATGATTATTTTGACAAGCATGTAAAGCCCCGGCTTGAAAGGATACCGGGAGTCGCTTCTGTCAATATTTACGGCGGGCAGGAGAGGGAGCTTCAGGTTATTATCGATCAGGAAGCCCTTGCTTCAAGGAATGTGACGGTTCCGGATCTTGTTCATGCTCTTGATATTGAAAACAAGAACATCAGCGCAGGGGATTTCGACGAAGGGAAAAGGCGCTACATAGTAAGGACTGTCGGGGAATTCAGAAACGAAGAGGATGTCCGGAATGTTATTATAAAGAGGATAAACGGAGCTCCTGTTACCGTTAGAGATGTCGCGGAAGTATCTCTGGGGTATACTGAAAAGCAGGTCGTTGTGAGACATGAAGGTACAACCACCATTGTCATGAATGCCGTAAGAGAGCCGGGAACCAATGTTCTTGTTGTTATGAACAGAATCAAAGATGCTCTGGCGGAACTGAACAGCGGCATATTAAAAGACAGAAAACTGAAAGTGGAACAGGTATACGATGAAACAAATTATATTTACAGCGCAATAAGGCTGGTTAAGAACAATATATATATCGGAGGCAGCCTTGCCGTCATCATTCTTATTCTGTTTCTGAGAAACTTTGCCAGCATCTTTATCGTTGCCGTAGCGATACCGATCAGCGCCATAGGAACATTTATCATCATGACGCTCATGGGTCGCAATATAAATGTTGTCAGTCTTGCCGGAATAAGTTTTGCCGTTGGTATGCTGGTTGACAACGCGATAGTGGTTTTTGAAAATATATTCCGGCATAAGGAGATGGGGAAAGGACGTGTTCAGGCGGCCTACGACGGAACCGTGGAGGTCTGGGGCGCGGTTCTCGCCAGCACTCTCACAACCATTGCCGTTTTTCTGCCGATTGTTTTTGTCGAGGAGGAGGCAGGCCAGCTTTTCCGCGATATCGCTATTGCGATAAGTGGTGCAGTCACATTAAGTCTGATTGTTTCAATTACCGTTATTCCTTCACTTTCCGCATTGATTCTCGGAGATGTTAAATCCGGCAATCAATTGAATGAAAAAATGCGCCTGTCCGCTCTTGCGGGTCTTGCGGGCAAAATCATTGATGCTTTTACCTGGTTTGTCCGACGTGTATGCGGAAGCATAGCATTTAAAATAATTGTTGTTTCTGTAATGGTTTTTGTATCCGTGGGAATATCATTTATCCTTCTTCCCAAGACTGAATATCTTCCCGAAGGAAACCAGGAGATGCTTTTCGGGATTCTTCTCCCTCCGCCCGGATACAATTTGGGGGAGCTTGAGGGTATAGCGAAAACGGTTGAAAAGGATATTCTGCCTCTTATCGAGCATGATAAAAAGAGCGAAACGGCAGAAAAGCTCAATCTCCCCCCGGTAAAGAGTTTTTTTTATGTGGCATGGGGACAGCAGGTTTTCATGGGAGTTATTTCCAAATTCCAGGAAAGGACAAGAGAACTGCTTCCGTATATATATGGTGTGCTCAGAAAAATTCCCGGAATGATAGCAATTGTTCAGCAGCCAAGCATTTTTTCAAGGGATATCGGAACAGGACGCTCGATCGAAGTCGAAATAAAGGGTCCTGACCTGGGCCAGCTCATAAATATGGGAAGGCAGATCTTTGGCGCAGCAGCACAGATGATTCCCGGAGCCCAGATACGACCGATTCCGGGTCTTGATCTGGGAAATCCGGAGATCCAGGTGGTTCCTAACCGTGACCGCATGACCCGCCTTGGCATAACGACATCCGATCTCGGGTTGACTGTCGGTTCCATGGTTGACGGAGTGGTTGCAAGCAATTACCGGCTTTACGGGGATGAGATCGATCTTGTAGTCAAAAACCGGCCGGATATGATCGGACGGATCCAGGATATAGAGAGTCTGCCTCTCTTATCGCCGTCAGGAGGGAAGGTGACCGTAGGTTCTGTTGCCGCTGTTAGTCTCGAAGAGGGGCCGACACAGATCAACCATATAGATTCGGAGAGGGCTGTTACCATTCAGATTATCCCTCCGCAGGTTATGCCTCTTGAAGCCGCAATGGAGATTGTCAGGGATAAGATCGTCGGACCTATTAAAGAATCGGGACAGCTTTCAAGCCTTTACACAATAAAGCTCGGGGGAACGGCGGATAACCTGACCCGTACCAGGAAAGCGCTTTTCTGGAACTTCATTCTGGCTGTTGTTATATGTTACCTGCTTATGGCGGCCCTGTTTGAAAATTTTTTCTATCCGTTTATTATCATGTTCACTGTGCCGCTTGCAGCAGTCGGAGGGTTCATAGCTCTCTTTCTGGTCAACACCTTTATTATTGCGCAGCCGCTTGATATAATAACGATGCTCGGCTTCGTCATACTTGTAGGAGTGGTGGTGAACAATGCCATTTTAATTGTTCACCAGTCCTTAAACAACATGAGGGATTCGGGAATGGCGGCAACGGATGCGATAGTCGAATCGGTCAGAACGCGTATTCGTCCAATATACATGAGCAGCACGACGACAATATTCGGATTACTCCCGCTTATTTTTGCCCCGGGAGCGGGTTCCGAATTTTACAGAGGGCTTGGGAGTGTATTTGCCGGAGGCCTTATAGTTTCAACAATTTTTACTATATTTTTGATACCTGCGCTTTTGAGCCTGACCTTTGATGTTACGGAATTTTTTAAAAGTAAAAGGGTTCAAGAAAAAGATCGTTAACCGTGGACAGTGGATCGTGAATCGAATAACAAACTACGATTAACGAATGACGAATCACGAACAAATATCTGTGAACGGCGAACTTTGAAGAACGATGTACGAATCATAAATCATAAACCGGAGACCAGAAACCATAAACCAGAGACCAGAAACCATAATTCGGCCCCAGATACTTGCCCCTGCCGGAAACAAAGCCTCGTTTCTTTCGGCAATAGCAGCCGGCGCGGATGCGGTCTATTGCGGCCTTAAGGTTTATTCCGCCCGCATGGAGGCAAAAAACTTTACTGTTGAAGAGCTTGCGCCTCTTGCTCAACTGGCCCATGAGAAGGGAGTCGGAGTCTTTGTCGCCATAAACTCTCTTTTAAAGCAGGAAGACCTTTCTTTAGCCGGAAATCTTGTAGAGCAGCTCGAAAGACTTGTTAAACCGGACGGCCTCATTATCCAGGACCTTGCTCTTATCGATCTTGTGAAACAAACCGGTTTTTCGGGTGAACTCCACCTCTCAACACTTGCGAATGTATCATTTCCTTCAGCATTGAAACTGGTAAAGGAGAAGCTTGGCGTAAACAGGGTTGTTATTCCAAGAGAACTTTCAATTGATGAAATAAAAGCGCTTGCGGCCGCTTGTCCGGAGAATCTTTCTCTGGAAGTTTTTGTTCATGGCGCGCTTTGCTACGGAGTTTCAGGGAGATGTTACTGGAGCAGTTATTTCGGCGGAAAAAGCGGCCTGCGTGGAAGATGTGTGCAGCCCTGCAGGCGGTTTTACACCCAGAGCGGCAGAAACGGCAGGTTCTTTTCGTGCATGGATCTCGGTCTCGATGTTCTTTCAAGAGTTTTATTGCCTATTCCTGAAATAAGCGCATGGAAAATCGAAGGGCGCAAAAAAGGTCCTCACTATGTTTATTATACCGTCAGCGCATATAAACTTTTAAGAGACCAGGGAAATGATCCGGCATGTAAAAAGAATGCTCTGGAACTTCTTGAATGGGCACTTGGCAGGAAAGGCACCCATTACAATTTTCTCCCCCAGAGACCATGGAATCCGGTAAGTTCAGACGGCCAGACAGGGTCGGGACTACTTATCGGTAAAATACAGGGGCCGGGGCAGAACCCTTATCTTGTGCCGAGTGAAGAGCTTCTGCCGGGAGATCTTCTTCGCATCGGATTTGAAGACGAGGGAGCTTCCGGCATTCTGCGTGTAGGAAAATTTGTTCCCAGAAAAGGGCGGCTGTACGTAAAACCGCTTTCCGGGAAAAATTCCGGAACAGGAGTTCTTGTGTTTCTTACTGACAGGCGCGAAAAAGCGCTTGATGAAATGATGTCGGAACTTGAAGGTGAGATAAAAAAATTACCCCCCTCAGATTTGCCGGTATTGCAGTTTACCGAGCAACTGCCGAAGAAATATAATGGTAAACTGACTGTCCATGAAGTCTATGTTCACAGGAATTACGAAAAGACGGATAAAGGAAAAAAGAGAGGTTTGTGGCTTGATGTAAAAGACCCCGATATGATGGAAAAGATCGGTGACAGCTCCTTGTGGTGGTGGCTTCCGCCGGTGATATGGCCTGATGAAGAAAAGGATATAAAAAGAAAGGTATCAATTGCCGTTGAAAAAGGGTGTCGCAACTTTGTTTTAAATGCCCCCTGGCAGACAGCGCTTTTTGATGTCCTGAAAAGCCTTAATATATGGGCCGGGCCCTTTTGCAATATTTCGAATGTTCTTGCAGTAAAGATTCTGCAATCGCTCGGTTTTTCCGGGGTGATTGTAAGCCCTGAACTTGGACGGGATGATTACCTGCTTTTTACGAAGAAAAGCCCGCTTCCTCTCGGAATTGTCATTTCAGGAAACTGGCCGCTGACTATATCAAGAGTGCTTTCGGACCAGGTTAAGACCGGTTCTCCGTTTACAAGTCCTAAAGGAGAGCAGGCCTGGGCAACTCAATACGGCTCAAACTTCTGGGTATATCCCAACTGGAAGATTGATTTGACGGATAAGAAGGAAGAGCTCAGGAAAGCCGGCTACAGCATGTTTGCCCACCTGACTGAGCCTTTGCCGCCAGGCATTGAAATGAAGAAAAGAGAAGGCAGGTGGAACTGGGATCTTTCTTTAAGTTAGGTTCTTCTCCCAACCTCACTGATATCACTTATAAAATTCTGACAGGTTTTTCTTTCACTGGAATCCCTGAACCCTTGCTCCCTTGAACCGAAACAGCGAGCGCATTCCCGCCGAAGGTCCCGCCAATAAGTATGGCGGGAGGACTTGCGGCGGGGTTAGCAAGCAAATTAAAAACAGATTATATTCCTTGCGGTCGAAGATTCCCCGTCCGCTCTGCGGCGGTGAGCTTCAATCCAATAAAATCACCTGCTCTTTTGGAGGTGACAAGGAGATAGGGTGGATAATAGCGCCGGCATGTAACACAATGCCGATGACCGGAAACGGCTTCCTGCTGAACCTCACAAGATCCGGAAAACCGGCTGTTCCGCCATACACGCTCTGCACGGACGTCCTCCGGTCGTCCCGTCCCTAAAACGAATTCGATTCTGCCGGGCTGGCGGCACAGGCGGTGGTCCCCTTGAAACAAACTGGTTGCATATTCTTTTGAAGTATGATTATCATACATATATGAAAACAATAACCCCTGATACTATCCTGCCCCGTGCAGCAGCTTCCGCCATTGAGCGGGCAGCTCTCATTGCCCCGGTGGTGGTGCTTCTTGGTGCCCGCCAAACCGGAAAAACCACGTTGTTGCGTGCATTGCCACTGCTGGAAGGACGACCCTACCTCACCCTCGACGATTTTGACCTGCGCACCCAGGCCGAGGCGGAACCCGATGCTGTGGTGGGAAGAGCGCACAGCCTGGTGCTTGACGAAGTGCAGCGCTCCCGGGACCTGCTCATTGCCGTCAAACGTGCCGTCGATGCCGATCCGGCGCGCACCCCCGGTCGTTTCGTTCTCACCGGCTCGGCCAACCTGCTGATGCTGGAAAGAATCGGCGAGACACTGGCCGGGCGGGCAGTGTATGTTACCCTTTGGCCCTTCACCCGGCGTGAACGATTGGGGCTGGGACGCACCGGGCTGTGGAGCGAGTTGCTGGCAACGCCCTGTTCCGGCTGGCACGAGATGTTGGACGCTCAGGCAAGCCATGCCGAAAAATGGCAGGATGCCGCCATTCTGGGCGGTTTGCCTGTCCCTGCTTACCACCTCTCTGACGGCGAGGGTCGCGCGCTCTGGTTTTCCGGTTATGTGCAAACCTACTTGGAACGTGATCTGCAGGCCCTGCGTGCGGTGGAGAACCTTGCCGATTTTCGCCGTCTCATGCGGGCGGCGTGTCTGCGTATCGGCAATCTCGTCAATCAGACCGAACTTGGGCGTGATGTCGGGATCGCCCAGCCACAGGTTCATCGCTTTCTCAACCTCATGGAGGCGAGCTATCAGGCTGTGCGCCTTTCGGCCTACGGCGTAAACCGAACACGCCGGCTCATCAAGTCACCCAAACTTTACTGGAGCGACACCGGACTTGCCCTTTTCCTGGCCGGGGAGAGTGAACCGAGGGGAGCTCACCTGGAAAACATGGTGCTAACGGACCTCCTTGCCTGGCGTGATCTGCAGGCGATTCACCCCGAAGTGCTCTACTGGCGAACGGCCACTGGTATTGAGGTGGATTTTGTCATAGAAACACCGGGTCGGCTACTGCCCATCGAGATCAAGGCTGCCGCCCGCGTAACAACTGCCGATGCCAAAGGACTGGAAGCCTTCCTTGATGAATATCCCGACCTTGTGGATGGAGCCTTGCTTCTGTATGGTGGTGATCAAACTTTTCCGCTTACCCGGCGCGTCATGGCTGCGCCCTGGTGGAAGGTGATCTGAATAGCCTTTCTCCCGGAGGGCGAATAAACTTCAGTAGTGTGGAGCGCCCACAACTTGCTCGCCCAAAGGACGCGTTCGGCGACTTGAGGTCACAAATTGGGACCTCAAGTTAGGGAAGGGCAGGATATCTTTGAAACAGATCGGTTTCATTGTTAAGGAGAAACAGCGAGGCTATGGCAGGTTAAAATCAAAACCCCCAGGCAGGAATAACTGACAATGCTCAAAAAAAGTGAAAACGCAGATTTCCGGATCGCCTTTTCCAAATATCCTTTGACAAAATCAGGTTAAAATACAAGAAAATACAAACTGTTGTGCATGATATAAATTCATTATATATATGTGAACAGCATAGTTCCCTTCATCATATTATAATTGTTGCGTCTCTGGAGAAAAAGGAGCCCTATGAATCTTCTTTTACCCGGCAAAGGACGGCCTTACGACGAAACGAAACGCATCTCAAGAGTCCTCGAAATCATCCAGATGATTGCAATAAATCCGCACAAGTACCGGCGGGCTGACCTTTCGGAACGTTTCGAAATAAGCGAAAGGATGATTCAGAAGGATTTTGGTCTCATACGCCACGGACTTAAGCTGAAGTTACTGCGCGGAGAAGGCGGTTATTATTTCGAAACCGTTCCGAAAATGCCGGCAATCACCTACACGGCTTCCGAGGCTCTCTCACTCATGTTGAGCGCAAAGGCCGCGTTTGCCGCAGGCGGTATCGATACAGGCGCCCTTTCGTCTGCCCTGGCCAGGCTTGAGGCGATCTTTCCTCCCGAATTTGTGCCGATACTGCACAAGGTTTTGCCGCATCCCCGGAGACCGGGAAAGAGTTCCTTGATAAGCGACAAACTGCTTCTGCTACACACTGCGCTGATGAAAAGCAGCAAGGTGGAAATGAAGTACAGAACTCTTTACCGGAAAGGGGAGCCGAAATGGCGTAAGGTGCATCCCTGCTGCGTTCTACCATATCAGGGTTCGTGGCATCTTATTGCCTTCTGCGAGATGAGAAAAAGGGTGCGCACCTTCAAGCTGGACAGAATACTGGATGCGAAAATCACATCCGAGGAGTATGCCTTTCCGTCCGGTTTCAGCCCGGAATCGTTTATGGCAAACACATGGGGAATATTGCACAGGGAGAAGGGACGTCCTGAAGCGGTTATTCTGAAATTCGATGCCCGCGCGGGCACCTGGATAAGTGAAGATGTCCGGCATCCAACCCGTAAGATCGAGGTTCTTCCGGACGGGAAGGTTCTTTTCAAGGTTACGGTGGATCTTTCTCCCGATTTTATCGGATGGATATTGTCAAACGGCGATCACGTCGAGGTTATTGAGCCTGAGCGCTTGCGCCGGGAGGTGGCTGAAGCCCACCGCCGGGCGGCGGAGAGGTATCTGAAAATTAAGAATCCTTGAAAGAATTAAAGAAGATTATCATGACCTCTATAAAACGACGCAGCAGTAAACATAAATACAGGTCGACATAGAAGAGAAAAAAACTGCTTGTTGCAGCGAGCTTCAAAAAATCTGTGAACAAGACTGCGAAAATGCCAAAAATATCAAATAGGTATGTGGTTTTTGATGTTGAGACAACCGGCTTTGGTCCGCAACGCGGCGCACGGGTCATTGAGATCGGGGCTGTTCTTGTTGAAAACGGCAAGATGATTTCCGAATTTCAAAGCTTTATTAATTGTGGTAAGGCTGTTTCACGGCAAGCTCAAAAGGTTCACGGAATAACAGACAGGATGCTCTTCGGGCAGCCTGCCCCCGAAGAAATTTTCCCCTGTTTTCATAAGTTCATCTCAGGAAGCACGCTGGTGGCTCATAACGCCGCATTCGACATCAGTTTTTTAAGATATGAGTTTTCACGCCTATGCATTGGAATAAATAGCGGATATCTCTGCACCATGAAAATGAGCAGGAGACGCTTTCCCATGTTGCCGAATCATAAGCTTGAGACAGTGGCAAAGCACGTTTTGGGCGCTTTGCCGCCGGAAATTCATTGGCACCGTGCCCTCGATGACGCAAGGCTTACAGCTATGGTTTGGCTGGAGATGGTAAAAAATGATTGAACCTCTTAAAAGCTATTACCCGAAACAGAAGGATATAATAATCAGATAGGGGATTAATATGATAATTGTAAAGGGGTAGAATAAATGGATGATCTGTCACCGTCTGACTTAAAAACAATCCTGCATTCCAAACGAGCCAATATGTACTACCTGGAACATTGCCGTGTCATGCAAAAAGACGGAAGAGTATTATATCTCACCGAAACCCCCAAAGACAATCTCTACTTTAACATACCTATTGCCAATACCACAGTGATACTCTTAGGCACAGGCACTTCCATTACCCAGGCTGCGGTGCGCATGCTGGCCCAGGCAGGTGTGCTCCTTGGATTCTGTGGCGGAGGCGGCACTCCGCTTTATATGGGCAATGAGATCGAATGGCTGACCCCGCAGAGCGAATACCGGCCAACGGAATACATGCAAGGCTGGCTTTCTTTTTGGTTTGATGATGATAAGCGCCTGCAAGCTGCAAAAAAACTGCAACATGCCCGCATCGGCTATTTACGACAAGTCTGGAGCAAGGATCGCGAACTTAAACTTGCGGGTTTTGATGCCGGTGATCCCACTATTGCAGAAACGCTGGATGCCAATGAAGCCCAAATAGATACGGCAACAAAAACAACTTTTTTGCTTACCGCAGAAGCCCAGCTGACCAAACAACTTTATAAAATAGCAGCCCGGCATACAAACATGGCCGACTTTATCCGTTTACGGGAAGATACCGACAAAGCCAACGTTTTTCTCAATCATGGCAACTATCTCGCTTACGGTCTTGCTGCTTCAACGCTTTGGGTGTTGGGCATACCCCACGGATTCGCAGTAATGCACGGCAAAACCCGTCGCGGCGCGCTGGTGTTTGATATTGCAGACATAGTCAAAGATGCTATTGTTTTACCCTGGGCGTTCATCTGCGCTAAAGAAAACGCAACCGACCAGGAATTTCGCCAGCAATGCCTGCAGGCATTTATCGATCACAAAGTCTTGGATACAATGTTTGATCAGGTCAAAGAAATTGCTCTGCAAGGCAAAAAGCAAAATATGGAGGAAGCCCCGTTATGATGGTGACCTTCATATCCCAGTGTGAAAAAAATGCCCTCAAGAAAACCCGCCGGGTTCTCGATGCCTTTGCAAACCGCATCGGCGACAATACCTGGCAAACTGTTATCACCGAAGATGGCCTCAATACCGTAAAAAAAATGCTGCGGCAAACCGCCAGCAAAAGCACAGCAGTTTCCTGCCACTGGATCAGAAGCCGATCCAGAAGTCAGTTTTTGTGGGTGGTGGGGAATAAAAACAAGTTTGATGAACAGGGCGTGGTGCCGGTGAATAGTACAAAAAAAAATATTACGCAATTTGAAAACGACTGGCATTATCTGCCAGTTATTAAAGTGCTTGCTGCACTCGCAGCCCTATTTCATGACTGGGGAAAAACCACTGAATTGTTCCAGAAAAAACTGAAAAATAATTCCAGATTGGGTGATCCCATCCGGCATGAATGGATTTCCTGTTTATTGTTGCATGCGTTAATCAAAACAAGTGACAGTCAGAACAACGACATCCCCTGGTTGATGACTCTGGGCAATGGCAAACTTGATGAAGCACTGCTAAAAAGCACTGTAAAACAACGTGAACAAAAACCGCTAAAACAACTCCCTCCAGCGGCAAAATTAATTTCATGGTTGATTGTGTCACACCACAAAATGCCTTTGCCATTTGATACAAAAAGTTGGCGGGATGAACCTGCATCTGATATTGAGTCGGTTTTAAAATATATCTCCCAGGATTGGGGTTATGAAAATCGTCACGATGAAAATGAATATCTGAAAAGGCTCAATGCCTGCTTTGAACTTCCCAACGGCTTTTTATGCCAATCCTTACGGTGGCTAAAACAATTAAAAAAATGGGCAAAACGCATGCAGGACTGCTTGCCCATGATTGAGCAAAGCATAAGTGATGGCGGCTACCGCTTGATCTTATATCATGCCCGTTTATGCTTAATGCTGGGAGATCATTATTACTCATCGCAATCAGCGGATAAAAACTGGCAGGATACAACGGGATTGTTCGCTAATACGGACAATAAAAAGGCATTCAAACAAAAACTGGATGAGCATCTTGTGGGCGTTATGAAATACGCTCTTCACACGGCCCATTTATTGCCCAAATTTGAACATGAGCCGCCCGCAGCCCAAGGTATACTTACACTCAAAAAGCCCAGCCCAAAGGCTTTTGATTGG
>Ga0268284_1001594_pt1 | contig 11300 bp, 8 predicted proteins | sample saktaG_14_FD_190137 | JGI IMG/M metagenome (GOLD analysis project Ga0268284, IMG submission 190137) | Saline water microbial communities from Sakinaw Lake, British Columbia, Canada - sak_2013_06_06_40m | ecosystem: Environmental > Aquatic > Non-marine Saline and Alkaline > Saline ... | reverse complement strand
GTCGGGCATCACAACGTCAAATGCCGAAATCCTGTCAGTGGCAATCATTAAAAGCTTATCGCCAAGATCATAGATATCCCTTACTTTTCCTCTTTTTAACAGCTTGATATCGCTAAAATCGGTTTCACAAACCGCCTGTACCATTCAATTCCCCTTTTTTTTCTTCTCTTTCATAAAAGCGGTTATATATTTTTTTACAACCTCAAGAGATGATTTTTTAAGCCGGTTGAACTTGATGCCGATCTCATATTTTTCCATGCTTCCCGGCACTGTATGAACAGTCCTTCCTTTGATTTCAACAATTTCATCCTTCAATCCTATTGAGAGCTGAACAATTTTTTTAGGGTCCACCTGAAAATGTGTTTCAAGCTTGATTCCGGATTCTGAAACATCAAGGGTTCTCCCTATTCCCTGTTTGATTAAAACATCCTTTTCATAAACACCCAAATACAGCAAATTGAGAGATCTTACTCTTAAGTGTTTTCTTTTATTTTCCGTCATCTCTTTCACCTTTTTATAAAAGCGGTCAGAATTGATAACCCCCAAATAAAGTCATAAAAAAAGAATAATTTATATAATATTCATTATTCTTCGTGGCATTCATGATGAAAAATGTGCTTTTTCGAAACCTTCAAAATTGGTACTCACGCAAAAAATCAAAGAAAGCTATTTTTTCGTCGCCGTGCTGTTTTTATACATCTCGCTTGCAACCATCGTTGTTGCGGATATACAGGTTCCGATATTTTCAAGAATGTTTTTAAAAGTTACAGATAACTGATCATACTCCTTATGAATACTTCCGGTATCAAAGGCACTCACCTGAAGGTTTCTTGAACCGAAAACCGAAGCTGAATGCGGTTCCTGTCCTATGTTGATAAATGGTATATGACCCATGAAATCTCCGGTGGATAGGCCCAGGATGGGAAGATAACCGCTTTTCGTATTACGCGCTACCAGAGCATCACCCTCCGTAATTATATAAGCTTTGTTATTTTTCGTACCCTGCTCAATAAGTATTTTTTTATTACCCAGCAGTTCATTTATCTTTACTTTATTCAAATTTATATCAATCATCATGCTCGTCTGTTTTTTAAGCCTGCTGTCGAGGCTTTTTATCATAGCTTTGAATTCATTGGATAATTTTGTATATTCACCATAAAGCCTCTGCGAATCGAGCAGACCCAGCTGAACTGTTCCTGCGGCCACAGTTGATGAGCTTCGCATATGCTGGCCCGGCATCACCGTCGATATGCTACCGATAAATGAGCCATCGGTTAATCTCAGTATAGTGATACTCCCATGGGGAGTCTCTTTGACAATTTCGACGGTTCCTTCCAGTATAGTCCATATCCAGTTTCCGAATTTGCCTTCCTCCACAATCCTGTCGCCGTCATAATGCTCTTCTTCATCGACAACATACATATAGTCGACCAGAGGGCCTTTTATTACCGGGATAGTAGGTTCTTTTTCGGAGCTTTCAGCAAACGCCTTCGTATAAGAAACTGGCCCCAGTTTCTCGATCTGTCCGTCATCCAACATGCTCAGGGCATCCAGGGTTATTTCCATTCTGCTTTTATGTATCGTATGATTTGTTTTGACATCTTCTCTGGAAAATTCGAATTCGCCGTCGATCCACCCGAAAAGAGCATATACGGCATCAATCCCCTGTTTTGTTCCGGCCTCAGCGTTGATAATATTTCCTTTCACAAAATAGATAAAACCGGGTTCTTGAAAATACCTGCTTTTTATCTTCAAGATGCCTGTGCTGCCATTTGCACCGAAAATCTGGATAAGCTCTCCCAGATTAAGAAAATTCAAGCTGCCTGCAAGGGATATACCTGTCATTTTTCTACTGCGCCCATTTGAATTCTTTTTGTAAACGAACAAGAGTCAATTTCATGCACTCCTTCAAAGTTGAGCCAACGCCTTCGCCCGTTAATGCGCTTGCCGGATAATAAGGAACTTTAAGCTGTTTGTTGAGATCGTTCTGCATCATTTCTATAGACATTATCGGTATGCTTCCGCCGACATCTCTTTTATTATACTGCAGTATAAGCGGGACCTTGAAAATACTGAGGCCACACTCTTTTAGATTCTCATCAAGATCCTTGAGCGAGAGCATGTTTTTTTCCCGCCGAATGGAAAAAGAATCTGCTACAAAAACTATTCCGTCAGCTCCTTTAAGAACCAGTTTCCGGGTAGAACTGTATTGGACCTGTCCCGGTACGGTATAAAGCTGAACCTTTACATCACACCCTTTGATCTTGCCGAGGCCCATTGGAAGGAAATCAAAAAAGAGGGTTCTGTCCCCTTCGGTATCGATTGTGACCATCTGGTCGGCAACCTGTTTTTTGTAAGTCTTGAAAATATATTCAAGGTTTGTTGTTTTACCTGACCTTCCGGGGCCATAATAGACAATTTTACACTCAATTTCACGATTTTTTAAATTAAATACCGCCATCCGGCACAACTCCGAGTAAGAATATATTATTGATAAGCCGTCGTCCAAAAATAACCGTTACATTGAAATGTCGTTACCGGCATAAAGAGCCGTAACAAAATAGTCATAAAGGTAATGGTTATTTTGCACGGCTCCTAATTAGTGAACATTTTTAAATCGAGGCTGTAATTTCCCATTTTAGGTCCTGAGCCGATTCTGGTGAAAGCTGATACAATACCCGATCCGTTTAAAATGGCTATAGGCGAATAGAACTGTACGTTGTTTAATTTCAATCCGGCTTTCAAGTTTTCTATCAATAATTTCTCTCTTAACGGCACAATGAGACTGACCATATTACCTGATTGAAACGACACATCCAGAATAAGTTCAGGGTGCTTTTTCCCTCCTGTTTCCAGGATGATTCCAACTGAACTTATATCTAAAAATTCCTCTTCCTCTGATTCAGGCATTTCAATAAGGGGTTTTGTTGCCGGCATTGATTTGTCAGGCGCCTTTTTCGCTGCGACTTCCTCTTTCACAGCTGGAAGCTTGATTTCAACCCCTTTCTCCTTCAAAAGATTTTCTAAAAACACCTTTATTTTTTCCAATTGTCCGGAAGTAAAAAGGCCCAGAGTCAGCCACTCTTTGAACTGGGAAACAGCTGCTTCCGCCGAAGAAGAAGATGAAGAAGAAGCGAAGTAACACCTTAAAATGTTTTTCGCCGCAACAAGCCGGAAAGACTCCATCTTCAACAGCTCCTTGAATTCCTTTATCGCCCTATCAAACTGTCCGAATTTCGTGAGCGCTATGGCACCATCAAGAGCCGCTGATTCCTTGTCTGTTGAAAATGAAAACTTCTCTTTAATAAGATTCTGAATTTCGACAGGCATTTCAGGAGGTTTTTCAGGATCGTTATATTTTGAAATAGTTTTCTTCAGTAATTCAATTTTCTTTGTGATTCCATCAATAAGGAGCCTGCTGTTTTCAGGTTTAACATTTTTTTCAATAAGCTCCGAAGCGTATTTAAATTTGACCATCGCCTCGTTGAACAGTCCCTGAGTTCTGTAAATCTCTGCTTCCCTTAAAACCGATTTAACCTGTTCCTTAATACTCATATTTTCCTCATGAGCTTTAATACCTTTTATTCTTTTCAGAATCGCCTGTAAAATTATTGAACCGATTTTTTTCTATATCTCAATTTGTGACTTGATGTCAACATTTCATAAATCGAAACATATTGACAATAATTAAAATTATTATTATCTGAATTGAAAAAGCGAACGAATTTTAAAAAAACACTATTCCTGCGGTCGAAGAGTCCTTGTTGTTTGCAGCGGGAAATTTTCAATCACTAAAAATTGGTTTTTTAATATGAGAACTTTCAATAATTTACTGTCGCCAAAGCAGGATTTGTGCTTAAAGAGGATGTTCTGTAAGGGTCTCAATAGGGAAATGGACTTTCCAATTACTGAACGTTAAAAATCATATATTATATAAAGTAATAACAAATCAACAAGGAGTCTTTATGGACAAGAAAGTAACGGTTGTAGGAGCAGGAAACGTTGGAGCTACGGCAGCCCAGCGTCTGGCAGAAAAAGAATTATGCGACGTTGTTTTAATTGATATTGTTGAAGGCGTACCTCAGGGAAAAGCTCTCGACCTTACTGAAGCAGCTCCCATAGAAAAACATGATGCCCATATCAAGGGATACAACAACTATGAAGCCTCAGCCGGATCCGATATTATCATAATTACGGCCGGCATTCCAAGAAAGCCCGGTATGAGCCGCGATGATCTGATCAGCACAAATGCAGGGATAGTTAAAAACGTAACAAAACAGGTTGCGGCTCTTTCCCCCAACGCCGTCATAATTATCGTCAGCAATCCTCTTGATGCAATGTGCCATGTTGCATACGAAGCCAGCGGTTTTCCCAAAAGCAGGGTGATAGGCATGGCCGGCGTTCTGGATTCCGCGCGCTTCAGGGCTTTTATAGCAATGGAACTGAATGTCTCGGTTGAAAACACACATGCTTTCGTTCTTGGCGGACATGGCGATACAATGGTTCCCCTCCCGAGATATTCGACTGTTGCCGGAATTCCGATAACCGAGCTCCTTTCAAAGGATAGGATTGAGGCCCTTGTCAAAAGAACCGCGAGCGGCGGCGCTGAAATAGTATCTCTTTTAAAAACAGGAAGCGCTTATTACGCGCCTGCCTCAGCGGCAGTTGAAATGGCCGAATCCATTTTAAAAGACAAGAAAAAGATCCTTCCCTGCGCTGCATACCTTGAAGGCGAGTATGGAATAAACGGTCTCTTTATAGGCGTTCCGGTAAAACTGGGCGCAAAAGGCGTTGAAGAGATCATACAGATCAAACTTACCGATGAAGAAAAAGCGGCGTTAAAGAAATCGGCGGACGCGGTTGCCGAATTGAAGGAGATTTTGAAAAAACTGGGCGCATGATCCGAAAAGTTTTGTGTTTCTCGCTGTTTCTTGTTGGTGCCACAACACAAAAACTTATCTGACAGGATTTACAGGATTTGACGGATCAACTGTTTTGGGCCGCTCCGGAAGAGCGGCCCAAAACACGCATCCGCTTCGCGGTGGGTGGTAACCGCAGGCAACATCCTGTCAATCCTGTTTATCCTGTCTAAATCTATCGCTTAGTTATTTCCCCAGGGTTTCTTTTACATCTTTTGCGATTTCAGCGGTTATACCGGGCAGTGCGCAAAGTTCATCATGCGTTGCTTCCCGGATTTTTTTTAAACTTCCGAAACGCTTTAAAAGCATCTCTTTTTTCTTTTTCCCGATTCCCCTTATATCATCAAGAGCAGAATGGACGGATTTTCGGCGAATCTGCTTCCTGTGAAAGGATATGGCAAAACGGTGCGCTTCATCTCTTATCCGCTGAAGGAAGAAAAGAAGGTCCCCTTCCCTTCCGAAGTTGACCGGATTGGATCTACCGGGCTGATATATCTTATCTTCCTTCTCGCCTTTACTCTCATCTTTCTTTGCAATTCCGATAAGATCAAAATGGTGGTCAAGTTTCAGATTATTTAATATATCGCGGACAATCCTTACATGTCCTTTTCCCCCGTCAATCACGAGAAGATCGGGATAGGGCTTCTTCGATTCTTCGTTTTTCCTGAACCGCCTCGTGATAACCTCTGCCATATAAGCGTAATCATTATGCTCTTCAACGGTCTTTATCTGATATTTTCTGTAAGACGATTTTAAAGGTTTTCCGTTTTCAAACACAACCATGGCGGATACCGGGTTTTTCCCTGAAATATTTGAATTGTCGAAACATTCGATTCTTTTCGGGGCATTATCCATGCCAAGTCGCTTCTGAAGGCGGTAAAGCAGGTCGGCGGATGAGACAATGGAAGAGATTATGTTGTTCAGCTCATTTTTTGCATTATGAACAGCCATTTTAACAAGATCAAAACGTTCTCCCTTTTTGGGTTTGCAAATTTTGACCTTCTCCCCTTTAATCTCCGTCAGCCATTCTTCAAGTAGAGGCGCGTCCTTCATCTCAACTGATAAAACCACCTCTTCAGGTATAAGATCGGCTTTCTCATAATACTGTCTTATGAATTGCCTCATCATCCCGGATTCGTCTGAAATCACAGCCTTGAAACTGAAATGCCGTGTTCCCTGCAGATAGCCGCCTCTTATTACAAGAACAGTTATTACCAAATGTTCATTCTGACGAGCAACAGCAAACACATCCCTGTCCATGAAATCTGTTGTGACCACAACCTGTCTTTCAAGTGTTTCCCGGATCGAAAAGAGCCTGTCCCTGTAAACTGCCGCGAGTTCATAATCCCGGGCCTGCGCAGCCTTCTCCATTTTATCTTTTATCTCCCTGATAAGAACAGGGGTTCTTCCTTTTAAAAAGAGTATAACTTCTTTTACTATCTCCCCGTAAACCGATTTATCTATATCGTTGCAGCAGGGACCGAGGCAGGTTCCCATCTGGAAATTGAGGCACGGCCGTGTTCTTTTTTTTAAATTTACTGTCTTGCACTTCCTGAGCCTGAATGTCTTATGTATCAGTCTCAGGGTCCGGCGGATCGCCTGAGAGGATGCAAACGGACCGAAATATATTGCATCGTCATTTCCGGTTTTTCTTACAATCGCAAGCTTCGGATAAGGGCTTTTGACGTCAAGCCTGAGCGATGGATACCGCTTGTCGTCTTTCAAAATCACGTTATATCGAGGCCTGTGCTTCTTTATCAGATTTGATTCAAGAATCAGTGCTTCTTTTTCAGTTCCGGTTATTATGGTTTCAAACGAAGTTATTTTTTTAATCAGAAGACCCGTTTTCAGGTTAGTCTGCTGCTGCCGGTTTGAATCTGCTCCTGTAAAATATGAGGAAAGCCGCTTTTTTAAATTCAGCGCCTTTCCAACATAGATTATCTCTCCACCGGCATCTTTCATAAGATAGACACCGGGGCCTGTTGAAACATCCGATAATTTTTCCATCAAATGATCCGACATATTAACCTTATTAAATTCTGAAGACTTCAAAGAAAATACTGTTATAATCATTGATGAATCGCAACACAGAAGAATGGCTTTCTGCAAAGCCGTCAATATTCAAAAATTATCTTTTTCTTTATAGCGCTGATTCTGTCTCTCAATTCGGCAGCTTTTTCAAATTCAAGTTCACGCGCCGCATTTTCCATCTCTTTTTCAAGAATTGATATAATCTCATCAAGATTATCGAGAGAATGATATTTGGCTATGGTTTCAGATATCTTATCCTCTACCGTAAGTGATTCCGAAACCTGCGCAAATACATGTGTAATCGCTTTCTCGATACCCACCGGTTTGATATTATGTTTTTTGTTAAATGATTCCTGAATATTTCTCCTTCTGCTTGTTTCATCAATGGCCTTTTGCATTGAATTTGTGACAGCATCGCAATACATTATTATCTTCCCGTTAATATTTCTCGCAGCCCGTCCGCATGTCTGTATGAGCGCTCTTGCCGAGCGAAGGAAGCCTTCCTTATCCGCATCAAGCACCGCAACAAGAGAAACTTCCGGGATATCAAGACCTTCTCTTAAAAGATTTATTCCCACAAGAACATCAAACTTGCCCGTCCTGAGATCATGGATGATTTCCATCCTCTCCATAGTTCCTATGTCCGAATGAAGATAACTCACCTTTATTCCCAGATCCGAATAATATTCGGTCAGATCCTCTGCCATGCGTTTTGTAAGAGTAGTGACAAGGACCCTCTCGTTTTTCTTTGTACAGGAGACTATCTCCTCATAAAGATCGTCTACCTGATTTTTCGCCCTTCTGATTGCAATCGGAGGGTCAACAAGTCCGGTCGGTCTAACAATAAGCTGAACAAGTGAATCCTTTCCCTTTTCAAGCTCGAAATCAGCAGGCGTAGCCGAAACATATATCACCTGTGATATTCTCGATTCGAATTCCTCGAACTTAAGGGGTCTGTTGTCAACAGCTGAAGGAAGCCTGAACCCGTAATTTACCAGTGTCTCTTTTCTAGATCTGTCACCTTTATACATTCCGTTAAGTTGCGGAACTGAGATATGGCTTTCATCGATAAACAGCAGGTAATCGGATGGAAAATAATCGAGAAGAGTCGGAGGCGGCTCTCCGGGCGCTCTTCCAGTCAAATGGCGGGAATAGTTTTCTATCCCGTTGCAGTAACCGATCTCCTGCATCATCTCGATGTCGAAATGAGTCCTCTCTTCTATTCGCTGTGCTTCTATATACTTGTTTTCATTTCTGAAATATTCTATCCTCTCCTTCAGTTCCGGCAAAATAGTGTCGATGGCCCTCTGGAGAGTCATTTTCTGAGTAACATAATGACTGGCAGGAAATATTGTTGTGCCGTTTAATTTATTCAAAATTGATCCCTTAAGAGGATCGATTTCCGATATGTTCTCGACCTGATCTCCGAAAAAATTTACACGGACAGCTTTCTCTTCTTCATATGCAGGAAAAATCTCCACCCTGTCGCCCCTGACCCTGAAGCTTCCCCTGAAAAAATCGATGTCATTTCGTTCATAGTGCATAGAAACAAGATCGTGCAGGAATTTATCCCGATCCAGTTCCATGTTTTTCTCAATGTCGACCCTCATTGCGAGATAATCTTCGGGGGCGCCAAGTCCAAAAATACATGAAACGCTTGCTACGACAATAACATCCCGCCGAGTAAGAACTGAGCGTGTCGCGGAATGCCTCAGCTTGTCTATCATGTCGTTAATCGACGAATCCTTCTGAATATAGGTATCGCTCGAAGGAATATAGGCCTCAGGCTGGTAGTAATCATAATAGCTTACAAAATATTCGACCGCGTTTTCGGGAAAAAGCGATTTAAACTCGCTGTACAACTGGGCGGCTAGAGTTTTATTGGGCGCTATGACAAGTGTTGGTTTGCCTGTATTTTTAATCAGGTTTGCCATTGTAAATGTTTTTCCGGATCCTGTTACGCCAAGAAGCACCTGGTGTTTTTTTCCGGACGACACGCCTGAAGTTAATGCCTCAATTGCATTCGGCTGATCTCCCTTAGGCAAATATTCCGATACTATCTTAAATTTATACATATAATTGTAAGGGTTCGAGGATTCAAGGGTTAAGGTGTTTATGGGGTGTTTTGAAAGATGAACGTCGAACATGGAACATCGAACGTCCAATATTGAATGAAAAACATCCAATACCGAAATCGAACACCTATTTCTGTTTTTTCCATTGTGTGCTGTTCAATGATCTTTATGATTCTAAACGATCGCTCGAGCAGTCTTTCTTCCAGGCTATATGTCCGTTCTTTCTCCGTTTCCTATTCCACATTCGATGTTGGACGTTGAACCGAAACAGCGAGCGCATTCCTCGCTGCTTGCAGCGGGGTTAGCGAGCGAATTTCAAATAGACGCTATTCCCTACGGTCGAAGATTCCCCGTAGCCTGCTGCGGGGAGCTTCAATGTTCGACGTTCATCTTTTTGAGTCTTTCACTGTCCATCCGACGCAAAAAAACCTGGCGCTGTCGTCAGCCATTGAACTTCCATATGGTTCCGTCAGGCCGGTCCTCGATTTGAACATCCATATCCGAAAGTTTCTTTCTAATCTCATCAGCCTTTTTCCAGTCCTTTGCTTTTCTTGCTTCAAACCGCTCCTTCACCAAAGAGTCTATCAGTGACGGATCGATTGCTTTTTTCTCAATAAATTTTGTTTTCTTTCTTTCAAAATATGCTCCGGCAGACTCGAATAAAATACCCAGGACTTTCCCAATTCTACAAATGTCCGCATGAATCGTTCCAATCATGATTTTAACATCACCGGGAATGCTTCCGCTGTTTTCGTCAATCAAGCGGTTTATATGCCGGACAGCATCGAAAAGAATTCCAATGCCTTTCGCCGTGTTAAAATCATCATCCATTGCCCCGCAAAATTGTTTCCAATAATCTCCCGGTTCATCCTGAACCTCTTTTAAAACAAGGCCCGGATTTTCCTCCACCCGTTTCATGAGGGAGTATATTTTATCAAGACCAGCATCAGATTCATCCATAGCCTTGTTTGTATAATCGATAGGACTCCTGTAATGATTAGACAAAAGAAAGAGGCGTACAGAATCCGGATGGTATGATTTAAGTATATCCTTAATCAGGAGAAAATTACCAAGAGACTTCGACATCTTCTCATGATTTATGTTTACAAATCCGTTGTGAATCCAGTATTTTGCAAAAGGTTTTCCGGAAGCTCCCTCGGACTGGGCAATCTCGTTTTCATGATGCGGAAAAACAAGATCCTTGCCGCCTCCATGGATATCAAATGTTTCCCCAAGATACGCGCTGCTCATGGCCGAACACTCGATATGCCAACCGGGTCTCCCTTTTCCCCAAGGACTGTCCCAGGAAGGTTCACCAGGTTTTAACGACTTCCAGAGGGCAAAATCAAAGGGGTTTCTTTTCCTTTCATCTATATCAACCCTTGCGCCGGCTTCCATCTCTTCGAGCCTTCGCCCGGACAGTTTCCCGTAATTTTCAAATTTTTCAACCGAATAAAATATATCCCCGTTTATCCTGTATGCCATCTCTTTTTCCAGCAGTTTTTCAATAAGAGTTATTATTCTGTCTATGTGCTCGGTTGCTCTCGGTTCTATGGTCGCTCTTTCAATGTTTAAGGCATTCATGTCCTCATAGAATTCTTTTATATATTTCTCGGCAACTTCGGACGTATCAACCCCAAGCTGCCCCGCACGATTTATAATCTTGTCGTCAACATCAGTAAAATTCCTGACATAAGTCACCTCAAATCCGGCTGCTTTCAAATACTTCAAAATAACATCGAAAACTATGACTGATCTTGCATGCCCGATGTGGCAGGAATCGTATACTGTTGGCCCGCACACGTACATCGTCACTCTTCCCGGCTTGACAGGTACAAAAGGGACCTTCTTTCTCTCTAAGGTGTTGTAAACGCGTAAAGACATTTTCCTCCTATTGGAAATCCCCGCCGCAAGTCTGTCCGCCATATTTATTGGCGGAACCTTCGGCGGGGAATGAGCTCACTGTTTCGGTTTAAACGATCGTAGCGATACACATCGCCGCGATACCTTCACCTTTTCCGATCATTCCGAGCCCCTCCGTGGTCGTGGCTTTGATATTAATGAGTCTTTCGTCAATTCCTGCATATCGCGCTATATTGGCTATCATTTCACCCCTGTATGGAGATATCTTCGGCTTTTCGGCAAAAACAGTCGAATCGATATTATTAATAGTGCAACCACTATTCTTTAATATATCACATGTTTCTGCAAGAATCTTGAGACTGCAGATATCTTTGTATAAAGGATCCGTGTCGGGGAAATGGATTCCAATATC
>Ga0268284_1001593_pt1 | contig 11304 bp, 13 predicted proteins | sample saktaG_14_FD_190137 | JGI IMG/M metagenome (GOLD analysis project Ga0268284, IMG submission 190137) | Saline water microbial communities from Sakinaw Lake, British Columbia, Canada - sak_2013_06_06_40m | ecosystem: Environmental > Aquatic > Non-marine Saline and Alkaline > Saline ... | reverse complement strand
AATACATGTTCTGCACATCAACAAATACTCCAACTCTCTGCTGCTTATGCTGTAATGTCATTTTAACACCTCTTTATTTTGGAAAAAACATCTCAAACCCACACTTAGTGCAGAAAATCCTTCCTGTTTTCTGGTCAAACTCCAGGCTTAATGAATTGCATTTAGGGCATCTTTTTACAATTGTCGGTATTTTGTCAAGCCCAACTTCTCTCAATTTTTCTTCAACATCTTTTTTCCATTCTTCATAAATAACCATTTTAACTCTTGTTCTTCAAAAACTCATAAATAGAATGCACTGCTATGGCTCCTTCTGAGGCTGCTGTTAATATTTGCCAGAATTTGTTAGAGCCTGTGGTTATGTCACCTGCAGCATAAAAACCCTCAACATTTGTTTTTTGTGAAGAATCAACTATAATATAACCCTGTTCATCAAGTTTTATTCCCAATGGTTCTGTAAGGACAGTTGATGGAACAGACCCTATTTCAATAAACAAACCATCAAGAGCAATCTCCTTATTATTTTTATATTCCTTATCAAGCGTAACCGAGCTTATCATTTTATTACCATTAACAGCAATAACATTCGTGTTGTTTATTATAATTATCTTTTTGTTTTTTTCAAGCTGGCTTGCCCTTAATGGCTCTGCCCTTATTTTTTCTTTTCTGTAAATTATGAAAACCCTTTTTGCATATTCTGCAATTAATAATGCAGACATTGCAGCAGCATCATTTCCTCCAACAACGCCAACAACCTTATCCTTAAAAAAAGCAGCATCGCATGTTGCACAATAGCTAACACCCTTGCCAATAAACTCTTTTTCCCTTTTGATATTAAGCGCTTTTCTTTTTGTTCCCGCAGCAAATATTAATGCATCTGATTGATAATTCCCTTTGCGGGTTGTTATTATAAAATTATCTTTCTTTTCTAGCTTAATTGTTTCCTCATTTTTTATTTCAGCCAAGCCATTTATCTGCTCTTTAAACTTATTCATTAATTCCATTCCTGAAATTGACTTAAACCCTGGATAATTCTCCACCTTGTACGCATATGCTGCTGTGCCGCCCAGCTCTTCTCCGATAACAAGTGTATTAAGTTTATATTTAGATGCATAAATCGCTGCTGAAAGGCCAGCAGGCCCTGTACCAACTATAATTAAATCATAAATCATGTAAATTAATAAAAGAAAGTATTATTTAAATCTATTGTAAATTTATTTTATCATTTTCATATTATTTCATCAGAAATAGTTTCATAAGCTTTATATATAAACCAGTCTTATAGTAGTAAAATGGCAGAAATACAGTTTTATCCAATAGACATAAGCTATAGTATAGAGCAGGGCAAGGCAGTTATAAACCTGTTTGGAAGGACTACTGACGGAAAGCAGGTCTGCGTCCAGGATAGCAACTTTGAGCCATATTTTCTGGTTGTCCAAAAAAAATCAAGTATTGAAAAAATAAGGGAGAAAATTGAAAAAATAAGGGTTGAGAAAAACGGAATAACAAGCATAGTAACAAAAACAGAGCCCTGCAATAAAAAATTGCTTGGAAAAAGTGTAATTGCACTAAAGGTGTTTACAAAGCTGCCAAGAGATATTCCAATCATAAGAGGTGAAATAAAAAATCTTGATGTTGAAACTTATGAGTTTGACATTCAGTTTACAAGGAGATATCTCATAGACAATGAAATAACACCCTTAACATTATGCAAGGCAGAAGGCGAATTCATAAACAAAAGGTCAAGGGTTTCTGTCATGAAAGCAGATAAAGTAGAGCAGATAACTGATGAGGTAATAGAAAACCCAAAAATCCTGGCATTTGACATAGAAACATATAATCCTTTAGGAGCTGTTATTGATACAGAAAAAAATCCAATAATAATGATAAGCTTTTATGGTGATAATCTAAGAAAAGTAATAACATGGAAAAAATTTAACACAAAAGAAGATTATATAGAATTTGTTAGCAGCGAACCAGAACTTTTAAATAAGTTTAAGGAAATAATAGAATCTTACAAGCCAGATATTATAACTGGTTATTTTTCTGATGGTTTTGATTTTCCATATATTGAAACAAGAGCAAAAAAATACAGGGTAAACCTGGATATTGGCCTTGATTACAGTCCCATAACAATCAGCAGGAAAGGAATTACAACCTCAAAAATTGTGGGTATTTCCCATTTGGATATATTTAATTTTATAAAAAGGGTTATGAGCACAACACTTGAAACAGACAGCTATTCATTGGACTCTGTTGCAGAAGAAATATTGGGTGAAAAAAAGAGAGAGATAAATATTGAGTATCTAGCTGATGCATGGGACAACAAGCCAGAAAAACTCGAAGAGTTCTGCGACTATAATCTGCAGGATTCAAAACTAACATTAATGCTCTGCAAGAAAATCCTGCCTAATATTATTGAGCTTGTTAAGATAGTCGGGCTTCCGATATTTGATGTAAGCAGGATGAGCTTCTCAAAACTTGATGAGGGATATCTGATAAAGCAAGCAAAAAGCCTTAATGAGATTGTTCTAAATAAGCCAACACATGATGAAATAAAAAAAAGAAGGGAGCAGACATACATCGGAGCTTTTGTTTTCAAGCCTACGCCCGGCTTATATAAAGATATAACTATTTTTGACTTCAGGAGCCTGTATCCAAGCATAATAACATCTCATAATATATCTCCAGACACGCTTAACTGCAAATGCTGTGAGGATGAAAAGCATGTTCCAGAGTTTGATAAATACTGGTTTTGCTCAAAGAAAAAAGGTTTTATCTCAACAGTTTTGGAGGGCATTATAACAAGAAGAATGAGAATCAAGGAAATTATGAAAGGGGTTGATAAGGAAAAGTTAAAACTGTTTAATGCAAGGCAATATGCATTAAAGACTATCGGGAATTCCATGTATGGTTACATGGGTTTTTTTGGAGCTCGCTGGTACTCAATAGAATGTGCAAGGAGCATAACTGCCTATGGAAGGTATTACATCCAAAAAGTTATTGAAGATGCAAAAAATGCCGGCTTTAAGGTATTGTATTCTGACACAGATTCTGTATTTTTAATATTAGATAAAAAAACAATGGATGAGACAAAAAAGTTTGTTGAATCAATTAATGCTAATCTTCCTGGTCTGATGGAAATTGAGTATGAGGGATTTTATCCAAGAGGCATTTTTGTTTCAGCAAAAGAGGGCGCATATGGTGCAAAGAAAAAATATGCCCTGCTTTCAGAAGATGGTCATATCATCATCAAGGGATTTGAAACAATAAGAAGAAATTGGTCTTTTATTGCAAAGGAAACACAAAGGGAGATTTTAAACATAATTTTAAAAGAGGACAATCCAAAAAAGGCATTCAATTATGTGAAGAATATTATTACAGATTTAAGGGATAAAAAAATTCCTATTGAAAAGGTTGTTATACACACCCAGCTACAGAAACAGATAGGAGAATATGATTCTATTGGACCACATGTTGCAGCAGCACAGAGGATGATTGACAAGGGCATTCCTGTTGGTCCGGGCTCACTTATAAAATATGTTATAACAAAAGGGAAAGGTAAAGAAAAAATAAGAGACCGGGCTAGACTTCCAGAAGAAATAAGCCAGGATGATTATGACTCGGATTATTATATAAACAACCAGATAATTCCTTCTGTTGAGAAGATATTTGAGGTTCTGGGATTTGAAAAAGGTGAGTTAATTGATAGCCTGGACCAGAGCAGGCTTGATACATATTTCAAATGATTAAAATGATACTCGAAAAAAGATTAAACCCTGATGGGATTATTGATTGGGATGGAACAATAATACAACAACGTAGTTTCTGTCAAATCTTAATTAAGGGTTCAGAGAATGATTTATCTAAAAAAATAAGATTATATAAGGACTGGATCTTATATGGATTACATGAGATCTTAAGAAAGGACAGTAAAGAGCAATTTAAAAATATGTTATCTGTCCTGAAAGGTCTTCCATATTCTGTTGTCAAGGAAGAGATTATGAAATATGCCGAGTTAAGGGACCTTTCTGGGATAGAAAAGCATCTAAAAGGGGAAAAAAGATTAGCAATATTAAGCAAAAATGATTCTTATCTTATAAAAGATACATTGGAGTCATACGGAATTGAAAAAGAATTGTATGATAACTATAAGATTAGGATAGTTGATATCATTGCAAATGATTTCAAACAAAAAAATGGTGTTTTTACAGGAGAGGCTGATCTTATAGTTAGCGATAAAATGAAACATCTGAGAAAATATTCTAATTTGTGTTTTTTCAGCGATTTAGGAGACCGGCGTCCATGTAAATATTACCCAAATTTTGTTAGAATCTAATCTATTTGTTTTAAGAGATTATATTTATCCAGTGCTTCCCTGTTTGCATATATCTTACACACATAATTACTTTTTTTTAATTCATATATTTTTATTAGCTTAAATTCAGGACTTACATGCCCTTTAATATCATCAAGAAATTGTGCATTTAGCTGGAACCCTTTTTCTTTGCCTATGTAACTTAAGCTTGTGGGCTCTTTAATTTTTTTAACTAGTTCATTATCTCCCATATTCAAAAAGTTAAAATCTCATTAAATTTAAACTTTGTGTTTTTAAAAACAAAAATTAGAAAGGTTTATATAGAATAGATTCTAAGATATTATATAAGGGGGTTCTGGGTGGAAAATCTTAATTTGTTTGAGTCTATGGAATTTTTAGAACCAAAATGCCCGAAGTGCGGGACTGTGTTAGATTATGGTATAAACACGAGGTTTGATGAAAAGCTTAAGAACCATATATGCATGAAGTGCGATTGCGTATTAAAATAATTCTTTTAAACAAAAATTATAAATATAAGCTTATTATTAAACTGTTTAATCATGAAAAAAATATCAAAAGACATTCCTCTTTCAGAGATAACATTAAGGCGCTATGAAAGGCCTCACAAAGAAACAAGAAGAGATATCATCAGGAAGTTATGCCTAAGCATAGGGCTTTTGCAGCCAGGAGATTCTAGGGATGTTATAGTTGATGTTCTCTATATTTTATTAAACGCAAAAAAGCAGAAGAAAAAACTAACCTCAGAAGAGATTAAAGATAATGTTATTAAGTCAAGAAAAAAACACAAATTGCCACTTATAGGAGTAGCATCCTCAAACATAAGAAGGCAGTTAAGAAGGTTAAAGGATTTGTTTATAATTGAAAAAACAAATAACCTTTACAGGATTACAGAATTCTTAAGCATGAGTGAAATATTTGAGGAAAAGATTTATGGATCTTTAATGCCTTCTTTAGTAAGCAGGGTTAGAGAATATTTTAATGCAGTCGATGAAAACTTCAAAAAAAGCAGTAAATAACTAAATCAGTATACTAATTTCTTGTTTTTTCGTCAATAAATCGTCATGAAAAACAGCAAAGTTTAAATACTAGCTCGTCAATAAAACAATTACCCTAATTTGTTTTGGGGGAGTATTCTAAAATAAAAAGGAGGTCAAAAAATGGCTGAAAAAGTAGCAAAAGTAGGAATTAAGAAAAAAGCTGGATATCTGTACTTTATTGATAAAGCAGGAAATATCTCCAGAGTAGAGATGGCCAGAGGCGGAAGAAAAAAAGGAAAAAAGAAAAAAGAAATGGTAGAGAAGGTAGGAGTCAAAAAAGTAGGAGGATACCTTTACTTCATTGATAAGGCAGGAGATGTCTCAAGAGCAAAAATGGCTAGAGGCGGACACAGGAAGAAAAAAGCAAAGAAAAAACCTGCCAAGAAAAAGACAAGAAGATAAATTTTCTTAATTTTTTATTTTTTTATTTATACAAAAGATTTAATAACTAATTCTTTTTTATTTTTATTATGTTTAAAGTTTATGAGCCAATGGAGGATTCTTTTCTGCTGGTAAAACATGTAAAAAAGCATTCCGGGGGTTTTGTACTGGATGTTGGAACAGGCTCTGGAATCCAGGCAGAAGCAGCCTCAGAAAAAGCTAAGCTAGTAATTGGAGTTGATATAAGCAAAGATGCAATTAAACTAGCAAGAGAGAATGCATTTAAGCAGAATGTAAAAAATATTTGTTTTTTTGAAAGCAGCTTGTTTGGTTTATTTAAAAAAATAGAAGCAAAAAAACAATTTAAAAATAATTGTTTAAAAAATTTAAAGAATAAAAAAATACAAAACTTCCTTGAAAAAAAGATTTTGTTTGACTTGATAATATTCAACCCGCCGTATTTGCCGCAGGACAAAGGCATAGATGACAAAAGCATCTATGGCGGAAAAAAAGGCTATGAAACACTTGAAAAATTTCTTTCTGAAGCAAGCAATTATCTGAAAGAAAATGGCAAGATCCTTATTGTTTTCAGCTCACTGACAAAAAAGGAGAAAGTTGATGAACTATTGAAGGATTATTGCTTTGGATTCAAACAGGTAGATGAAAAAAAATTGTTTTTTGAAACCTTGTTTGTTTATCTGATAAAAAAATCAAGCCTGTTGAAAACACTGGAAAAAGAGGGCTTGAAAAACATAAAAAAGTTTGCAAGAGGCAATCGCGGTCTCCTTTACAATGCCAGCCTGAAAAAGAAAAAGATTGTTATAAAAACAAAAAAGCCTGAAAGCAAGGCAAAGGGAAGGATTGCAAATGAAACAAAATGGATTAAAATATTAAATAAGCATAATATTGGTCCTAAGCTTCTTTTCTCAGGCAGGGGCTTTTTTGCCTATGAATTTGTTAAGGGAGATTTTATTATTGATTTTATTAAAAATAATAATAGGGAAAGTATAATTAAAACAATAAAAAATGTTTTTAACCAGCTTTACATTATGGATAGTTTGAAGGTTGATAAGGAAGAGATGCACCATCCATTGAAGCATATCATAATTGACAAAAAGCCTGTTCTGATTGACTTTGAACGCTGCAAAATAACAAAAAAGCCAAAGAATGTAACCCAGTTCTGCCAATTTATCATATCTGGTGGCACGAAGGTATTATTAAATCAAAAAGGCATTAAACTAAATAAAGATAAGATGATAAATCTGGCAAAAACCTATAAGAAAGAGCAGACAAAAGAAAACCTTAATAAGATTTTCAGCATCTTAAACTGAAAATGCAATTCAATGAAAAAGTCCTAAGACTGACAAAAAGGATTCCAAAGGGAAGGGTAACAACATACAAGATTATAGCTGAAAAACTTAATACCCATGCTTACAGGGCTGTTGGAACTGCGTTGCATAATAACAAAAGGCCGATAATAATATCGTGCCATCGGGTTGTTAATTCAGATGGATTTGTTGGAGGCTATGCAAAGGGAACAAGCAAAAAAATAAATTTATTAAAAAAGGAAGGCATTAAAATAAAAAGCAAAAAAATAGAAGATTTTGAAAAAGCCTTGTTTAGGTTTTAGTCCTTTTTCTTCTTTAATCTCTTGATTTCTTTCTCAAGCTTAAGCTTGTCAAGCAACTCCTTGTATCTGTTTCTTATTGTGACTTCTGTGACGCCTGCAACATCAGCAACCTCTCTTTGAGTCCTTTTTTCTCCATGCAGCAATGCAGAAACATATAATGCTGCTGCTGCAATCCCTGTTGGACCTCTTCCAGAGGTCAGTTCTGCTTTCTGGGCCTGCTCAAGTATCTCAATTGCATTTGATTGTGTTTCTGCAGAAAGCTTTAGAGCTGAAGAAAATCTGGCTATGTAATCAGAAGGGTTGCTTGGAAGTATTGTTATTCCAAGTTCTCTTGTCACAAACCTGTATGTTCTTCCAATTTCCTTTTTTTCAATTCCACTTGCCTCAGATAGTTCATCAAGTGTCCTTGGGACTTCGTGTCTTCTGCATGCAGCATAAATTGCTCCTGCAACAACAGATTCCATTGAACGGCCCCTTACAAGGCCTTTCTGGACTGCCATAGTGTAAACTCTTGCTGCTTCTTCTTCAACACTGCCTGGGAGTTTGAGATAAGAGGCAACTCTCTTCAGTTCTCCAAGTGCAAGCTTAAGATTTCTCTCAATAGCAGTTGAAATCCTATACTGCCATTTCCTTAATCTAAAGAACTTGTTTCTGTTTTTCTGGCTTAATGAACTTAAATCAGCTTTTCTTCCAATATCTGTACCCAAACCATGATCAAACTGGGTATAAGTCATTGGCGCTCCAGCTCTTCTTTTCTTATCACCTGAGTCACTGTCAAACTCGTGCCATTCCTGTGTAAAATCAACCATTTTATCTTCAATGACTAGACCACAGTCTCGGCAAATTACTTCTCCCCTGTCCTTATTCCAGAATAAGTTTATGCTCCCGCATTCAGGGCATTTTTTTATATAACTAGGCATGATAGGCACCCCCCCAAAATTTAATACCTTTCAGTTAAAATAATTTTTTAAACCAAATGTTTATAAAGAGTATTTATGTATTATATATAAACTTTTCGGTTTTTAAAGAAAGATTTAAAAAGAATTGGCTTTTTTAATCATAAACTGTTTTTAAAACATTGCGAAAAGTTTAAAAGAAACAAACTATATTATTAGGATAATTCAAATGAAAGAACCAATTCCAAAAAAACTCCTTAAAATACTGGCATGTCCTGTATGCAAATCTGGCCTTAAGTATAACAAGGAGAAAACAAAGTTAGCCTGCACAAAATGCAAGGCTATTTATCCTATAAAAGAGGGAATACCTATATTGATTCCCCCTGAAATGCAGTAAAGCAAAAGTTATTTAAATTTAAGAGAAGTTCTAAATTATCAAGCCGGGATCGCATAATCTGGCATTGCGCTGGCCTTGAGAGCCAGTTTCCGAAAGGATTTCTGGGTTCAAAACAGCTTCTTGCTAAGCTGGCACGCAGGAGCGACATTTTGCCTTTAGCAAAAGTCCCTCTCGCTCGCTAACGCTCGCAAAAATGTGAGTGTTGGATTAAAGCCAAAGTTGCAAAAGCTGATGAAAGTCCCAGTCCCGGCGTTTTTAATTTGAAAGTAAACAACTGTGGGCTGAAGCCCACAGCATTGAGTTAGGGTAGCAATGCTACTCAAACTTAAGCACAAAAACCTTGCAATGATTTTTGTGCTTTCATAAGCTTTTGGTTAAGTCGGACTTTCCTGATGTAAGCTTTAAAATTAAACTTACATTTTGGGTTGTTTTGCTGGTTGATGTAATTCCTAATTACATCAGACGTAACATTGCCAACAGAGCGAAAAAATTTACCGCGACTCCACATTCCGCCTTTCCAATAGTAGTTATGAAGCAAATCAGGGAAAAATTTAAAAAGCATTCGCGAAGAAATGCCTTTCAAAAGCTGAAACGCTTTTGATATTGCAACATTTGGTGTTATGTCAACAAACAAGTGTATGTGATCGACGCCAATCTCAAGTTCAAAGATTTCAAAGCCATGTTTTTGGCAAATTGCATGTAAAATATTTTTACATGCAAATTTTAAATCTTCATGTTTGAAGATTTTGTGCCTGAATCTTGGGCACCAAACAAAGTGGTATGAGTTTTGACCAACTGCGTGGTTAAAAACTTTTAGTTCCATTTTCGTTGCCTCCGCGCAACGAAAATTTTACAGCTCACGCTAAACAAAATGGGATTTGAGTGCGCGCGCCAAAATCCGTTGCGCACTCAATTTATAATCAAAATGTTAGAAAAATATATCGGTAGAGGACCTCAATTCCTCACAACACAAATGTGTTGTGTATCCTTGAGGTGGATGTAATGAAATATGATGTGGTTGGTATTGGATATCCGCTTCTTGACAAGGTTGTGGAAGTGAATGAGGATTTCATACTAAAGAATGGCCTCATGAGAAACAATATGAACCTTGTAAATATTGATAAGAGCAAAAAGATACTTTCTATGCTTACTAACAGTTCCGTAAATGATTCTGCAGGGGGAAGCGTCCCAAACACCCTTGCAAGCGTATGCAGCCTTGGAGGAAAATCCCTTTTCATAGGGATGATAGGCAATGATAATAATGGTAACAAATACCGCAGGTTAATTGAGAAGTTAGGAATTACAATTAACCTTAAATCATGCGATGAAATCCAGGGCACATCTGTTATTATGGTAACTCCTGATGCTGAAAGGACAATGGCCACCTGTTTAGGGGCGGGAATGAATTTAACCAAAGAGCATATTAATCTTGATGATATAAGCAACTCGAAAATCCTTCATATTGAGGCATATCAGCTTGATGGTAAAAAACAGGCAGAGGCAGTATTTTATGCAATGGAACATGCAAAAAAGAATAATATCTTAATCTCAATTGATTTGGCAGACCCTGCGCTGATAGAAAGGCATAGGAAAAACATAAATAAGATAATAAAAGATTATGCAAATATTATTTTCGTTAATGAGGATGAAGCAGAAAAGCTTACAAACAAAAAACCAGCTGATGCAATTCAAGAAATCAAGAAATTCTGCAAGATAGCAATAGTTAAGATTGGTAAAAAAGGCAGCCTTGTTATGGATAATGATGGCCTTCACAAAATAAAAGGTTTTAAGGTTAATGCAATCAACACAACCGGAGCAGGGGATGCTTATTCTGGCGGCTTTCTCTATGGAATCTCACATGGCTTTGATGTCAAAACCTCAGGAAAGATTGCTTCTTATGTTGCTGCACAGGTTGTTGCAAGCCATGACTCAATGATAAAGAGAAATATTCAGCAGGAAATAGCAGGCATTATCAAAGGTTAATTCTTTCACCCATTTCAGGTATCTTTGTTTTTATGCCAAGTTTTTCAACTTTCTTTGCAAAGGCTAACATGGCATCTTCTTCGCCATGTACTATGAAAACTTTTTTTGGTTTTGGATTAAAAAATTTCAGCAAGTTAAGAAGCTTGCGGTAGTCAGCATGGGCAGAAAAACTGTCAATTGATTCAATATTTGCCTTTACTACAACCTCTGTTCCCAATAATCTTACTCTTTTCTCACCTTTTTTAATGTAATAACCAAGAGTGCCCTTAGCCTGATATCCTACAAAAAGTATTGTGTTCTTTTTGTTCCAGATATTGTGCTTTATGTGATGCTTTATCCTTCCCCCTGTACACATTCCGCTTCCTGCAATTATTATGCATGGCTCATGAAGGTTGTTAAGCTTGATTGAATCCCTCACATGCATTGTGTACTCAAGCCCTGGAAATGAAAAAGGATTATCTCCTGATTTTATCAAATCCTTTATCCTTTTGTTGTAAAGAGAATAATGTTTTTTAAAGACTTCTGTCACTTTTATGCCCATTGGAGTATCCACATAGACCTTTATTCTTGGAATCAGATTTTTTTCCACAAGCTCATTTAGGTCATACAAAAGCTCCTGTGTTCTTTCAACTGCAAAACATGGA
>Ga0268284_1001592_pt1 | contig 11318 bp, 5 predicted proteins | sample saktaG_14_FD_190137 | JGI IMG/M metagenome (GOLD analysis project Ga0268284, IMG submission 190137) | Saline water microbial communities from Sakinaw Lake, British Columbia, Canada - sak_2013_06_06_40m | ecosystem: Environmental > Aquatic > Non-marine Saline and Alkaline > Saline ... | reverse complement strand
AATCATAGTCGGCATACAAGCCGCCGTAATCCACGTCCTCCTCGCCCGGGTTCTTGCCCTGGCTCCAGCTCCAGGTGAACCATTTGCCGCGGGTGATCTCGTTGGCTTTGGCATAATAACCGTCGATCATCGCGGAACCGCTCTGGTTCCCGCCATACACACTGGCCACGCCTTTGACCACTGCATTGTCCGAGCAGGTTTTCTGGGTGAAAATCACCCCGTGTTCGAGGATCTTCGCATTGCCAGCGACCTTCGTGCGACCCTTGACCACCGCATGGCCGCGCACCTTGGCAAAGTCCGAGACCGTCGAATCCTCGCACACCAGCGCGTGGCCGGAAACCACCGCGTTGTCCTTCACCGTGGCACTGTGGACCACCGCGAAATCCTCGACCCGGGCATTTCCTAACACCTTGGCATTGCCCAGCACCCGGGCGTCCGGCCCGACATAGGCGGTGGCATCCACCTGCGCGGAACTATCTACGTGACCGCCGCCGTTGGCATGCCCCCCGCGGGCTGCTTTCGCCTTGTCCTTGACCAGCACGTCGAGCGGTTCGCAGCCGGCCAATTTCACCTTGTAGGGGAAGGGTTCCTGTTCGAAGGAGCGGAAATCGCCGGTCATCGGGACATCCAGGATGTTCGTGGGTGTCGCGCAAACCACCAGATAGAGCTCCTTGAGGTCGGAGTTCACCTCGAAGTCCTGGCCCTTGCCGGGACGGAACACCTCGCCATAGACCGGTTTGCCTTTGGCATCCACGCCTACGAAGGCGGCGCGCCAGTCACCGCCGCGTTTCTTATCGACATAACCCGCCAGCAGGGCGGAAACCCTGCCCGGTTGGAATTTCAGCGGGCAGATGTTCCAGCCGAGTTGCTGCGGGGCCAGTTCCCTGGGCACGCGCCACCATTCCGGTTCATAGGGGATCTTCTCTAGCAGCACATAGGAACGCAGCACGGTTTGCTGGAGGTCGTTCTTGCCGGCCTCCGCATTCCTGCGGTAGAGGTTTTCGGCGCTAGCCACGCCATCGTTGCCATAGGGGGTGTTGCCCTTTTCACCGGGCCCGGATTCCTTGAAGTTCTTGTAGTCCCAGGTGACGTTTTTCATCGCCATCCGGGTATATTCATCGGCCAGCGTCCTGTCAGGATAGGGATTGACCCGTTCGAACGCGTTCCACGGATAGGGATTCTTGTTATCGGCCGTCGGCCCGTCATACCACAGCTTGGAGATGAACATCGGGCCGAAGGCCGGCGTCTGCGCCAGATGCTCGAACATCAGGCGGTCGTGATAGTAGGTGCGCCCGCTGGCGGGAAACGCCGGGGATTCGGTGCTGATGACGGGAATTGTCTGATAGACCCCGACATAAGTCTGGGGGAAATTCGCGTGTGCCTCCCAGAAGTTGCCCGCCAGGCCGCCGGTCATGGCCTGCCAACCGTGGACCAACTCGTGCGGATTGATGAAACCGGCGCCCTGGCAGGCCCAGCCGAAATGGCTGTCGAAGCCCATCACACTGCCTTGATTCGGCTGGATCGGGATCTTGTATTTGATGCCGTCGCCACGGTCCCCTGCCTGGACGCTGACCACGGATGAGCGCATGGCGTGGCGTTCGGAATAGGAATGATAGATGAGTTCCGCCAGATTGAACATGCCGGGGACACGGTCATTGAACTCCTTGAGTTGCTGTGGCGACCAGCCCTTCATCTCCTCCTTGTCGACACAGTGGCGGAAGTGTTCGGATTCCTTGACCCACCACTTGTCGGGCTCCATCCGCCACCAGTTGTGGATTTCGGTTCCGAGCATCACCCCGCCCTTGAAGTTATGGGTGATTTCCTCCACGGTCATCGCCTCGTCGTGCACTCGCACCGCCGCGAGATCACCCTTGAACGACGGCTTCATGGCGGACGCGCCGCCCAGCACCATGACATGGCCCGCCTTGATGACCATGCGGCGCGGACCGGCGGCGACTTTCACGCCGTCCAGATACCAATCATCCTTGTCCGCCGTGCAATTCACCACCAGATGGCGCCATTGGGCGGAACCCTTGAAATTCGGCGGATAGACCAGCGGCGCCGATGCCACCTTGCCATCAGCCGACTGCCAGGCGAGGATGACGTCGCCCTGCGCCGGGTTTTCGGCGCGTATCCAGACCTCGACCGCCATTTTCCCCGCTTCGAGGATCTTCTTTTCGACGGGAAAATCGCCTATCAGGAAATCACCGCCGTCGAAACGGGCGGCCGGCACCTTGTCCACCATGACGGCGTGCGGGTATTTCAACTCGCGCTCCTGATAGGGCACCTGGAACCCGAAGTCGCCGAAAGCGCCGCCGACGGCAGTGGCCCCTTTGCCGCCGCCGGAATAGCCGCAGTTGTACCAATTCAGCGCGGTCTCGGTGTCATAACTCCGCGCGAGCATGAACTCCGCATGCAGGTCGATGGCAAGGCGCCCGGCCACCGCCAGCCCGCCGAGCGGGGTTTTGGTGATCAGCGACATCTCCTTTTCAAGTGCCACCACAGGCCCGGGCCACCCGATGACGAGTGCGGCGGCAACCCATGTGCACCGCCGGAACATAGCCGTCCCGGCGGTGTTGGACGGCGGTCGTCCGGACCGCCGGGCACTATTGTTAGAAAAGCCGGTCGGCAGGGTCATGAGGTTCACATTGAATGCGGTCATCATCATATCAGCGGGTGGAGGGTTTGCAATTTTCGGGTGGCACATGACGGCGTGAGTTAGTCGGTCGGTTCGTTCAAGCGGATGAGCAGGTGCTGGCCGGTAGTGGCCTTAGGCAGATCCACCGAGGTTGCCTGACCTTCCTTCATGACCAGGGAAGCACATGCCTGCTGGTCGGCAAACACCGAGTAATGCCCTGCCTTCAATCCGGAAAGCTGCAGACGAACGGGATGAGCCGCGGGATTGCTGCTTTCAAGGACGAAGCTGAGGCCGGCGAAATCCGCATCAAGGACGATGGGTTGCGAGGCCGCGAACCGGTCAGTCTCTAGCAACAACTGGAGTTTGCCGGTGTCGAGCACCGCGTGGAAGCGCCTGCGCAGGCCGTCCCTCGGGATGACCTCGATGTGTTTGTCGATCGTGCGCTGGTCGCCGCCGAAGCAGAAGCGGCCGAAGATCGGATCGTCGGTGAGCACGGTGGCGGCGGTGCGCAACGCGGCGCAATAGCCGAGGTCGGTTTCGCAGGCGTAATACCAGGCCCCGCGGTGGTGCGGTTGTTCCAACCAGGTGGTGCCGAAGGGTGCCGGTTCGAAGCCGCCGCCCGCGGCGCCGTCGTTGGCTGGGCCGGGATACCAGTAGCCGTAATTGGATTTTTCGGTTCCGGTGTTCATCAGCGCCCAAGCGCTGAGGTAGGACGCATAGCCGAGGCGCAGATAGGGTGCGGGATCGGCGGCGAAGTGAAGCGCGTAATCGAGTACCGCCCAGCCGCCCATTTGCGACATATAGGTGAGGGTGTAAGCATTGCCCCCGAAACCGCGATAGTCGCTGCCCAGATAGTAGTAGGCGGGTTCGATCGAACCGCGGCAAAACAGGTTGGCTGCCATCTGGGTTTCCATGAAGCGCCGCGCGCCATCCACGGAAACACCGAACTTGTTCTCGCCCGGCGCGTCGGCATGGCCCATGGCATAAGCGGCCAGGGCCTGGGTGGATTCAAAGCCGGTGGAATCAAACGCGTATTCCGACTGGAACAAGTCCGGCTTGTCATTGACGAATAACCTGACCTTGCGTTCCCAGTGGCCGCGCAGTTGTTGCGCCTCGGCGGTCATGCCGGCGTTCTCCAAGTCCCGGATCAGGTCCACGATCACCAGCTCGTTGTAGAAACCCGTGCCGTAGGCGGACCAGCCCACGACCTCCATGGGCACGGTGAACATGGCCAGGGCGGTGCCGGCGGCGCGCCGCAGGTATTCCTTTGCTGTTAGGGCGGTGTGGATTTGCGGGTGGTTTTGCGCCACCAGGAACATGCTGCGGTACATCAGGATGACATGCGGGTAATCGTAGGGCCGCCAGATGTGGAGTTTGCCCTTCGATCCGGGATCGCTGCTCTCGCGGTTGGTCTTCCAGTCGGGGATGCCATAGATGCCGTAGGCGTGGGATTCTTCGGTGGTTCGCTGCAAGCCGCCCCAGACGAAGTGGCGCAGGTAGTCGTCGAGCGCGGCGACCTCGCCTTGCACGGGATATTCGGCGTTTTTCGCCGCGAGAAACGCCGGCTTGGCCAGCCCCGGGTCGTCGCAGGAAACCTCATAGATGCGCCAGCCCTTGATGCGGTCGTAATTGTCAGGACCTAACAGCGTTTGGGTTTCCATGTTCCAATCCGAGAACAAGCCACGGTACCACAGCTGCGGGTCACGGTGCTGGCAGCGGGCAATGAAGGCCGCCCGTTTCCGGATCAGGGTTTCCAGTGGTTCGGTGGCGAAAAACTCCAGGGACACCTGCCGCTTATCGCCGTAGCACACCGTCAGACGGTTCTCGCCAAGCCGGTTGAATTTAACCTGATAGATCCGGTGTTCGCCACGGGTGCCGAGTGTGGTGATCTGGGTATCCCCGGGATGCTCGGCTTCAATCGACTGGATGTCCCACTTGGTCCGCAGGGCGAAACTGGCTGATAGATCCGAGGGCACGGTCATGCCCGGGACCACCTGCACGTCGATTCCTCCTTCCTCCACGAGAATCCGGCGGACGGCATCGTAGCCATCGGCCCAGCGGAACTTGCAGCCATAGTCATGCGAGTCACCCGTCTGGCCGGAAGGGGCGAGTGTCAGGCTGGTGTTGCCCTGGCGCCACTGGGTCCCGCGCTCCCTCGCCAGCGTGCCCGCGGCCAAAGAATGGATGTAGAGACGATAGCCGCGTTGTGCCTCCCAGTATTCAAAGTGGGTGTCGCCGGTGGGGGTGAGCATCAGCCAGGGGACCGCGCTATCAGGACGCATCCAGTAGAGAAAGGATCCGTTGCCGGAAACAAAGCTGTGTTTCAGCACCGCCGACTTGTCTTTCCGGAACGACGAGTTCATTGGCAGCGGCAGCGCCAGATCGGCGACCTCCAGCGGCGCCTGGGTGCCATTTTGCAGACGGACCGTCCACTCTAACGAACCCGCCTGGATGCCGAGCCCGATCTGGACAACCAGCACGGTGGCTGTGCCGTCGCTGATCTGATAGGTGGCCAGACACGCCGAGCGGTCGGCGTTGAGGGTGATCGCCGCGGTTTTGTCCAGGTCGGCGGTGTTCACCGTCTGCCAGGCGCCGCCGAACTTGCGGAAGCGGATCGACACCTCACCCAAGCGGCCGCCGGGAGCGATGTATTCGGTATGGAACGGGTCCTTGGCCGACTTGAGGCTGGCAATGGCGCCGGCATCGAGTTGCATCTCGAACGGAAAGGAACCGGGAGGCACGGGCGGCGGCTCCGCCGCAAGGAGTGCCATGGATAGTAACACAGCCGTCCCGGCGGTGACGGAAAACAGGCGTCCCGCCTGTTGGAAACGGGATTGCAGGTTTGTTGCGCTGTCATTTACCAGCCGCAGCAGGCGGGACGCCCGCCGGCCGTCACAGCCGGGACGGCTGTGCTCCGATGCGGCGGCCTGGATGTCAGAAAGCGGGATCATTTGATAGTGACGATGCGCAGGTCATAGACGGAGGCGGCGGGTTTACCCGGTTTGGCTTGGACCCGCACGGTCACCTTGTCCTTGCCTGCTAACAGTTTTGCGGCCACGGGATACTCGACTCCGTAATAATCGTCCTTGCCGGTGCCTTGCAGATTGGCGGAAGCGATGACGGTGCCATCGATCAGCAGGTCGAACTCCGGGCCCTTGTCGGGGCCCCAATAAACCAGGCGGACGGCGGTCTTGGTGTCCTTGGGCGGCAGTTTCATCTCGAAGCTGAACCAGCCGTTGTCATCGGTCGCGCGGAAGTGCTTTCCTAACGGACCATAACCGGTGCGCGATTTTTCGAAGTGCAACTGGTGGTCGGTTTCCGGTTGTTGTTCACCCAGGCGCACGCGGTCGATGGTGGCATCTTCCAGCGCCTGTTCCAAACGTTCGGCTTCGGCGGCTTGTTGTTGGAGTTCCGCGGCATGGGCGGCATCGCTCAATTGCCAATAGATGGCATAGCGTTGGAAGTGGACGGAGTAAAACGGCGCGAGGGTGACGTCCTTGGGTTTGGCCAGGTCCTTGGAGCGGAAGGATCCGGGTTTGTCGGCCACGGGGGTGATGTGGGAAAGCACCTCTGCATCGGTGTTAGCGATGAGCAGTGGCGCGCGGTTGAGCGCCAGCCAGGCCTTGATCGGGGTATAGGGACCGATGAAATCCTTTTGGGTGAGGCCTTCGCTGCCCAATTCACCGGCTAACAGGATAGGGCCGTTGAACAAGGACACCCAGCCTGGGCATTGCGCCTGGCGGACGACGCGCAGTTTCATCGGCAGCGCGACGTGGATGCGGTCGCCGGCCTTCCACGGGCGTTTGATTTCGGCGAAGCCGCCGGGCTGGGAAGTCGTGGTCACGGGTTGATCGTTCACGGTCACGACGAGTTGCGGCGCGTCTAACCAGAACGGGTGGCGGATGCGCAGGGTCAGGGGTTCGGCCGGGGCGGCGGTGATTGTGAGGGTGGTGGCGGGTTCGTTGGGGAAGCGGGTTTCCTGTTTCAGGGCAAGAGCGCGTTGCGGCCACGTCAATTCCGAAGCCATGAACAGATTGACCGAGAGCGACGAATCGTCATGGGCGTAGATGAACTCGGCATATTTCGCGTGGTTTTCCATGCCGGTGCCGGTGCAGCACCAGAACGAGTTGAAATCGGTGCCATAACTGCGGGCATAGTTCGGGCGCAGCGGCGTATAATAAACGAAGGCGCCGGCGCCGGGCAGCGGGGCTTGCGAGGTGAGGATGTGGTTGAAGAGGGCGTTCTCGTAGTAGTCGAGGTAAGCGGCATCCGGTTTTTCCTGATAGAGCGCGGTGGTGAGGCGCAGCATGTTATAGGTGTTGCAGGTTTCCGGCCCGCCGTCGTGGGTGATGGCACCGCCCATGTCCTTGGGATCGGGGAAGTGTTCGTGGATGCTGTTGCCGCCGTTGACCCAGGTCCGGTTGTTGACCACCGTCTGCCAGAAAAACGCGGCGGCCGCGCCGGGCCGCGGGTCGCCCGCGAGTTCGTGGATCCGTTGGAAGCCGGTGAACTTGGGCACCTGCGTGTTGGCATGCAGTCCCGTGAGCTTGTCCTGGCCGTCGGCGGCCGGATCTAGCAAAGCGCGGTGTGAATAGAGCCGGGCGAAGTCGAGGAAGCGTTGTTCGCCGGTGATGGCATAGGTGTCGGCGAGCACTTCGGCCATGCCGCCGTGTTCGTTCTGCAGCATGCGCTCGCGGCGGTCGTCGGGCAGGTCTTTGACCATGGAGCCGCACCAATCGGCGAGACCGACCAGCACTTGCTTGGCGGTGGCGTCACCGCAATAGACCCAGGCGTCGCGCAGGCCGGCGAGTTCTTTGTGGATGGTGTAAAACGGTGCCCAGTAATTGTCGATGGTCTCGACCTTGCCCTTGCGGATGTCCGCTTCCAATTCGCGGGCGAAGGGGAACGCCACCAACGAGCCATCGCCGCGCTGGTCCTGGCATTCCTTGAGTTCCTTGGCAATGTAGCCAATGCGTTCGCGCAAGACCGGGTCGTCCGTCACGCGCACCATCAGGCTGAGCGCGCTGAGGTAGTGGCCGAGACTGTGGCCGGCGAGCGAGCGCACCGTGCCCGGTGCCGCTGGCGATTCCCATCCGCCATAGGGCTTGGCCTTGGGCTGCAAACCGGCCTCGACGCGGAACTGGGCTAACAAGCGGTCGGGCTCGAGCCGGATGAGATAGGCATGATCGACTTCCTGCATCGCCTTGAACGGGCCATCGAGCAGACGCACCGCGCCTTGCGGGAATAATTGCTGCTTGGCGGGGATGGCGGGCTTGATCACCCATGGGCTGGTATCGGCGGCGGAACCCGCGAAGGCGAGCAGGAGGCTGGCGGCCGAGATAGCCGCTGCAGGCAAGGTCTTGCTAGAGGTGAGGATCGCGTGCATCGGTAATTGATGTTGGGGATTGGGACAAGATGGAGCATCCAGTGCAGCAGCTACGAATTGCCGGATGCCGCAATTTCAAGCGTTCGCAACATGATCAACCCGTTTCGCAAAATGAACAAAAGATCGGGTGGTTGTAGTGGGGGACGGGATCCATGGACCGCGCGCAATTGCGCTCCTTGAGAGTGCGCGCCCGTAAAGCCCCCCCCGGCCACCCACCATTCATCCCACAGATTACTGTTAGAACAGGGAATGAAGCAGCACCGCCGCAGCCGCCATTCTCCTGGCTCCATTCTATTGCGATCTGATTCCGGCCCGGAATCAGCGCAGACCTAACGGCGGTCCGAGGATCTCGCGCAGGACGATGGCGCGGCGGATTTCCTGGCGTTGGCGCAGGCTGGCACGCAGGCTGGACTTGGCGGGCGTCACCGATTTGGCGTGGCTTTGAGCCGCCGACACCCGGGTGCGGGTTGCGGCCGCGCCACCGGTAGTGGTGGCCCTGGCCGTGCCGCCAGTGGTGGCCTTGGTTTCCCGGATCTGGCGCAGGCGCTCCTGAAGGTCCTGCTGCTGCTTGAGAATGGCCGCGTTATCATAATCGGCCACCGTGCGGGAAGGACTTTGATTCATGAGCGGAGGCGGGCTTGGTCTCACCAGCGGCGGCGGGACCGACGGCACCGCCTGCGGCCAGCCTGTTGCGGGGCCGAACACATCCTCGCCATCGGACATGTCCTGTTTTGCCTGGCGCTTCTCGCGCTCGGCCCCAGCCACGTCCATGCGCCGCTTCACCCACGAAGCCAAGCCCAGCACGACCAGTGCGATAATCTCATAATGTTCCAATATCCAGTCCATGAGGTAAAAGCTGAAAGGCTGAAAAGCTGAAAAGCTGAAAGGCTGAAAAGCTGATGACGGATCACCGATCTCAGCCCTCGGTCTTGGCGATGTTGCCGCGCATTTGGGTGTCGGATTTGACGTTCTCCATCCGATAGTAATCCATCACCCCGAGATGGCCGCTGCGGAAGGCTTCGGCAATGGCAAGTGGCACCTGGGCTTCCGCCTCGACGACCTTGGCTTTCATTTCCGCGACGCGGGCGATCATTTCCTGTTCGAGCGCGACGGCGGCGGCGCGGCGGATTTCCGCCTGCGCCTGGGCCATGTTTTTGTTAGCCTCGGCCTGGGCTTCCTGGAGCTTGGCCCCGACGTTTTCGCCGACGTCGACGTCGGCGATGTCGATCGAGAGGATTTCGAAGGCGGTGCCCACGTCGAGGCCGCGGTGCAGCACGACTTTGGAGATGCTGTCAGGCGATTCTAACACGGTCTTGTAGGAGGCCGCCGAGCCGATGGTGGTGACGATGCCTTCGCCGACACGGGCGATGATGGTTTCCTCCTTGGCGCCGCCGACGAAGCGGTCGAGGTTGGTGCGCACGGTGACGCGGGCGCGCACTTTCACCTGGATGCCGTCCTTGGCGACACCGTCGATGGTGGTCCGGCCGGACGCGGGATTCGGGCAATCGATGACTTTCGGATCGACCGAGGTGCGCACCGCTTCGACGACGCTTTTGCCGGAGCCCTTGGTGGCGAGGTCGATGGCGCAGGCACGGTTCCAATCCAGCGTGATGCCGGCCTTTTGCGCGGCGATGAGCGCCTGGATGGTGGGGATCACATTTCCGCCCGCGAGAAAGTGCGCTTCGATGTCATTGATCGGAATTTCGATGCCGGCCTTTTTCGCGGTGATCCGGGAATCGACCACCATGCCGTAGGGCACTTGGCGCAGCCGCATGGCGACCAGGTCGGTGAACCCGACATAAGCCCCGGCCAGCCAGGCGCGGAGCCAGACGCTGAAAAACGACAGGATGATGCCGAACAGCAGCAAGCCGAGAATGGCGATGACAATGAGGATGATGGTGGGCAGGTTTAATAACATGGCGGTGGCGGTTGGTTAGTGTATCAGTTTTTGATTTGGGAGACGATCAGGCGGAAATTGTCGGCGCCAATCACTTCGAGCACCGCCCCGGCAGGTGCCTGGCCGGATTGGCAGAAGGCTTCGTAACGCTGGCCATCGACGCGGATGTAGCCGCTGGGCGAGAGCATGGTGAGCGCCTCGGCGGATTTGCCAACCAACGCGCGCGCTTCCTGGCCGAGCGCCGCGCTGACACCGGTGATCTCGCTGGTTAGAAACGCGCGCCGGCCAACCCGGGTCCTGGGCAACACGCGGAATTCAAGGTAAAACGCGAGTCCTGCCAGGGCGAGAGCCACGCTCACTGCGAGGATGCCGCCGCCCGTGCCGTATTCGATGAAAGCCATCACGCAGCCGCCGAACATCATCAACCCGCCGATCGAGCCGAGGATCGCGCCAGGCACGATCACCTCCACGGCGAGTAACAGAATCCCGATGGCAAATAGCAGGATGATCGGCGTCATGACCGTACCTCCACAACCAGTCCGAATTCCGAAACCCCGGTGACCGTCACCGGCGTGCCTGCTTCCGCGAAACCCATGGCAAGTTTGGCCTCATAGCGGCGGCCGGAAATCTCCACCTGGCCGCTCGGGAAAAGCGCGGTGGCCGCGCTGCCGGATAGGCCGATCAAGGACTTGCCTTCGGGCGCACCCGCACCGCTGGCATTGAGCGCGCGGATCGCCCCGGGTTCGCCCGCCACCGCGCTTTCCAGCACCATCCGGCCCCAAGGGCCGCCTTTGGGCAGGAACTTCAGCAACGCGAGGAATACCCCCACCGCAATCACCACACCGGCCATCACGTTGACCAGCGGCCGCAGCAGGATGTCTCCTTGAAATGAGATGGGCTCACCCGGCCACAGGTCCAGCATCGCCCACACCAGCGAACCGAACATCAGGGCGGCACCCGTCAGTGCCAAAATCATCACGCCGGGAAACAAAAACACCTCGATGGCAACCAGCGTCACTCCCAACAGGAAAAATAACAGCGGTTCATAGCCGGAGAGTCCCGCCACCTGGTGGCCGAAGAAAACCACGCCTAGCAACACGATTCCCGCCACCCCGAAGATCCCGAAGCCCGGCGTCTTGAACTCAATGAACAGGCACAGCAACCCGCAAGCCAGAAGGATCGGCGTCAGGCTGGTGAGGTATTGCGCGAGCTCTTCCGACCAGGTCACCTCCAGCCGTGTGGCCGTGTGGTTGCCCGCGCCGTGGAGTTGATCCAACAACGCGTCGAGATTCTCCGCGATGCCCGCGCCTAACAGGGGTTGCGGCGGATCGCCATAGAGTTTGACCGCCTCCTGGGCGGTTAAAGATAGCAGTTCGCCTTTCTGTTTGATGACCTCG
>Ga0268284_1001591_pt1 | contig 11326 bp, 8 predicted proteins | sample saktaG_14_FD_190137 | JGI IMG/M metagenome (GOLD analysis project Ga0268284, IMG submission 190137) | Saline water microbial communities from Sakinaw Lake, British Columbia, Canada - sak_2013_06_06_40m | ecosystem: Environmental > Aquatic > Non-marine Saline and Alkaline > Saline ... | reverse complement strand
TAAGCTCCTCCTCCTGGACATCGATCACTTCTCTTTCTATCTCAAGAGGACTCGCCCCGCGCCATCTTGTCTCCACTGAAATTTCCGGAAGGTCAACATTGGGAGTAAGCTGGATCGGTATCCTGAAAAGCGAAATCAATCCGAATAATACAATCAGTATGACCCCTACCGTAACAGTCACGGGTTTTTTGATTGAAGTATCTATAAGTTTCATTCAGTCACCATGACCGGCTGCCCGGGTCTTAACCGCTCATTTCCCCTGATTACAACCTTATCCCCCGGTTTCAGGTCTCCTTCAACTGCCGCAGTTCCATCATAATATCCGAGAACTTTTACCATGACGGGGAGTGCTTTTCCGTCTCTTACCGTAAAAACCATCTTATTGTCACCTGCCGGAACTACGGCATCTTTTTGCACAAGCAGTGCGTTTTTACCGCCGTCAAGGGAAAAAAGCACGGTCGCTTCCATTCCGCTTTTTATCTTCAAATCCGGGTTGGGAATGAATATTCTGACCGGATAGGTTCTAGAACCTGTATTGCCGCTTGGAAGAACCGAATGCACTTTCCCGGCAAACTGTCTTCCGGGGAGGCTTTTTATGGAAATCTTCACATCGCTTTTGGATGAAAGCTGAACCGCGTATCTCTCAGGCACATCAACATTAATTTTTATCCTGCCGAGATCAACGAGTGTAACTACCGGCCCTCCGGCATTAACCCATTCGCCAACCTCTGTATGCTCCTTTGCTACAAAACCTGAAATCGGCGCTAAAACCTGTTTATGCTTAAGCTCATACAAAAGGCGTTCGATCTCCACTTCGCTCCGTTTAAGCTCCTGGGCAAGCGCGTTGCAATTATAAAGTATCTCGTCATATTTATTCGAAGCTATGCTGTTTGATTCTTTAAGCTTCGTGAAACGCACGAGCTCTTTTTCCGCAAAAAGAAGGTTCTCCTTAATCTTTTCTCTCTGGGCTCTTGCGCCTTTGATCCTGAGATCCACCTCCTCGGAGCCCAGTTTTACAATCAATTGCCCCTTTTCCACAAAAGCACCTTCTTTTGCCGGAAAATATTCCACAATTCCCGAAACCTCGGAAGCAACCGTGCTTTGCGCAACCGCTTCTGTCGTTCCGATAAGAGATATCTGCTCGGAAACCATCTTTGTTTCAACTTCAGAAACCTTGACCGGAGTTATCTGCTGCTCGGGCTTTTTGCCTTCATTTCCGGGAGATCCTGCCAGGACTGCTGGAATAATGGCCGGATTTAAAATAGTTAAAAAAAAGAGCGCAACAACAGCCGGGAAGAAAAATCTGCAACAAACCTTGAACATATAGCACCTCATTATAAGACTTAACAAAAAGCCGTTAAAACCGGGCATAACCTGAAAAGTATAAATTTCATCAAAACATTAGTTGTTTAATCTATATTTACAAATCAAACTCGTCAAGGACTTAGCTGAAAATATTTGGTTCTTCTCCCGATTAGTTGAGAGAAAGGGGGGCCGGAATTACCAATTAATTCGGAGAAAAGCCACCTTTTTTTAATCAACAAAGGAAAATATCTATTTTATGATAGTTTCTCCTAAACCACACTTTAATTGGTAACCCCGTTTTTTATTCAGTTTATAATCTTGCAATTAAAACTTTGCAATTGACAGCTGATGTCTGATTATCTAATCTTATTAAAAAGATAAATGGTATCAATCTATTTAATGAAATTCGGCACCCTGTTTTTTAAATAAAGGCAATAAATTATTCATGAATATAAATTTTTCATTAAACATCCGCCAGAAGGTAATTGTAGGACTGACCATATGCTTCCTCGCAATAGGCTTTGTAGGCGGGAATTCATACCGCTTTTTGCGTGAGATAGAGCGCAAGCAGCGTCTTGTCGAAATTGCCGATGACCTCAGCAATATAATACTTGAGGTTCGGCGTTATGAGAAAAACTTTCTTCTCTATGATTCGGAAGAGGATCTTGTCGAAAACAGGCGTTACATTAATGAAGGCCTGAAAATGCTTTCAACAATAGCTCCCGAGATGAAAAAACTGAAAGGGGCGCCTCAGCTTGAATTAATTGAGAAGGGATTTCTTGAGTATGGAAAACTCATGGACCAGATGGCTGTTTGCGTTGTCAGAGGAAGAAGTTCATGTAAAGATGATCTTGAAGAGAGGCTCCGGGAGGAGGGAAAAAATCTTGTTGACCGCTCTATTTCTCTGGTCAATTTTGAAAGGCAGAGAATTCTTGTCATAATCGGAACACTTGAAAAACATCTTCTTTTTACAATAGCAATATTTCTTTCGATGGGCGGGTTTTTAATACCGATTGTGGCCAGAAAAATAATAAAGCCCTTGAAAATCATCGAAGAAACAACTCTTCAGATCGCAAACGGAAATTTTCATTCAATTCCGGTGCAGAACACAAGGGATGAGACACAGCGGGTTGTGGAAGCCTTTAACCGCATGGTTGCGGAACTTGAAAAACGCCAGGAACAACTGGTTCAGACAAAAAAGCTGTCATCAATAGGAATTCTTACTTCCGGTGTGGCGCATCAGCTCAATAACCCATTGAACAATATTTCCACCTCCTGTCAGATTCTTCTTGAAGAGATCGGAAATATCGATCCCGAACTCATGCACAGGATGCTTTCCAATATAGAGCAGGAGGTTCACAGGGCAAAAGAGACCGTAAAGGGACTTCTCGAGTTTTCGCGCGACAGGGATTTTGCTCTTATTCCGGTTCCCCTCAGCGAAATAGTGGAACGCTCAATAAAGCTTGTTTCAAGCCAGATACCTTCCGGGATCGAGATCAGGAAAGATATTCCAAAGGACCTGGTACTAAATATAGATATACAGAGGATGCAGGAAGTGTTTCTCAATCTCATTATCAATGCGGTCCAGGCTATTGAAAGCTTTTCCGGCGAGGTAAAAATATCGGCCTGGCCGGATCATGCTTCGGGAATGGCCGTGATAAATGTTGAAGATACCGGAGTCGGTATTCCGGAAAATAACTTTGGTATGATTTTTGATCCTTTTTTCACCACCAAAGAAGTGGGAGTCGGGACCGGCCTCGGGCTTTCAATAGTCTATGGAATTTTACGGCAGCATCACGGTTCCATTTCCGTTGAGAGCAGAATTGGAGAAGGCACAAGGTTTATTATCAGGCTGCCTCTTTATCAGAGGGCATGAAGGAGATCATCAGGATGAAGGACGCCCGGATATTAATTGTTGATGATGAGCAGATTGCAAGGGAGAATCTCGATCATATTCTGAAAAAGGAAGGATATGAGACCGTACCTGCCGAAAGCGGTATTGCTGCCCTGCGGGAGCTTGAGAAAAGAGAGTTTGACCTCGTCCTTACGGATCTAAAGATGCAGGTTGTAGACGGACTGCAGGTTCTCGAAAAAACAAAGGAGCTATATCCCGACACGGAGGTTATCGTAATAACAGGTTATGCAACAGTTTCAACCGCGGTTGAAGCAATGCAAAAAGGCGCCTTTTTCTATTTGCCAAAGCCGGTTAAAATTGATGAAGTGCGGGTCCTTGTGCGCCAGGCCATTGAAAAAAAATCGCTAAAAAAAGAGGTCGCCGGTCTTAAACTCCGCATAAGGGAGCAAAAGGAAACAGTTTTTATAACAGGCAACAGCCAGAAAATGGACAGCCTGAAAAAGACAATGGAGCAGATAGCCCCGACCGACTGCACCGTTCTTATTCTCGGCGAGACCGGAACGGGCAAGGAACTGGTCGCCAGGATGATTCATAATCTTAGCAACCGTGCGGGAAATAGATTCATGGCGATAAACTGCGGAGCTTTCAACGAAGAGCTTCTTGCAAATGAACTTTTCGGGCATGAGAAAGATGCCTTTACCGGGGCGCGCGGAATAAAGAAAGGCCTGCTGGAAGCGACAAACGGCGGAACTGTTTTTCTTGATGAGATAGGAGACATGCCTCCTTCCATGCAGGTAAAGCTTTTGAGAGTGATGCAGGACAGAATAATAATCAGGGTCGGCGGAACGGATGATGTTCCGGTTGACATTCGTGTGATTGCCGCGACGAACAAGGACCTATCCCGGGAAATTGAAGAAGGGACATTCCGCAGAGATCTCTATTACCGCCTGAATGTAATCACCCTTCATGTGCCTCCTCTTGCCGAAAGAAAAGAGAGCATCCCTGTTTTATGCAGGTATTTTTTAAGAAAGTTTTCGGATGCACAGAATAAAAACGTCGTGAATATACCCGACGATGTTTCCGATTTGCTTATGAATTACGAGTTCCCCGGCAATATCCGTGAACTGGAAAATATTATCGAACATGCAGTGGCAATGGCAGACGGCGATACCATCGAGATGCGCCATCTTCCTGCCGATTTCCAGCAGCTGAAATTCAGAATAGAGAGCAAACGCCAAAGGGAATTTCTGACACTGGAAGAAAATGAAATGGAATATATAGCCTGGGTGCTTGACCAGGTTGAAAATAAAAAGAGCAAGGCCGCCGAAATCCTTGGGATAGACAGGGTCTCCTTATGGAGGAAGTTGAGGCGGTATAATCTTGATGCTTAAAGAGCTATTTCAGCACTATCTTTGCATACAATTTTTATAATAGATGTAATCTCTTCCGCAAGCACCACTTCAATGCCTTCTTTTGCTTCAGGTTCCAGGTTGGCTATATCTGTTTCGTTGCGCTTGGGAAAGATCACGACCTTTATTCCGCCGCGCTGGGCCGCAAGCATCTTTTCGCGTATTCCGCTTACGCCGATAATCCTCCCGCTTAAAGTCAGTTCTCCGGTTAAAGCGACCTCTTTTCTTGCGGGTTTTCCCGTGAGAAGGGAAATGAGGGCAACAGCTATAGTTACTCCGGCTGAGGGTCCGTCTTTTGGAACCGCACCGGAAGGAATATGAATATGAATATCCCGGCCATTATAAAAATCGGAGTCTATTCCGAATAGGGCGGCATTGCTTCTGACAAAACTCAAGGCAGTCTGCGCCGATTCCTGCAGAACATTTCCCATGGAGCCGGTTAAGATAAGCTGCCGGTCTCCTTTCATCATGGTTGCTTCTATGAAGATAATTTCCCCTCCAAATTCAGTCCAGACAAGGCCGGTTGTGACTCCTGCCTGATTTTCCGTTTCCGCAATTTCATGGCTGAATTTTCTTGGACCGAGGAGCTTTTCCATAAGAGCCTCATCTATAGTTACCGCGTTTGATCTGTCACCGTTTTGGATGGAAAGTCTTGCCACCTTGCGGAATATAGTCGCAATTTCACGTTCGAGATTTCGAAGTCCTGCCTCCCGGGTGTAATCCCGTATTATCCTGGACATAACATCGCCGGAAAATTCCACTTTCAGGTCGGCCAACCCATTCTCTTTGAGCTGGCGAGGAATCAGATGAAGTCTTGCTATGTGCTCCTTTTCTTTTGCGGTGTAACCCGGGAAATGGATTACCTCCAGCCGGTCGAGAAGAGGAGCCGGAAGCTTTTCGACGACATTTGCCGTTGAAATAAACATGACCCCTGAAAGATCAAACGGAGCATCAAGATAATGGTCGGTAAAGCGGCTGTTCTGTTCAGGGTCAAGAATCTCGAGAAGAACAGAAGCCGGATCACCTCTGAAGTCCTGGCCGATTTTATCGATTTCATCAAGCATGAAAACAGGATTTCTTGATTCAGCCCGCTTTATCTCATTTATAATTCTTCCCGGCATTGCCCCTACGTATGTTCTGCGATGCCCCCGCAAATCGGCTTCATCCCTCAATCCGGCCAGTGAAATACGGACAAATTTTCTTTCCAGGGCTTCAGCGATAGCTTTTCCTACAGAAGTTTTTCCTGTTCCCGGGGGACCGGCAAAACAGAGAATAGGACTTCTTGTCATCTGCATATGCTTTTTCTTTTCAATTAGCTGGCGCACGGTTGATCGCAATTCATCCAGATTGATCGGCTTGGGGAGATAATGGAACGCACCTTTCTTCAGCGCATCTACCGCAGAACTGACCGTAGCAAATCCTGTTATCATTACCAGTTCGGCATGAGGGGAGATTTTTTTTGCTGATTCAAGAAGCTGCATGCCGTCCATCTTTTCCATCTTGAGATCGGTTAAAATCAGGTCGACATTCTGGGTTTTCATTATATTTAACGCTTCAAGACCGTTTGCCGCAACACTGACCTGATAGCCCTCCTTGCGCAGGACATATTCCAGGTTATTCCGGGCGATCTCTTCATCGTCAACAACAAGGATATGAAAAGCCTGGAGACTGAAAAGGGTTCTTACCGAAAGATACTCAAGCATACGTTCTTTAATATTATTCAAACCATAATGCCGGGAGTCCATTATTTTTTCCGCCCGCTTCAGATCCAGATTGTCATTCGTAAAATGGTGCCACGGAAGGGATAGAAGATATTCAATGTAATTAAGGCCTATACTGTACTCGGGAGTGGAAGGATCCATGTTCTCCATGCGTTCAAGTTCCTTAAACGCGACCGAAGCAAGAGCGTCTGAAAATTTGGCCTTTTCAATTAAAGCACGCAGGTCCGCAATCTCCTGATCCGGCTTTGAGCTTTCTTCACTTTGTTTTTCAGGCTTTTTAGTAAAAAGCATAACCCATCCTCTCAGTATTACATTTGCCCAAGGCAGACAGCTTCGTAAAAAGTCATTCTGCTTAAGTTGCGCTTCATCCCCGCCCTGTTGAATTCTCGCTTCGCGAGACGGCAGGGCCGATTCAACAGGGTGAATCATTGCAGCGTACTGATATGTACGCTGCATTCCTCAAGATTCGCGCGCCTTGCATAATGAACTTTTTACTTTGCCGTCTGAATTTTGACTTGTTACGAGTCCATCAAGGATGATGGTTTCGTAACAAATTCTGATTTTTTACGAAGCTGTCTGACTCTACAAAAAAAAATGAGTAATAGCAACCCCTTTCAGTTTTATACTTTTTTATGTTGCAAATAGCAACAGCGGCCCATGAGATGTAACGTTTTTATAATATACTGTAATAAAAAGACATATACATGTTACCGCAGGACACGTTGCATTGTGCAATAAATCGGAACAAAAGGGGGAAACAAGGCAAATCATTATAACATAAATATTACAGTATGTTATTAGCGATTAACATTATTGGCACGATACTTGAAGTGCTTTTATTCAAGGGCAAAGACAGGAGCGATAAAATTATGAATATGGAAAGCCATTCAAAAGAAAACAATATACAGGACAGACGAAAGATACTGGTTACAGGTGAAAAAGACATTTTTGCTGAATCTGTCATGGACTATGCCATTCAGGTCGCAGGACGACTTGATTATGACATTCTGGCATTAAACATTGTGCCGGAAGGAAATGAAAATTCTTTTTCCACAGGTTATACCGGGCAGAATGAAGCATTCATTAAGTCTGAAATCTATTCCGGAAGTGTTTTTAAAATTAAAGCCGCGTCAAAGGCGATCGGATTTGATTATCTGGTAAGGTCCGGCCGTTCCGGAGAAGCGGTGGAAAAACTTATTCATGAAGTAAAAAGGATAGAATTTGTATTAACCGGATCTGATGAGATCAAGGAAAAGATAGCAGCAGAAGTTACGCTTCCGGTTTTCAGTGTTTTTTCAAACAATAATATCAAGGGAGGCAAGGCTATGGCAGAGGAAACAAGAAAAAAGAGACCAGTTGGAAAAACAGTGGGTTACGGTGCAGTAAGTTTAGCCCTTTATGCGGCGGTTTTCACCCATGCCGATACAATAACAAGCTATTTTACAAAAGGAAGCTGGTACGCAGCATTGCCTGTTTTAACCGTGCTTGTTTTTTCTTTTGCGCATGGAGCATTCGCAAGCAACTTGTGGTCCCTGCTTGGAATAGAGGCAGCCAGAAAGGACGTTAAGGTTGTGACTGCCGAAAAGACGGTTCACCAGGATATCCGGGCCAAAAAGAGCGCAAGAAAAAGACCGCGGGCACGTGCATACATCAACCCGTTTCACAGAATATAGAAAACTAACAACTGTTTTAATATAAAATTTTATGATTAATATTTGAAGGAGGAGATATGCATGATTTAGCGTTGGAGAGTTTGAAATTTATTGATCTGAATCTGATGTCGGTCATATTCCTGTTTATAGTAGGTTTCATCGGAGGGCTTGTAAGCGGTTTTATAGGTTCAGGCGGAGCCTTTGTTCTTACTCCGGGCATGATGAGCCTCGGTGTTCCCGGAACAGTTGCCGTGGCAAGCAATATGTGCCATAAATTCCCCAAAGCAATGGTGGGAGCTTACAAGCGTTTTAAATACGGGCAGGTTGATCTCAAGCTCGGGCTCTTCCTGGCCGCTTCAGCCGGAATCGGTGTTCAGGCCGGAATCCAGATTCAGCATTTTGTCCTAAAAAAATGGGGTGAAGCAGGGTCTAATCTTTATGTGAGCGTATCTTTTGTTGCAATTCTTGTAATAGTAGGCGGTTATGTCTTTTATGACGCGTGGAAGACAGCAAAAAGCGGGGGCATCGAAAAGGTAAGCAGACTTGCGCAGAAGCTTCAGTCAATAAACCTGCCGCCCATGATTTATTTCAAGAAGGCAAATCTAAGAATATCCCTCTGGTTTACGATTCCCGTCGGTTTTGCCACAGGCATGCTAGCGGCAACGATTGCAGTCGGCGGATTTATCGGTGTGCCCGGCATGATATATGTTCTGGGAGCTTCGAGCATTATATCATCGGCTACAGAACTCGTAATAGCATTTATCATGGGGTTGGCCGGCTCAGTCAACTGGGCACTTCACGGAATGATTGATATCCGCCTGACTTTAATCATTCTTGGAGGATCCCTTCTTGGTGTTCAGCTGGGAGCAATCGGCACAACCTATGTAAAGGAACACATGATAAAAATCGTCATGGGATCAATCATGCTGCTTGTAGCAGTCAGCAGGGGACTTGCGATGCCGAAATATCTGAATCAGCTCGGTCTTATGTCTGTAGATACCGGAACTCTGGGTATTTTGTCAAAAGTCAGCTTTGTTGTTATGTGTATTTCCCTTGCTGTCGGGGCTGTCATTATTATCGGAAGCATGTGGAAAGCAAGAAAGCCGGGGCTTGCGATGAAAGAAAGTTACGTAAAGGCATAAAAGGGAAGGCATATCCATGGCAATAATAACAATTTCAAGAGGCTCTTACAGCAGGGGAAAAGAGGTTGCCGAGAAGGTTGCAAAAAAACTCGGGTATGACTGTATTTCAAGAGATATACTTCTTGATGCTTCCGAGATGTTTAATATACCCGAAATAAAGCTTGTAAGGGCCATTGAAGATGCTCCATCGATACTTGACCGTTTTAATAACGGAAAAGAGAGATATGTCGCTTATATTCAGGCTGCTCTTTTGAGGTATTTTCAGGAAGATAGAATGGTATACCACGGACTTGCAGGCCATTTTTTTATAAAAGATATTTCGCATGTTTTGAAAGTGCGCATTATAGCCGATATTGAAGAGAGAGTCAGGCTTGAAATGGAGAGGGAAAAAGTATCTGAAGAGAAGGCGGTCAGAACTATAAAAAAAGATGACGAGCAGAGAAGAAAATGGAGCCTTTTTCTTTACGGTATAGATACATCAGAGAACAGTCTTTATGATCTTGTAATTCATATTAAAAACTTAAATGCGGATGATGCGTCCAATATCATCTGCAATGCCGCTTCACTTGATCGTTTTAAAACAACCCGGGAATCTCAAAAACGTATTGAAGATCTCGCATTGTCCGCTGAGGTGAAAGCAACCCTGCTGGATTTAAGTCCTTATGTTGAAACTACCGCCGATAATGGTGTAATCCATGTTAAGGCAAGGACTCATGAATATGGAAAGATGGATATAGAATCCCAGTTGAAAAAACTTGCGGAAAGCGTTAAGGGGGTGAAAGAGGTAAATATCAGGGTTCTTCCTGTTACCCATTTTACAGACTGATTTGCAGGAGGCATCAATAGGGATGATCTCGCAAAAAATCTTATGAGAATAAAAACGAGCCTTTTCGGAAATCCCCGAAAGGCTCGTTTTTAATTGAAATTATCGGACTTTTTACGAAGGTATCAATAATGGAGTTGTATAAGAAGATACTTGTAGCTGTCGACGGATCGGAAGCAAGCCTTCACGCCCTGAATGAAGCTGTCCGGCTTTCTTACTGGGTTAGGGGATCAGTCCGTGTGATATCGGTTGTTCCACCCTATGAAGGGGACTTGAGGTCCGGAGGCACCGGAAATATCAAGGCTCTTTTGAGGGGACCCTGCGAAAATATTCTTGCAAAAATAAAAGAGGCTGCGGAAGAAAGCGGTGCGAGAGTTGAGGCTTTATGCAGAGAGGGCGAGCCTTTTGAGGAAATAATCGGATATGCGGAAAGAGAGGAATGTGATCTTGTAGTAACAGGAATTGAAGAAAAACATCCCCTTCACAGGGCATTGATCAGGGGAGTGACGGAAAAATTGGCCGGATACGGCAAAAAAGATCTCCTCATAATACCTTATGACACGCAGATTGACTGGAATAAAATATTGATATCAACCGACGGTTCGCAGGCAGGCAGAATTGCGGCGATAAGAGCAATTGAAATTGCCAAAGCCTATGGAGGTGAACTGCTCATCCTTTCGGTTTCAGGAAAAAGATCTGCCGGGATGATAAAAAAATCGGAGGAATACGTCCGGGAGATAGAAAGCCTTTCTTCGGGAATATCGAACAAATCTTTCGTGAAAACAGGAAATACGGCCAAAGCAATCACAGGTCTTGCAGTGGAACACATGGCGGATCTGATTGTTATGGGCGCTCCCGGTAAAAAGACCATGATGAATTATTTCTCAGAAAGCACAATGGAAAAAGTTATTTACTCATCCCCCTGCCCTGTCCTTGTTGTAAAAAACCAGATGGTACCTGTTAATAATATCGCCGGGCGGTAAATAATTTTCAAACCATAAGAGCTTCAGACAAGAACAGTTCCGGCGAACCACCTGAAGCCGTCAATGATTGACAAAACCATAGCGCTCATATTATCGTAAAATGGAATATATCTACGGGGCTATTAGCCAATACAATTGGCAATTATATCCCCCAAATATCAAATCGTAATACCAAAAACAGTACTCGAATTATTGAACCGAAACAGCGAGCGCATTCCCCGCTGATTATGGCGGAAAGCTTCAATGGAGAAGGTAAGTCTTCAGATACAGTATGATAAAGATAAGGGGAACAGCCATGTCCGAAGAGGGTATTAATCTGGAAAGAAAAGGCAAGATCGCTGTTTTAACCATAGATCGTCCTCAGCGAAGGAACGCCTTTAATGAACATATGTTTTCCTGCCTTGAGAAGGCAACAGGCGAATTGAAAAAAAATCTG
>Ga0268284_1001590_pt1 | contig 11330 bp, 7 predicted proteins | sample saktaG_14_FD_190137 | JGI IMG/M metagenome (GOLD analysis project Ga0268284, IMG submission 190137) | Saline water microbial communities from Sakinaw Lake, British Columbia, Canada - sak_2013_06_06_40m | ecosystem: Environmental > Aquatic > Non-marine Saline and Alkaline > Saline ... | reverse complement strand
AAATTTCCACCATCCACAACCACACCACCAATTGATGTCCCATGACCGCAGATAAATTTTGTTGTTGAATGGGTCACAATATTTGCCCCCCACTCAAAAGGTCTACACAAAAAAGGTGTGGCAAAAGTATTGTCAATCAATATTGGAATCGAATATTCTAGTCCAATTTTTGCGATAGCTTCAAAGGGAAAAACACTCAGATCTGGGTTGCCTAGTGTCTCACCATACAATATTTTTGTGTTCGGCTTTATAGCTCTTCGAAAATTATCTGGATCAGAAGGGTCGACCATGCTAACATGGATCCCCATTCTTGGAAAAGTGTAAATGAACTGACTGATAGTACCCCCATATAATTTGGAGGATGAAACAATATGGTCACCTGCTTGGCAAAGTGAGAGAATGGCTGCAGCTTGAGCGGCATGACCGGAGCTGGTGGCTAGTGCTCCAGATCCTCCTTCGAGATTGGCAATTCTTTGTTCGAAAACTCCTGTCGTGGGATTCATTATCCGGGTGTAAATATTTCCGGGTTCTTCAAGCGCAAAGAGGCGCGCGGCATGCTCTGTGTCACGAAACTGGTAGCCAGCGGTTTGATATAATGGGACTGCGCTTGCCCCTGTGGAAGGATCGGGTTGTTGTCCGACATGGATTTGACGTGTTTCAAACCCAAATTTCCTTTCTTGAGGATCCATCTAAACCTCCATCGGTTTTTTTTACAGGATTTTCACAAGAGTTAATACCTAAATCAAAGAAATTATAAAAGGTATTATAAAATAAATTTAATATATGACTTCACTGCAAAAACGACTGGACAAAACCTGTCCTAATTATACCCTCCTCAATTGGCCAAAAGTTTAATATAATGGAGCTATCCTGAATACAAGGCCAACAGAATGTTCAAGAAAAATAAACGCCACTTCCAATTACCTCTCACCAGCAATGTAGACGAATTGCCCCCAAAGCTACGCAAACGCCTGGATACCTCCTGGTCAGGTGCCTTCTATCGGGAATTCTTCTCCCGGCTGGACGAAACTCCCTTCGCAGTACTTTATGCGGACTGCCCATCACGGCCGAACATTCCAGTGAATGTACTGGTAGGGCTGGAGTATTTGAAGGCAGGTAACGGGTGGACTGACGAGAGTATGTTTGACAATTTTTGCTATGATGTTCAGGTGCGCTATGCTCTGGGCTATCGCCAATTGGGAGACGGAGATTTTGAACTGCGCACGCTGTATTACTTCCGGGAACGATTGAGCCGCTACATGCAAGAAACAGGGATAAACCTGTTGGATAAGGCTTTCGAACAAGTAACAGATCAGCAGATCACGGCGTACCAGCTAAAGACCGGCAAACAGCGTATGGACAGCACCCAGATCGCCAGTAACATTCGCAGTATGAGCCGACTACAACTGCTGGTGGAAGTGCTGCAGCGTGTTCATCGGATGCTGACAGAAGAAAAGCAGGGTTATTATGCCGAAGTGTTTGCTCCGTACATCCAGGGACACGCCGGTCAGTATGTCTACCACCTCAAGGGACAGGACACCAATGAGCATTTACAGAAGATCGGTGAAGTGATGCAGTACCTGTTGGCTGAACTACAGTCAAGTTATGCCCAGGAACCAGTCTACCGGATGTTTGAGCGAGTATTTGGTGAACATTACCTTGTGGAAGAGAAGGTACTGAAGACCAAGCTGGACAAGGAATTGAGTGCCAGCAGCCTGCAATCACCCGACGATCTGGAAGCAACTTACCGGGAGAAGAACAAAAAGCACTACAAAGGCTATGTTGCCAATTTGACCGAAACCTGTGATCCGACCAATGATCTGCAACTTGTTACAAAAGTTCAGGTGGCAGCGAACAGCGTGGATGATGCCAAATTGATGGAAGAAGCTCTACCCAACTTGAAAGAGCGCACCGAGTTGGACACACTTTACACGGACGGTGCCTATGGCAGTCCAAATGCGGACCAGACCTTGCGGAATAACCAGGTCGAACAGATCCAAACCGCTATCCGGGGTCGGGCACCCAGCACGGAGAAACTTAACCTATCCGATTTCGAGATCAAACAGACCGAGACCGGCAAACCGTCCCAGATCACCTGTCCGCAGGGACAAACGGTTGCAGTACATCCAAGCAGCCAAAAGAAAGGATTTGTGGCTCACTTTGAGGAGGATGTCTGTCAGGCCTGTCCTTTCTTAGAGAAATGTCCAGCCCAAAGAGGAAAACGGGATGCTCGCTTTCACCTGCGTTTCAGTCAGCAGCAGGTCAACATGTCCCAGCGACGCAAGCGGAGCCAGATGCACCTTCAAGAAGGGCGCAACTTACGAGCCGCTGTGGAAGCCACAGTCCGCCAAGTGAAACATCCCTTCCCGGCCAGCAAGTTACCAGTGCGAGGACGATTCAGGGTAACTTGTATGATGATCGGATCAGCCATGCTTACGAACGTTCGCCGTATACAATGCTACCTGGCTGCCAAGATAAAGCTGGAAAATGAGCAAAAGAAGGCCCAAAGAGAGCAAGAATGCTCCCAGGAACTGCCGTCTATTTCTTTTTTTGCTTCCCTAAAAGCAATTTTTCGATGTTGGATGGCTTTTGAACCGACTAAACAAGTTGGTTTTGGATACTAAAATCAAGTATTTTCAGTGTAGTCATAATTTATTCTTCTTTGTAATTATCGCTTGACCTGAAGCGTTACAGGTGATAAAATATTGTTCTTCAACAACGCGGGGTAGAGCAGTGGCAGCTCGTCGGGCTCATAACCCGGAGGTCGTCGGTTCGAGTCCGGCCCCCGCTACTTTTTCCGATACGTCCAGAAATGGGCGTTTTTGGTTTAAATATGCGTTTTTACTCCATTATTCGGTTGTCACGACCCAATAGATATCCAATAGGATGAGCTTATTTCATAGCAATTGAACCTCTGCAAATAAGTTATGATCCAAGAATAGCAGAGTAGCTTGCTCAAGGTGTCAATATTGACACTCTTGATTACACACAGACTTCAATATAATTTACCTTGAAGAATCACTAGATAATCTGGCATATATAATTGTAATGAGCCATAATGTGATGTTCCCATTGTCAGGCCTTTTTCTGTTTTCCTCTCAATCCCAATGGGGGGTTAGATTCACTCCTCGGGCACAAATTTCAGAAAAAACCAACCAGAATTCTACGAACATTCAGGAATTTCTGGCTGGTATGCGTTTTGAACAGAGGGGGAATAGGAATAGCTTAATATTTAATAATTTTCTTCCTTATTGAGCAAGTGGTAAATTTATCTATTTATTAACTGGACGACTCACTTATATATTTTCAAGGTTCTACTAGCAAATAGCTTTCTCTGTCGTAGCGTCGAACAAGTGAAAGTTATCCATATTGAAGGCTACTTTAACCTTTTCACCGATCTTGAAATTGGTACGTGGATCGACACGGGCTACAAACGTATTCTCTCCAGTCAGCAGGTATAAAAAGATCTCGTTGCCCATCAGTTCGGTAACATCCACCTTCACAGTTACATTCTCTGTGTGTATGCTGGGTGGAATGAAGGCAGGATTGTGAATATCCTCCGGCCGGATCCCGAAAACAACTGGTTTTCCAACAAAGGATTGATACTCTTCCGATTTACTTCCTGGAAGATAAAGATTAAAACCACCTGCATCGATACTATATGTATCGCCATCTTTTTTTAGAGTACCTCTGAAAAAGTTCATAGCCGGTGAACCGATGAACCCGGCTACGAACATGTTTACCGGATTATCGTAGAGCATTTGTGGCGTATCCAATTGTTGTAAAACACCCTTATTGATAACCGCAATGCGAGTTGCCATGGTCATGGCTTCCACCTGGTCATGGGTTACATAAATGAAAGTCGTTTGTAAGCGATGGTGTAATTTGCTGATCTCAGCCCGCATGGCTACGCGTAGCTTGGCATCCAGGTTTGAAAGCGGTTCATCAAACAAGAAGACTTTTGGTTCACGCACGATGGCTCGCCCTACTGCCACTCGCTGGCGTTGTCCTCCCGAGAGTTGGCGTGGCTTGCGATCCAGTAGGTCCTGGATCCCAAGGATCTCTGCTGCTTCATTGACCCGCCGCTTGATCTCTTCTTTCGGTGTTTTACGGAGCTTTAATCCAAATGCCAGGTTATCGAACACTGATAGGTGTGGATATAGCGCATAAGATTGAAACACCATGGCTATATCACGATCCTTGGGTGCAATATCATTGATCACACGATCTTCAATCTTAATTTGTCCTGATGTTATTTCTTCAAGACCTGCCAAAAGGCGCAAAGCAGTTGTCTTTCCGCAGCCTGATGGCCCCACAAAGACCAGGAATTCTTTATCTTGAATCTCAAGATTGAGATCATTGACTGCTTTGACATCTCCAAATTCTTTTGTTACATGTTCATACGTTACGCTTGCCATGGGTTTTTCCTCCGTTTCGTTTGAGTATAGTGATTCGATTATAGACCATAACAATTGGAAGGGGAATAGATATTGTCAACAATTTAAGATGACCTTAATCAGTCTGCAGTTATTGCTGGAATGCCATCCAAACCTCGTCCAGATTGTCATGATATTTCACCAGCTCATCTCAAGTAAATAATATAGCTCTGGTTGATTTGGTTAATTTCCAAATAGGAAAAGGAAACATAGGAAAAGGAAACATTGACAAGAGGTGTAAGATTATATATAATACAAATAATTATTTAATCATCTTGAGAAAATAACTATTTTCATTCCATCCTCATTTCTTCACATAGCATTCCAATGGCCCAAAACAATCTACTTGGCAGTAACATAAATTTGGTCAAACAACACAACTTGCAGGTGATTCTTCTGAGTCTCCTGTATGAGCCGATTCTCTCACGTGTTCAGTTAGCAAAGCGTACAAAACTATCCAATACAACGATCACGAATTTGATCACTGAACTCATCGGGCAAGGCATCGTCAAAGAAATAAATGGAAATGATGCAGAAATTGATGAGATGCGACCAGTGGGCCGACCGCGCACAAGCATATATCTGGATCCGAATGCGCGTTATGTGATAGGCATCCATATTGGAATTGGAATATTTCGTGTTGGACTCGCAAATTTACGTGCTGAGATCATCTTTAACCATACACATAACTTTTCCATTGATTCCCCTGCTTCAGAGGTGCTTGATAAGATAATAACAAATGTTGAAGAAGTGATTGATGAAAGTGGTGTACCCCGGAGTAAGATCCTTGGAGTAGGCGTTGGTGCATCAGGTCTGGTAGATTTCACAACCGGCGTAAACTTGCTGGCACCCAACCTGGATTGGCATAATGTCCCACTACGCGATCAGTTACAAGAAAAACTAAATCTTCCTATAATTGTTGATAATAATGTACGCAATATGGCCATAGGCGAAACATACTTTGGTGCAGGAATTGGTGTTGACTCGGTTGCTTTTGTATATGGCAGGACCGGCGTAGGTGCTGGTTTGACATTTAAAGGACGGGTATTTAGAGGCAGCTCCAAAGGAGCAGGTGAGATAGGGCACTCCATCATGCTGGTCCACAACGGAGAACAATGCCAGTGTGGCAATAAGGGATGTCTTGAAACCCTTGTATCCGAATCCGTAATCCTACGGGAGGCAGGGGAAATTGCAAAGTTGCATCCAGATGGAATTATGGCCAACATTCAAAAGAATAACCCTGATTGTTCTCCTATCGAATGTGTATTTGAAGCTGCCCGCAAGGGTGATATTCAAGTTCAAATGATAATAGAAGAGCGTGCTTACTACCTTGGCGTAGCGCTTGCAAACCTGGTCAACTTGTTTAATCCTGAACTGATATTGCTGGGTGGTATTTTTAGCCTCGGTCAAGATCTCTTTCTCCCAACCGTGTCAAACACCATCCAGAAGCTGGCATTTGGTGGAATGGGAAAAAATATATCCCTTAAAGCCACAACTTTTGGATGGAAGGCAGGTGTGACAGGTGCAGCGGCATTGGCGCTGTTGAACTTCTTCTTTCAACAATCGGACGACTGTTTCTCGTAATAAGGAAAACATGATCTCACTCAGAATAGCTTTAATTCCGATTATCAGACGAACATTTGATGTTCCTTTTGCGGAGCAAATGATATCCGAGGCACGTGCCGCCTTGATCCAGGCAGGATTCCAAATATTGGAACCCGATCGACCCATAGATGATTTGTCCTTTGCAAAAGAAACTGCTTTTAATTTTTCAAAACTCGATCCAGACCTAACTGTCATTTTCCAGGCTACTTTTGCAGACAGTACCATTGTTGTGGAATTTGGTGAGAGCATGGATGGCCCACTTTTTCTGTGGGCAATTCCAGAAGTATGGACGGGAAATCGATTACGTCTGAATTCCTTATGCGGAATCAATCTCGCCGGTCATGCCCTGACCCTTCGAAATTTACATTATGACTTTGCTTTTGGAATGCCTCAAGAAGCAGAAATTATTGAAAAGATCCGAAACCTGGCGTTGGCTGGTTACCTCAAGAGGCGATTATTGACTGCGCAACTGGGAGTGGTTGGGGAACATCCGGTTGGTATGGATACATGCCATCTGGATGAGGCAAGTCTCAGCGATGTTTTCGGGGTTCATATCCGGCATATCACAATGGATGAAGTTTTTAACCGTGCACGTTCCATCCCCAAGCTTACAATTGATCAAACACGTACCAATCTCGATGTACGTATAGACAACTTATCCTCACTTGAACAAATACCATTAAATGGTACCTTGAGTGTATACAATGCACTGAAAGAAATCGCCATTGAACAAAAACTGGATGGCCTGGCAGTTCGTTGTTGGCCTGAATTTTTTACCGAGATGGGGTGTGCTGCTTGTGGGGCTATGTCTATGCTGAGTGACGGATTTGGGTTAGATGCTCCCCTGCCATGTAGTTGCGAAGCTGATATCAATGGAACACTCACCCAGTTAATGCTTCAGATCCTGTCTGATGCTCCGGCATTTGGAACAGATATCGTTGGGGTCGATCAGGCAGAAGACAGGATCGCTCTTTGGCATTGTGGATTGGCTCCACTCACAATGGCCGATCCAGATCTCCCCATTCGGGGCGGATTACATTCCAATCGCGGGGTACCCTTGGTGATGGATTTTTCCCTAAAATCTGGAGAAATAACCTTTGCCCGGATCAGCCAGGCAACCGGAAACCTCCGGCTGGTTCTCGGTAAAGGAGAAATGCTTGCAGTTCCTAAACCATTCAGCGGTACTTCAGGAACTTTGAAGATTGGATTTTCAGCTAAAAAGTTTCTAAACTTATTAATGTTCGAGGGACTTGAACATCATATTTCTCTAACATATGGCAACTATATCGGCAGTTTGAAGGCATTTGCCAAACTTGTCCAATTACCGATTTTATCGATGACGGCGGAGGAGGTGACTATTCAGGAATAATAGTAAGAATTACAGTCCAACAATCTTTCAATTCAATAGATAAGGAGTAGAAAAGATGAAAATTAAGTATTTAGTAGTAGTATTGATTATGGCTGCGGTCATACTTGCAGGTTGTGCTCCTGCAGCAACCGAGGTACCCGTTGTGCCGACTGAAAAACCAGTCGTTCCTACCAAAGCTCCTACAATGGCCCCGACCGAAGCACCTATGGAGCCGGTTGAATTACGCTTTGAGTACTATGCAGATGGCATCGAAGCAGACGTGATCCAGCCTCTGTTGGATAAATTCATGGAAGCTTATCCATACATTACAGTCGTTCTTGATGTCGTGCCCTACAAGACCATCGATGAACAGTTACCTGTTCAAGTGGAAAGTGGTGAAGGTCCGGATCTGGCCCGCATCACCAACTTTGGCGCTTACAAGGGTAAACTTTTAGACCTGCGCCCCTATCTGGCGGATGCTGCTTATTTCGAAGCCAATTTCCCAGCCCCAGTTCTAACTGCTGTAGGTTTTGGTGGATATCCGGATACATTTACTGTAACCGGTCCCTATGTAAATAAGACGCTCTTCGATCAGGCAGGAATTACAATTCCCGGTGAAGGAACAACCTGGGCAGAATGGACAGATTTAACCAAGCAGGTTGCTGAAGCAACACAAGTCCAGTATGCCATTTCTATTGACCGAACAGGACATCGCTTTGCTGGTCCGGCCATGAGCATGGGTGCGACCCTGATCAATGCAGATAATGGTTTCACAGTAGATACTCCTGGATTCAGAGCCTTCGCTGAGGTTGTAAAAGGCTGGTTTGATGAAGGAATTACACCCGCAGAGGTCTGGCTGGGTGCAGAACCCGTCAACAGCTGTATCTCCACTTTCAAATCTGGCCAGTTGGTCATGTGTATGTCCGGTTCCTGGCAAATTAACGGCGTCGCTAATGATGTAGGAGATTCCTTTGACTGGGTCGTCGTTCCCAATCCAACCGGAGCTGGTGGCTCAACCGGTATCGCCGGCGGTTCAGCTGTTGTTGCATTTGCTGATACCGAGCACCCCGAAGAAGTTGCCATGTTGGTCGAATTCCTGATCCAACCAGAAAATTATGGTGCGTTCTCAGCCGGTACCCTGGCTCTTCCTGCCCAGAAAGAAGTTGCACAAAATGGTGTCGATTTCAATACCGAAAACACTTCTGTTCTCGCAGCCCTGTCAGCTTACACAGCTGAAGTTCCAAAATTGACCGATCAGGCTGTTGCATTAAATGTTCATCCTTATGCATTTGCTTACTACCGCAACAGTGCTAACCGCATTGCCCAATACTTGAGTGGAGAATTGACTCTTGATGAAATGCTCGTCAATCTCCAGGCAGATATTGACAAAGCAATTGCTGAAGCCCAGTAACTCTTTCTAAATTTATAATGGAGGGGTGCAGTAATATTTAGCTGCACCCCTCCAATCGGGAGGTCATAAAGATTATGATACCTTGGATTACCCGAGCAAGAGATGCAATCTCCTGGTTTTTTAACTGGGTCTATGACCTCATTATTTCATTAACTGATCTATTTTTTAACACTATTCAACGCATATTTGGTATGCGAAGTATGCCGTATGTTTTTGTCCTGCCAAATCTGTTGATTTTTGGTATTTTCATTCTCTTTCCGATGCTGCTCAACTTTGTTTACGCTTTCACTGGAGGTTCTTCATTTTCTCCTTTAGATCGTCCCGGGGTTGGCACGGCCAATTTTGACCGTTTGCTAGCTTGCGAGAATTTTCTTGACCCAAACACTTGCGGCGAGGATCTGTTCTGGCGGGCTGTATATAATACGATTGGCTATGTTGTTTTCCAAGTTGCTTTAATGGTTTTGTTCGCATTAATTACCGCTCTTATTTTGAACCGAAAGATCAAGGCACGTGGTTTTTTCCGGAGTGTTTTTTTCTACCCGGTATTACTTTCGCCAATTGTTGTAGCCTTGCTCTGGAAATGGATCCTGCAAGAAAACGGCTTGATAAATGGTATTCTTACAAGTTTTGGCCAAGACAAGATCCCATTCCTTGTCAACGCTGATTGGGCTCGAATCCTGGTCATTATGATCAGTGTTTGGGCATTCATGGGTTTTTATACACTTATTTTGTTGGCTGGGCTTCAATCCATTCCTGCGGATTTATATGAAGCTGCTTCCATCGATGGTGCCAACCCCTGGCAATCTTTTTCAAATATTACAATGCCATTATTGATGCCAACGATGATCGTTGTACTGGTTCTGTCCTTAATACGTGCCGTTCAAGTATTTGATATAGTCTTTGCTTTCACAGGTGGAGGCCCAGGAACGGCGACACTATTTCTCGTACAATATATTTACAACTATGGGTTCTCAAGCCCAAACAAACAGTTTGGAATTGCAGCAGCAGCCTCATTATTGATGGCTGGGGTTCTGATCGTTTTGACCGTCGTCCAACTGGCCGTCCGTAAAGAGGAGAATTAAGATGGCAAAGATCTTGGGATTTCTCCGTCGAACCAAAGGCCATAAGAAACTCGATATTACCGATGTAATCTCATATCTTTACCTTGGCATGGGCGTTATTGTCATGTTTGGTCCGGTAATATGGCTGATTTTATCCTCCTTTAAGACTTCAGGCGAAATTGTCAAATTTCCTCCCCGATTGCTGCCTTATCGTCAGGATACAGTGACACTCCCAGATTATGAAGACCCGTTACCCTTATACAAGATCACGTTTGAGGATGGAACTACTCAGATTTTGGCTCAGGTTCGTCGAATCGGCCTGGAAGCCCAAATGGTAGATCCAGAAAACCCAACAGGGATCATAAAAGTAAATATAAACCAACGTCAGCCAGTTGAATCAGTTTATTTTGGTCTGGAGAATTACATCGAAGGTGTTGAGAGTTTTGACTTTGGTAAATACTTATTGAACAGCATGGTTGTGACCGTTGTTGCCACATTACTCACCTTGCTGGTCAACAGCATGGCTGCATTTGCGCTGAGCAAATACAAGTTCCGTGGGCGTCAAACGATCTTCATGGTCATGATCAGTACCCTGATGGTTCCATTATCAGTGGTACTTGTACCGGTTTACCTAGTAATTACAAATGTTGGCTGGAGCAATAATCTTCTGGGTATCATCATTCCTGCTGCTGCAACTCCCACCGGTGTATTCTTGCTTCGTCAATACATGCTAACCATTCCTGATGATCTTATTGACGCTGCCCGTATCGACGGATCCAGCGAATGGCGTATCTACGCCCAGATCATCCTACCTCTGGCAAAACCAGCCCTTGCTGTGTTAACCATATTCTCAGTTATGTGGCGCTGGAATGATTTTCTGTGGCCATTGATCGTACTCAGCCGCAGTGAATTCTTTACTTTACAAGTCGGTTTGGCCTCCTTCCAGGGTGAGTTGAATGTCCAATGGAATCTGATCCTGGCAATGACGGTCTTGACTCTGTTGCCAATCACCATGGTTTTCGCCTTCCTGGAAAAATATATCACCACCGGAATCGCCACCACAGGTATGAAGTAATAAATCGAATGTAACTGGAGATCTATATTCATGATTATGCACCATGAAGGAATTATCCTTCAAAAGGGTTATGAAGCGCTGGAAGCGATTTCAATCAAAGAACAATCATCCAATCGTGTAATTTTTTATACACTAGCTGGAGATTTTGATGTTTCCTGTTACACTGAAAACATTTTGCGAATGAGGTGGAAAGCTGAGAAAAGGCAACCGGATTATGGAATCCTGGATGCAACTTCAGAAAAAAATGACCTGGATGTCTCCGCCATCCCCGATGGATACCGGGTGCAGGCTGGAAAGGTCGCTCTTGAAATTCTAGGTAGCCCCTTGCGGATCCGGTTTTACCGTGACCAGAAACTACTACTTCAATCGGTTACCGATCGGACCATCGAAGTAC
>Ga0268284_1001588_pt1 | contig 11332 bp, 11 predicted proteins | sample saktaG_14_FD_190137 | JGI IMG/M metagenome (GOLD analysis project Ga0268284, IMG submission 190137) | Saline water microbial communities from Sakinaw Lake, British Columbia, Canada - sak_2013_06_06_40m | ecosystem: Environmental > Aquatic > Non-marine Saline and Alkaline > Saline ... | reverse complement strand
CCCAAGAAAAACCAGCATCATTAACGACGTCAGCAACGCCGACGCTCTCGTCTGTATTCCCAATATCAAAAAGGCCCCACTTACCAATTCCAACCACGGAAGAGTCAACGCAACCAGATTGCTGAACACTGGCGGGATCAGGCCATAATTTCGGATTGAGCCGGCAAATTCTCCAGGATCCAATATCTTGTAGGCGCTGGCGTATATAAACAGGAAGCCCACAACAAGTCTGGACATCAATGTGATCCACCTCATTTCATCATATCCTTCCTACCTCTTTGACCGGCTTGACTTATCAGTTGCAAGTCCCTTTTTTTCCCATGCGGCGTAACCTTCATTCATGATCACAATGTTTGTATATCCAAAGGTGATCAGAAAAGCGGAAACTTTTTCAGCCATGTCACACTCTGGTCCGTAACAGTACAAAATAAGTTTCATGTTAGGAGTGATCAAAGGTTCAATGCTAGGAAACCTGTTTTCTTTCTCCTCTGGAGAGAGAAACAACGCCCCTGAAACATGCCCGAGCATGTAATCCTTTTCTTCCCTAGTGTCGATAAATACGGCTAATGGGTCATTGATCGAATTTTCAACTTCTTCAATCGTTACAAAAGGAATTTTCTGGCCTGATACAGTAATCTCTGACGCCTGGGCGTAGAACCAGGGAATGTGTCTTGCTCGAATCAGATTCGAACCCAACCCAATTAGTAAACACGCTGAAGCGATCATTGCGGCTCTGACAATCAGTAAACTTAATTTGACCATTATATATTCCTATTTAATATCAATATATTATATATTAGACTTAATTTTTGGTATCATATATATTTGCTATTATCTCATTTTGATGTTATTTTTTGACACAGATACTATCTTGTGCTAGTGTGAATCTGTATAAAATCCGACCCGGAACATAATGTCAAGTGTGTTTCATAAAAAGCCTGATGATTCTTACGAAAAAATTGATTTCGAGTTTAAAAGGATTTACGAACATGTTTTTTAGAGCTTCTCCCATTTTAAAAAACATCCTTCTTGTGATGACCGCTCTGCCATTGATGATTGGTTTCGCCAAGGCCCAAGATTTGGATACGGCGGTTATAAACCGGGTCCAGGTTTCACCGGATCAGAAACAGATTACCATAGAGGGCGACAAGGCTTTGGGGAATCATACGGCGTTTGCGTTCCAGAATCCCTATCGTTTGGTAATAGATTTTGAGACTACGGGGCTAGGGAAAGTTCCTCTGAGAATTAAAGTCGATAAGCCCCCAATAAATGAAATCCGATTGGGCAAGAATGATCGAAGAGCAAGATTAGTCATAGATTTTGGAGAATACCCGGTTCCTCCATTTATGGTAGAAAGACGCGGAAATCTGGCAGTCGTGGCTTTAGGCAACGTTCCCACGGATCTCCGAACAATTCAGGGAAACGCCAGTCGTGAACCAACACCGAAACCTAACGTCCCTCAAGCTTCACGCCCGAAACAACCTACGGTAAACAAAAAGGAACCCGTTAACAGGACTGTTTCTGCTCCGGTTCCTGTTGAATCTCCAGTGACGGGTCAACCGGCCGCAGAGGACAAAATCGAGAATTCCAGCTTTGAGGTCAAACAATCACTGGTCACCAATAGCCTCCTTTTGGTCGAGCTTCAGAACAAGAAGGTTCCATCCCAAACATTTCGAATAGTGGTGGACTTGAACCTTAATGATCTTACGGTTCAAAACGCTTCGATCAGCGGTTCCAATGGAATCATAAAGAAATTCAAACTCGTGGAATCCGATCAAAATGATTCGACACATGTGTCGAGCGTTCGGAGAGATGACGAATCTTCCGCGGTCGGTCCTAGAAGGTCCGTTGTTCGAGGGGAAGCCTCAAAAGCCCCTGCCCAGAAGTACTCATGGGGTTCTGATAGTAAGACAAAACAGGAAGTCACTAATGTTGCGCCCGGCTCAGCTAATTCAAACCCCTTCAGACTTCAAGAGTTTGAGCTCAAATCGAAGACCTCCGGCACTGCCAGGCTGGAAAAAGATGAGGAGTAAGCAATCAACTCGACTGGCGCATTACATAATTGAATAGAAAATTCCTTTTAGCCTCAAGATCTTACTTCATCAATAAACGTTTGAAGGGACTCATCCTCGTTGAATAGATTTGCCTGTTCAGACATGAGTCTCTAGTTTCTCCCGGCCTGAAAAACTCATCGAACATACATTTAATCATGGCTTTGCAAATTTACTTTACTGGGTGTCTAAGAATGAGAGCAACATGATACTTGCAATCCTAGATTGTCTAGTTTAGGCTCACGCGGTCTTTAGTCGTAGCTCTCCAGAAATTATTTTGACTTGTTCTGGAAGGTTTGCTCCCATTCCACCATGAGGTAAAATATTTGGAAATCTCCCCGCCAACAACCGGGGATTGACGTCATTGGGTTAGGAGGTCTCACAAATCCTATGGCTTTCCACCTGCCACAATTTGATCCATTCTTTACTTGGGTCAACAGAGGAAGAATACTTTATTCACCTGGAGCAAGGTCCGAAATAGCTTTTGAGCTAGGACAAATGAACGCAGACAGACCACTGATCTTAACTGATAAAGGCCTGGTCAAGGCCGGCGTAGCCCAACAGGTTGTTGAAGCGCTGGAAAAGTCTGGAGTTCGACCTGCAGGACTCTTTAATAATATCGTTCAAGACGCCAGGATTGAAAATATCAATGAAGCGACTCGGATGTACAATGACTCTCGTGCCGATTCTTTGATTGCTGTAGGTGGTGGGAGTGTTCTTGATACGGCAAAAGCTGTCAATATCCTTGTAGGAAAAGGGTTGAGTGATTTCAAACCTTTGGCCGATCAAGCTGCCCTTTGGGAAGACGCAGCGCCTTTAGCGCCTCATATAGCGATACCTACCACCGCTGGAACAGGATGCGAAGTTACCAATGTTCTGGTCGTGATGGACAACTCATCACAGGCGAAACTTTCAGTCACACACCCATATTGCAATGCCGATATAGCAATTCTGGATCCGGAACTTACCATCCTACTCCCGGCAAAAATAACGGCATTCACGGGAATGGACGCCCTTACTCACGCTATCGAAGGTGTTACTTCAACTGCGGCGCAGCCGATTTCCGACGCGCTGGGATTACACGCAATTCGAATGATTCATCAGGCCCTTCCGCTTGCGGTTCAGGAACCAGAGAACATCGAAGCCAGAGGACAAATGTTGATAGCGGCGACACTAGCGGGCATGTGTTTCTGCAACGCAATGACAGGAGCTGGGCATGCGCTGGCGCACGCCTTGGGCGCTCTTTATTCGATCCCTCATGGTCTCGCGAATGCCATTATGCTGCCTTTGGTCATGGAGTTCAACGCATCGGAAGCTCCCGAGAAATATTCTATGATTTCACAGGCGCTGGGCGTTTCAAAAGAGAATGAATCAGACCAGGTTAACTCTATGGCTTGTGTGGATGCCATCAAGAAGCTCAAAATGGATATAGGTCTCACAGACACGCTAAAAGACTTCAGTCTTCCAACTGATCCCGGAGAACTCGCAGGTCTGGTAGAACTTGCGGCTGGAGACAGCCAGATAAGTTACAATCCAAGAGTTCTTGAAGATACAGATATATTCAACTTGTTTATAAAAGCATTCTAGAAACCAAGGAGGCTGAAATGGAATTTTGGAAAGATGAAACAGAGCCGATCAAGGCTTTCCTGGCGCTTTTTGAAAACGCCAAAAAAGACCCAGAACTGTCTGAGGGACTAAAGAAAGTGAATCAACTGATTTGGTTTGACTATACTGAAGACGGCCCAAACTGCTCATTCCACGTTGATTGCAGAAACGGAGAGATAAAGGCCCGAGTGGGCAAGCCTGAGGAGCAGCCTGATCTCACAATGAGTCTGTCGGCTGATGACGCTCACAGGTCTTGGTCAAACAAGCTTAATCCGGTTATGGCGATTACCAGGAAGAAGATAAGAGTGAAGGGATCTGCTACAGGCTTGCTGAAGTTGGCTCCAAAACTTAAAAGGGTGGCTTCAATTTACGGGGACACTCTCAGAGAGATGGGCTGGGAAGGCAAGATAATTGCCTAACCCACGTCAGGGGTTATCCATGAAAGGATATTCAGGTAGATTTCTGAAAGTAGATCTTGGCAGCGGATCAACCGGTTTCTATGAACCTCCAGATGATCATTACCGCAGTTTTATAGGAGGCGCTGGACTTGCCGCTAGAATATTTCTCGAAAACGGTGACTTCGAGGCTGATCCGCTCGCGCCTGAATCTTTACTGATCTTCTCGCTTGGACCGTTCGCCGGTTTACGCCTTTCCGGATCAAGTCGTTTCTCTGCAGCGGCTCGTTCTCCGTTGACAGGCCACTGGGCTGATTCTTCCTGTGGAGGAAATTTTGCTCCAGAGTTGAGATACGCGGGTTTCGATGGAATCATTGTTTCTGGCGCAGCCGACTACCCATCCCTTTTGGTAATCAAGGACCTGTCAGTCAAGATTGAATCGTGTCAAGAATTGTGGGGACAAGGAATAGAGTCTACCACTTCTATCTTGAAGCACAGGTTTGGCCAATCATTCAAGACACTTGCGATAGGACCAGCCGGTGAAAATCTGGTAAAGTTCGCATGTATAATGAATGACGGGCACAGCGCTTTTGGCAGAACCGGATTAGGCGCTGTCATGGGGTCAAAGAAACTTAAAGCCATAGTGTTGAAAGCTTCCAAGAAGACTTTTTATGTACAAGACCCGGAGAATTGTAAAAGACTTGTAAGTGATTTGAACAATCGAGCCAAAGAATCTGTGACACTTGGAGTAATGAGGGAAAATGGAACAGCGGCAAATCTTGAAGGTGGGGTTCATTTGGGGGACGTTCCCATAAGAAATTTCACTTCCAATTTCTGGGAGGAAATGGCTGAGGCTCTCACGGGATCAACACTGTCGGAGAAATATTTGATTAGGAGAGCTAACTGCGCTTTCTGCAATGTTGCTTGTAAAAGGGTTGTACAAATAGATGACGGACCATTTGCTTTATCGAAAGGCCCGGGACCAGAGTACGAGACCATAGCAGCTTTTGGCTCGCTCCTGGGATCGATGGACTTGGCCGCCACGTGTAAGGCTGGGCGGGTATGTAATGATCTGGGACTGGATACCATATCTTGCGGATCCACCGTAGCATGGGCTATTGAGGCTTTTGAAAAAGGAGACCTGGGGCTGTCCGACACGGAAGGCTTGAAGCTCAAATGGGGTGATATGAGGACCATAATTGAAAATCTGATCCCGCTCATAGCCTTTAGAAAAGGAAAGCTTGGCCTGTTACTTGCGGAAGGATCAGTCTCTGCGGCGAAAAGGACAGGCGGTGATTCAGATAGCTATACAGTCCATGCAAAAGGGCTGGAAGCGCCCATGCACGACCCGCGCGGAGGAGGGCATGGCCTTGCCTTGACGTATGCCATCAGTCATCGAGGCGCGTGTCACGTGTTTTCCCCAATGTTGTTCATGGAAATGGGCGCTTGTTATTACCCTGAAATTGGTTTTGATCTTGAGCTCGATCCGCTGTCATCGGATAACAAACCAGAGGCGGCTGTTGTAGCCGTAACTTTGGGAGCGTTGGAAAACAGCGCATGCATGTGTCAGTTTGCGGACCGCGAGATCACAATACCGGAATGGGTCGAATTGTTTAATTACGTTGCAGGCATGAACTGGGACATTGAAGATATGATGAAAACAGGTCGAAGAATATTCTATTTGCAAAGGCTTATCAACCACAGGTTTGGAATCTGCGCAAAAGATGATGTCGTTTCCCGTCGTTTGTTGGCGCCTGCTGCGGATGGAGCTCCCGAAGGTATAGGAATAAACTTTGAGGAAATGAAAAGACGTTTCTATGAGTTGATGGATTTGGATTCCATTTCCGGATCGCCTTCTCGGCAAGTTATCCTGGATCATGACTTGGTGATCGAAAAGTCCCTTGTCATGGAAGATCTCTTTTGAGGGTATATGTCCAACCAGTTGGTTTGCTGAAGGATCATTTTGAAGCAACCGTTGTGGAGTTGAAGAGCAATTCAACGATTCAGGATCTTATTCACGCATTCGACCTTCCCAAGGAATTAAGAGCTATTGGATTGGTGGATCGGAAAAGACAAATGGAAGACTATAACCTGAAGGATGGAGACGTCGTTACATTAGTTTGTTTGACGCTGGGAGGATAAGATTTTTTCTATAGAAGTTTTTTAGACCCAAGTTCACCCCGGTGATTGATCTTCGTGTGGGCACGAAGCTTAGAGCGGATTTTTCTCGAGCCACAATACCAGGCTTATCACTGTCCATATTTGCCTGTTATTGTCTCTGACTCCATTGAGATGCTCATCGAGTAGGGTTTTGCAGTAATTCGGATTGATTGCCCCTGATTTGGCCAGGCGTTTGTACGAGAAGACATCAGTAACAAAGGCTTTGAGTTCACTTCTTATCCAAAAAGGCAGTGGTGGAGTGAACCCCTTTTTCTTTCCCTTTCTGATAGATGCCGGCAGCAGACGTTTTACCGCGCTTCTCAATAGGCTCTTGGTTTGGAAGCCTCTCGATTTAACCCCCGGAGGTATGACGGCTATTCTTTCAACCAGCTCGTGGTCCAGGAATGGAACTCGAGCCTCGAGTGAGTTAGCCATGGTCATCCTATCAACTTTTGTAAGATTATCATCAACCAGGAATGTTTTTGCATCCACGTATAGAACCTGATTTAATGGATGACATTTTCTGACGCGCTCGAAATGTTTGTCAAAAATTCTAAAGGTTTCCTGAAAACCTGTGTTGAGGAAATCTCTTGTAAAAAGGAGTTCCTTATCTTTTTCGTCAAATATGACTTTCCACCAATAATGGGCTCTTTCAAACGGTAAGTCAGCGCCTGTCACGAACCTCTTGGCTTTGTAATCAAAGCTGACTCTCTCGAATGAAGTTGGCAGGGACAACACCATCCTGTTGACGATGTTCGTTCTGATCCAACTCGGGACAAGTCTGAAGATTCTACTCAACTTGAAAGCAAAATGTGTAGGGTATCCCGCAAAGACCTCGTCTCCTCCGTCCCCTGTAAGAACCACTCGAACCATCTCTGAAGCAATTTTTGAAACCAGGAAGGTTGGAATAGCGGAATAATCTGCGAAGGGTTCGTCAAAAATAGCCAGCAGATCTTCTATGGATCCTGCCATGAAGGGATCTACAATTTTTTCGAAGTGTTCTGAGCCTATTTGGCTGGCGACAAAGCGCGCTTCAGCAGATTCATTATATGATTTGTGGCGAAAACCTATAGTGAAAGTCTTCAGCGGAGAATTCAGCCTGCGTGCCATGACAGCCGCTATCGTGGTAGAATCCAGACCTCCGCTTAGCAGAGCCCCGATGGGAACATCAGATACCATTTGCCTTCTTACAGCTGTTTCAATCAGGTCAACAATCTCTTCGTCGTAGGATGATTTTTTGAGTTCCTCCTCGCCCGCTGCCGGGGTTGGAATGTCCCAATAGGATTTCTTGACCAAACCATTGAATGAGCACACTAGGGATGAAGCAGGCTCAAGTTTTGTTATCTCCCTGAATGCGGTGTCGGGAGTAGGAGTGTACATTAGAGAACTGTAATCATAGAGCGCCTGCAGGTTTGGTGATCTGTCTACAGATGTTTTTAATAGGGCTTTAATCTCACTGGCGAAACAGAAATTGCCATTGGCGTCGAAGCAATAAAAAAAGGGTTTTATTCCCATTCGATCTCTTGCGGCGAAAATCCGTTTGCTCCTGGAATCCCATATCGCAAAAGCAAACATCCCGTTTAGATAAGTTACGCATTCGGCGCCATAATCCTCGTACAAATGAACGATTGCCTCCGTATCGGAGTCTGTCCGAAATCTGTGTCCCTTTCTTGTGAGATGTGTTCTAAGTTCCAGATAATTATAGATCTCCCCATTAAAAACTATCCATATCGAAGAATCTTCATTATCCAACGGCTGGTGTCCGCCCTCGACGTCTATTATGCTCAACCTCCTCATTGCGAGGCCGGCAGGACCATCGATATGGTAACCTTCGTCGTCAGGCCCCCTGTGAACCATGGTTCGGTTCATTTCCTGCAGCAATTGCATTGATACAGGGCTAGAATCTCCTATGGAAAAAATTCCGCAGATTCCACACATTGTCAGATTGACTTACATTTCAATTTTAATCTCGTGCTTGAAGTCGAAGTAATGCAAACTGGTCAAGAATGAGACCAAAGAATATAATGTTGATCCCCCCCGCAAGGAAAAGAACCACGCCTTCTGAAAATTGTTGAAACAATATGAGATTCCTGATTGTCAATACGACGCCAATCAGTATCATCGTTAATCCGGAAGGCAAAAATATTTTGTTCGGATTTGTCATTGTGATGATCCTGAGAATAAACATTATGAACCTGAACCCATCTCGGAATGGACGTAATTTGCTTTCTGTCCCTGCAGGTCTAGAACTTACGGAAACTGGCATAAACGTCACATTATATCCTGCGGTCATAAACGACAAAGTGCTGGTGGAAGGAAATGAATAGCCATTCGGGTAAAGATGCAGGAACTTGATCGCAATATCGTGACGAAAAACTCGAAAACCTGACGTGAGGTCTGGAATATCCCTTTCTGCAAGAAATGAAGCTAATTTACGGAGGATCCTGTTACCAAGGTTCCTCAGCGGAGAACCTTCTTGAGGCGCAAAATTCCTTGCCCCAACCACCAGATCGTAATCCCTTAGCAATTCCAACATCTCCGGCAACTGCCCTGGGTCATGCTGTCCATCAGCATCCAATACCCCTATTATTCCACCATCTATCGACCTCAACGCAGTCTTTAGGCACGCCCCGTTTCCTTTGTTGTTGGGATGCCTGACAACTTCTGCGCCGGCGGCTTCTGCAATTCGACGGGTGTTGTCGGTTGAACCGTCGTCGATGACCAGTATATGGGCATTGGGAACACTGGCCTTAACCCCTCTGATAACATCGCTTACCGTCTTTTCTTCATTGTAGGCCGGCATGACGATTGTTATTGATGACCCTAACAAATGATTTCTTTCCGTGGTAGACATTGTAGAATTTCAGAACCTCTCCGAGCCGGAAACGGTAAATTCAAATTTAGTGTCGTCACGACCTTACACAAAAAACTATGACTTTGCCAAGACTCTTGTTTGGTTCCTCTTGAAAGAAAGTTCCCAACGTTGACGCTATAACACAACTGATTGAAGGAGTCGACATTCTGAGTAGGTGGGCGCTTTAGCGTGGTGGCGGTGCAGGGACTCGAACCCCGGACACTGCGGATATGAGCCGCATGCTCTAACCTTCTGAGCTACACCGCCGCAATAATTTGTCAAACTATCATCAACTGGACGTTTCTGTCAATATTCTGAATTTTTAATACAAAATTCTTAAAAATGCTTGCAATCTGGTTCCCTTTTAATATTTTCAAGTCAACAAATCTCTAACCATTTTCACTTTCTCAACAATTGCATTGTAATGAGCCTCGCTTTGATCGAGGTTTCCAGAAGCGGCGTTCTTCTCCATTTGCTCCGCCAGAGATGAGATCTCTGTCAACATCAAGTTGAGCGCTGCGCCTTTTATGGAATGGGCCCGCTGTCTAACAATTTCGGGGTTCCTGGAATTTACTCCTTCAAGAAGCGCCGGTAAGTCTTGGTTTTCAGTGTAATCCAAGAATACTGAGATGAATTCCGCAACTTCATCAGGTTCCATCCCAAGTTCGTCTACCAACTTGTCAATTGTAATCATCATAGTCCTCTGTCCGAAAATCTCAATTGAATCGATTCTTCTAATTTTTAATTTCCTGCAGGATATTTTCTTAACTCTATGATCACCGCCACGTTCTATCCGGAACACCCTACCGACCAAGACATATTTTGATCTGGGATTCTCTTAATCAATCGAAGCACATTCTGTCCACATTCTCCAGACTCATAAACCAAGTCATCCATGAACTGTTTCATGAGCCATATGCCCAATCCACTTTCACCAAGATTCTGAAAGTCCGGTTCCTTTACTTCAGCGGGATTAAAGTTTTCTCCATAATCTTCAAGCCTGATTTCAAGCATTTTGTCTTTTACAAATATCTCTATCTGAACGGGGCCTTTGACTCCTGATTTGTAGGCATGAAGGCTGATATTCGCATAGGCTTCGTTGAAGGCCAATTCTATGCTGTCAACAGTGTCTTGGTCGCTTGAGAACGCAGGCAATTGTTTTACCAAATTGCGAACAAATATGTCTAAAGGTCTGAGCAGAAACATTTCCGCTATTACCTCAATTTTGATATATAGTTCCTGCCCCATCTACAATTCCCTCGTTCTAAGCTCATCCAGGCGCAGCTAGTAGAAAAGGTCTGGAATCCTATTTGTCAAACGACTTTATAGCGTCGTCCAAATTATCATGGATCTCAAAAACTCTGTGCAACCTTGTTAACTGGAAAAGAGTTTTGGCTTGGGGAGATGGTCGCGCTATCTTCAGATCTCCGTGGTTCTTCAGTAGAGTGCGCAAGGCTGCCACCAAGGCGCCACAACCTGAACTGTCTATAAACTTTGTTTTGCCTAAATCTATAACAAGCTTGGTGGAGGCCTCTTCAGACATTTTTTTAACCATCTGTTTCAACTTCGGGGCAATCATTGCGTCCAGTCTTTCATCTGTACTGATAACAGTAACCCCTTCAAGTTTTTCAATCTCCATATTTGATTCTCCTGTCATCGCCCTAGACATGGGGTCTCTGAATTTGTCATCTCCCCCTTGCCAAAACAATTTGGGCATATTTTCCTGTGGGCCAATAATCTCCTAGAAACTTTTCCTACTTGTCTCCCATCAAAAGCCTTTTGATGCCTTTCCAAAGTATTTTGATGTCCTCTTCCAGGTTCCTGGTGGCTGTATAATAGTTTTCAACAGCTATTTTTTCCTCTTCAAGCGCATCTTCCGAGCATTCTGCGTCTACAGGGGTAAATAAGCCATCAAGCGATTCGAAACGTTGCAGTGCCCAATCCTCCTGATATTTTTCAAAGTCTTCCTCTTTCAGAGGCCGAACACCTACAAGACGTATTTTGCCCAGTAAAACGTCTATCAAACAAGGGAGTCGCTCTACAAAAGGACCAGAATGATTGAAACAAAAGAATCTACGAGGCCTGGCCGCATCTTTGGACGCTGGATCAAAATATAAATCTCTGACCATTAAGATGCGAAGGTCGAAGAATGGCTGGCTGTTGAGAAGGCGAATTAATCCTTTCCCGATCCACACAGGCGCAGTCACAAGCAGAAGAATTAAGGCCAGGCTTTTGTCCGCGACCTTTTGAGAAACAGAGTATATTAT
>Ga0268284_1001587_pt1 | contig 11333 bp, 10 predicted proteins | sample saktaG_14_FD_190137 | JGI IMG/M metagenome (GOLD analysis project Ga0268284, IMG submission 190137) | Saline water microbial communities from Sakinaw Lake, British Columbia, Canada - sak_2013_06_06_40m | ecosystem: Environmental > Aquatic > Non-marine Saline and Alkaline > Saline ... | reverse complement strand
CTGACCTGCCGGCCATACTCTTCGACGCCGCCTAACCAAGCAACCAGCGGGATCCACATGAGCTAACAGATCCTACCGCCCAAAAAACGGGGCCAAACTCCAGGGCATGAATTACTTCATGCTGTTTGCCGCCGCAGCCGGTTGGCCCGCCATGTCCAGCATTATCGCGGCCTGGTATCCCCCGGGGAAATTCGGAAGAGTCTGGGGAATAATTTCTACCAGCTCCCGATTGAGTTCCACGCTCTCGTTGCTGTTCCTTGGCGCGCTTCTTTCCGTTTTTGCCTGGCAGAACATCTTCCGAATCGCCGGTGCCATGGGGCTTCTTGTCGGCGTGGTGATATTTTTCTATCTTAAAGCGCGCCCTAAAGACGCCGGATTAGCGCCGGTTGGACGGGAAGGACCAGCAGCAGAAAATAATTCAGGGCGAAATCCGCATTTTCTTGATGATACGAATCTGAAACAAGCCCTTTGTGCTTTTGCCAAAAGCGGACGTTTCTGGCTGATGTGTTTAAGCCTGATGTGCACGACGGTATTGATGGAGTTTATCGGTTTTCTTCCCATCTACCTGAAGGAATCTTTCAACGTGCCGCCTTCCCAGGCGGCGAGTTCCACTTCGGTTTTCCCGGCCGGATGCCTGATCGCCCTGATAGTCGGCGGGGTTATCTACGATAAAGTCTCAAGGAAAGGAAGGATCGCGCTTCTGGGGGGGCTGCTGACCGTTACTTGTTTTTGTGTGGGGATATTGTGGTGTCTGCCGGGCTTGCAGATTTCTCCGGCTTCCAGGTTCGTGCTGGCGATAGTTACGCTCTTTGTTTTCGGGCTGGCGGTAGCCCCAGCATATTATCTCCCCATGAGCATCTTTTCCATAGAATTTGGCGGCAAACATTGCGGACTCCTGATCGGGCTCATCGACGCCACGGGCTATGGGGCTTCCATGATCTATCAATCTACTGGCGGGAAGTTGGTGGATAGCCGGGGCTGGCAAAGTATGCTTGTTTTGCTTTTTACTGTCGCCATAGCGGCGACTCTGATCACCATCTGGTTTGCTTTCGAAGATTATAAACGGTTTAGGAAACCGTCCGCCGCTGCCGCGTAAACAGCTAGTTTGTCGAACCCATAAAAGCTCCTGGCCGAATGGACAACTACAACACCACCCTATCGTCCGCTCCCCGATCCACATCTTGACTTGCCCATGCGTGCCAACCCGAAAAGCAACTTCCTGCAACCTCAGGTCTTTTAGCAGGCAAAAGATTCCGCCAAAAGAATTCTTGACATCATGTGACTTGCCGGCATGCTTTTCAAATTTCTTTCCCCGCCCTCGGGCCGGCCCATAAGCTTTCAACGGCTTTCACCCCGCAAAGCAATTCCCTAGCAATTAATGAACGCTCCTTGTGTCATTGCGCTTGCGTTAGCAGCGGCGATTTCTGCTGTCGGCAGGCAACAGGCACCGGCTTCCGCACGGCTCACATCACTCCATGGCACCATGATCACGATGATAAGCGACCAGGAGGGCCTATCCTCCAAAATCTGGGCCAAGGGCAACAATGTTCGCGCAGAGTTGACTTACGACCAGAAGAAGGCCGTGTCCATCCAGCTTGGCGACACGGTCTACACATACATCGAAGGTTCGAAGCAGACGGGATCGAAGAAACACCTCGGATCTGGCTTGGGCGCCATGGGCCTCATCAAACAGATCGAAGAGATCAAAGCAAAAGGCAAGAAACAGGGCTCAGTGAAGATCGAGGGCATTGTCTGCGACAAATACGAATATGACGTGAATGCCCCCGGGGAAAGGGCGGTAGTCTATCTGTCGGCCAGCACTTCGCTACCGCGGACCTGGGTGAGTGTGGTCCAGTTAGCCGATACCCCCGCCTCCGTCTTGAGGATGCATTACCGGGATTTGAAGGCCAATGTGGACATCCCCGACAATATGTTTAAGCTCCCGGCAAATGTGACGTTCTTGGAGGATCCGGAGCCAGGCAAGCCATAGAAGCGTTGGCATTCTGCCATTACAGCAAGGGGCGTCGCACACACCATCGCCAACTTCCACTGCGCCAAGCCCCTGGCCTTCGTCACCGCCAAGAGAACGTTGACTCTGTGAAGCCAAGCGGAAGAACCGATAGAGCATCGGCAACGGCGGAGTGATCCAACGCTTTTACTCGACCCGCAACGTGCCTAAGGTATTCCTGCGGGTGGAAGAGGGGACGCCGTAGTCCCCCGAAGTTGGGTGTCATGGCTCCGGGCGGGGCTTACCGCACCGCGATTGCAGGCGGTTGAGACGGCGGCAGAATATACAGCCCGCGCTTCTTGCTTAGGGTTTCAGTAATTCTCCGCCGGGCCGGGAATCGGCTTGGCAGTATGACCGGGGCGCTTTTGCCTTGGCAGGGGGCGGCCGCGGGGCGATAAACTTAGCTTTTGTTCACCCACCAGCCATGACAACGACATTGCCCCGCCACCGGGCCGCCCGCATGCGCCTCGCCCTCCAGTCCGGCCACCGGCTGTTGCAACGGACTTCACCGGGAAAGCAATTTTCTAGCAGTCTAGCAGTATCAATAGCAATTTCTTAGCAATTGCCCCACACCCGGCGGCGGTGTTTGCAAGGCGCCCCCCCCGCACCAGCCCCCCTGCACCAGCCGCCAAATCTCACCACCACCCGGAACATGAAAACCTCCTTCCGCCACCTATTCCCCGCAAGCGCCGCCGCGCTCTTCTCGCTGATCGTCCTCACCGCCCGCGTTGATGCACAGGGTTTTACCGGGCTGCTCGGGAGTTTTTATAACAATACTCCGGCCCCGGCGAACTATGTCTCCCTGAGTGCTCTGAACGCCCATCTGCATACCCTGACCCCGGCGGTGGTCACGCCCTCGACCACAGGGGGCAAGACCAACTTTGACTTCAGCAATAATGGGTATTTTGACAGCGCCCCTTTCAATAACGCGAGCAGCACCCAAGCCGCTTACGGATTTAGTTCTAACGCCAATTATGAGGTGGAGTGGAATGGATATATCAACGTAACGAGCATTGGGGTGGCCACCTTCGCTTCGACGAGTGACGATGGCAGCATGGTCTTTGTCGATGGGAATACGGTAGTGAACAATAACAGCTTTCAAGGCCCAACGCTCCAGACCGGGACTTACAACTTCACCACGACCGGGCTGCATCAGATCACCCTTGCCTATTACCAAGGCGCGGGGGGGGAGGGCGTGCTCTTCCAATGGCACCAGGCAGGCGCCACCCTCCACACACTGACGAACGCGGAGGTGATGGTGCCCGAGCCCGCGAGCGCCATGTTGCTCCTGGGCGGTGGTGTGCTCCTCGCCCTCCGCCGGAGGCGCTAAGGTCTGGCCCTGGTCTTTATCAACCCCCATTCTCCCGCCCTCCGGTCCGGCTGGCTCTTGCAACGGCCTTCACCGGGAAAGCAATTTCATCACTGGAGAGCTATCTCGCCGCCAATCCCAAAACGCGGATTGTCATGCAGCGACATCTCGCCCGTGATCTCGCCGGAAAATTACAGCGTCTGGTGGGCGTTGTTTCTGAAACCTGCTCTCCCCGTCTGTCTCCCCAGGGCAGCCCACCCAGCGCTGAAGCCGACCGCAGCAAAGAAAAATAGAAGTCATGAACTCCACGAGCAAAACCAATCAACACCCGGCCGGTTTCTCCGCCCGGCTGCTCTCGGCCCTGCCGGCGATCGGTTGGCTGCGCACGTATGACAAGACCTGGCTGCGGGGGGATGTCGTCGCCGGCATCACCCTCGCGGCGTATCTGCTGCCGGCCGGACTGGGCGACGCCTCGCTCGCCAACCTGCCGCCCCAGGCGGGACTTTACGCGTCCTTGTTTGGCGGGCTGGTCTTCTGGCTGTTCTGCAGTTCGCGGCACACGTCCATCACCGCCTCCTCCGCCATTTCCCTGCTCGTCGGCGCGTGTCTGGGCGAAATCGCGGGGGGGATACCGCCCGCTTCAGCGCGCTCGCCGCCGGCACGGCGTTGCTCGTGGCGCTCATCGCCTTCATCGTCTGGCTGGTCAAGGCGGGTTCGAGATCATCAATTTCATTTCCGAGAGCGTGATGACCGGGTTCACGTGCGGCGTGGCGCTGATCCTGGCCAGCACGCAATTGGCCAAGCTGCTTGGCATTCACGGCACGCACGGCAATTTCTGGGAAAACAGCGGCCATTTCCTCAAGCATCTGAACCAAACCAATCCCGCTTCGTTGACCATCGGCGGCATCGCCCTGGTGTTGCTCGTGCTCGGCAAGATTTTCCTCAAGCACAAGCCGGTGGCGCTGTTTGTCGTGGTGGGTGGCATTCTGGTTTCTGGGTGGCTCGGCCTCGCCGCGCGCGGAGTGAAGTTGCTGGGCGCGGTGCCCGCGGGCCTGCCGCCGATCGGCCTGCCGGAACTCCACTGGGAGGACCTCAATGACCTGTTGCCACTCGCTATCGCTTGTTTCCTGCTCGGCGCGGTGGAAACGGTCGCGATCGGCCGGATGTTCGCCGCCAAACATGGCGGACGGCTGGATGCGAACCAGGAATTCCTCGCCCTGGCCGCCGCCAATCTCGCCGCCGGACTGGGCCGCGCGTTTCCGGTGAGCGGGGGAATGGCGCAATCGCTCGTCAACGAAGGTGGCGGCGCCCGCACGCCGCTGTCCGGTGCCTTTGCCGCCGGGATTATTCTGGTGGTGGTGGTGCTTTTCTTCTCCAGCTTGCTTGCCGCGCTGCCCCAGCCCGTGCTGGCCGCTGTCGTGTTGGTCGCGGTCACCGGCCTGTTCAAGATTTCCGCGCTCAAACATCTCTGGCGCGGAGACCGCCTGGAGTTCGTCGTCGCGATGGCGGTCATCGCCGGAGTGCTCACTTCGGGCCTGCTGCGCGGCCTAATGATCGGCGCGGTCATTTCGCTGGTGCTGCTGATCCGGCGCGCCTCGCGGCCGTCGGCTAGATAGCCCTCTTGTGTGTTATCTGGTGATCACGGTTCTGAATGCCCTGTTTTGGTTCACGGTGGATTTCGGATCATTCCATCCCCAGGGATAAGAATCACATAATCTGCGAGCCAACAACTCCACATCAACATGAAGCTGTTCCAATCACCAAACGCTGCGGGGAGATTCAATCCTGATCAGGCGCTCTTTGAGAATGCGAACGTGCTTCCCGCGTAACCCGCAGCGCCGGTTCCGGATGATGGGAGTGTGGAGACGGAATTCCGGAGCACCCGGCAGCCCGTTCCAACATCAGGGACTCCATCATGAGGCCTAGTGCCTGCCAATTTTCACGGAGATTAGATATACATTTACCTGTTGACCCAATGAATCAAGATCACAAACTGCCAGATGCCATGACGGATCCTCCCACCTGCCCGGCGTGTGGCGCTCCGCTCGCCCCGGGTCGCGGCGGTGACCTGTGCCCGGCCTGTCTCGTGTGCGTTGTTTTGGCGTGTGATTCCCCGTCATAACAAATCATCGGGAAAACCTCCAACCGCATCATCATGAAAATTCCAACATGCATCATCACGACGATCCTTTGCGGCCTTCCCACCCTCCTCCCTGGCCTGTTTGTCGTCTTCCATGTGACCGGATGCACCACAACTCCAGAGCCTGTTGCCCGCGGCCGCGCCATCCTGCAAGCGCAGGACCGACCTGTGGAATTGGTCAGGCAGTGGCACGGAGCATTCCGCCGGCCGCAAGATGAGGCGCTGATCAAAGAGGCGCCTGCCAGTGGCTACATCGCCAACCCTGAGGCCTGGGCAAAACTCTGGAAAGCCTGGCGGGGACAGCAGGCGATTCCCGACGTCGACTTCGGGAAACAGTTCGTCCTGGTCTGTACCACCGCGTGCGCCGCCACGCCATGAACACATCTCCCGAAATCACCCATTCTCCCCCTTTGCTGCCGATATCCGATTCGCGACATGACATTCTCATGCGCCCTTTGAATCCCAGTGGCGGTTTCCCGGCTACAATTTCCTGGCGGTCACTTGCCTAACATTATTATGAATGACAAACCAACATACGACAAGTGGGTCGGAGTCCTGCTCGGATTCTTTCTCACCGGCTCGGCGCATTACTTGTCCGGCAAGCGCCGTGCCGGACTCATGTGGTTCTTCGGTCTCTTGACAATAACCGTGATGGCACTCGCTCTCATGTTCATCCCCGGCACGGTTCCATATGTTATCAGCCTGGCCATGCTCCTCGTCGCTGGCATCCTATGGTTTCTGATGCTCAAACAATCCTTCACACATGTTAGTCGGATTGGTGTTCCGGGGTGGATTGGGTTGATTGCCCTCTCCCTCGTGCTCTGCAAAGCCGAGGAATTTCTAATCCTCCAGTCCGTGACGTCTTTCAGAATGGGTTGTTCGGTCTCGATGCAGCCAACATTGCTTGGAGCCAATGCGAGGGATATGTGGGCGGATTCCCCCGACCGGCCCGGGTTCTTCCAGTGGATCTTCACCGGCAACCGGTTCCGGGAAATCAAGGTAACGGAAGGCGGTGTTCTAACTAGTCCGCCTCAAGGGGCGGCATCAAGGTTCATGGTCGGTTCCAAGACCTACGAACTACCCTTCCTTGCACGCCCGCTGAAAAGACCTGGTGAACACATCGCCCAGGGTGAAACGCTGTGGTCAGGAGTCGTAACGAGTGGAGATTGGGTGCTGGTTGACAAGTTATCATATCGCCTCGGGAGTCCGAAACGAGGCGACCTCTTGGTGTTCAAAACCGAAGGCTTCACTAATTCCTCCATGTCCGGGATCTACCTCAAGCGCATCGCGGGTCTTCCCGGCGAGAGCATCAGAATCGATCCACCCGACCTGATGGTCGATGACAAGAAACTGACGATGCCTGCCATCTTCCAGGCCATTGCCAGCAAGACGGACGGCCATGCCGGGTTTCTGCTCGCGACCCCATCAAGTTACACCGGTGCCCGCCTTGTAAAGCCCACGGACGAAATGGTGCTGGGCAAGGACGAGTATTTCGTGCTTGGCGACAACACCCAGAACAGTCTGGACAGCCGTTACTTTGGACCTGTTCCGAAAAAGAATATCGTCGGCAAGGCCGCCAGGATTCACTGGCCGTTCACCAGGATCAACGCCTTGGATAAAAAGTGACACCGGCCGCTTCAAGCATTGCCTTTCTCATGCGCGCCAACCTAATACCCCCCCTTCCGGTCCGGCCACCGGCTCCTGCAACGGCTTTGACCTCAGCAATTTCCTGGCAATACAATCAAGAAGCATTCGATCACGCCCTTGCCAGGTTCCTCACGAAATGAAAACCCATCCTCCAGAGCGGACCTACGACTTGCGGACCATCAACCTGCCATCCCTCGCAGGGACGAAACTGCGCCTTGCGGTTGAATTGTTAGACAGCCCGTTGCGCCGGTTTCTGCTGCCGCGACTGCTGCGTGAGGCTGGCATCACGTGGCTGCGTTCGCAGGTATTCGCTGATCCTCCGACGTTTGCGCCGCGGCATTGGGGTGGCCCGGCGCAGGCCGGCGCGATGGCCGTGCCGCAGAACGAGTGGCCGGAGTCGTCCGCGGAATCCGGGACGGGATTTCATTTCGCATCCGTGCATGACTACGCCCGTGCCTATCAGGAAAACATCACCTCACCTGAAGATGTGGCCAACCGCGTGTTGCAAGCGATCACCGCAAGCAACGAGGCAAGCCCGCCGCTGCGTGCGGTCATCGCCGTGAATCGTGACGACGTGCTCCGCCAGGCCGAAGGCGCTACGAAACGCATCCGCGCTGGCGTGGCGCTGGGGATTTTCGACGGTGTCCCGGTCGGGGTGAAAGACGAGGTGGACATGGTTCCTTTTCCCACCACGGCCGGCACGGCGTTTCTCGGCCGGCAACAGGCCACGACCGATGCCACCGTCGTGGCGCGTTTGCGTTCGGCGGGCGCGCTGCTGATCGGGAAAACAAACATGCACGAAATCGGCATCGGCGTGACCGGGCTGAATCCAATCCACGGCACCCCTCGGAATCCCTATGCGATCGACCGCCATACCGGCGGCAGCTCGAGCGGTTCCGCGGCGGCGGTCGCGGCGGGGTTGTGTCCCGTGGCCATCGCGGCAGACGGCGGCGGCTCCATCCGCATCCCTGCCGCACTGTGCGGAGTGGTTGGGCTGAAACCAACCTACGGGCGAATCAGCGAACACGGCGCCGTGCCCTTGTGTTGGAGCGTGGCGCACATCGGCCCGATCGCGGCGTCGGTGGCCGATACCGCGCTCGGCTAAGCCGTCATGGCCGGGCCGGATCCGAACGATCCCGGCTCGCTGCACCAGCCGCCGCCGGATCTAACTGGATTTGCCGACCCGGACTTGAGCGGCGTGACACTCGGAGTATTCTGGCCGTGGTTTCGTGATGCGGATGACGAAGTTGTCGCGGTCTGTGAAGTAATGCTTGAACGGCTCCGCCAACGAGGCGCCACCCTCCGGGAGGTGGTCATTCCCGATCTTGAAGCTGCGCGCGTGGCGCATGCGATCACGATCTGTGCGGAGATGGCCCAGGCGATGAGTGCCACTTATGCCCAACACCACCACGACCATGGTTACGACGTTCGGCTCAATCTCCGCATCGCCCGCGCCCTCACCGCGCTCGATTACGTGCAGGCCCAGCGCGTGAGGACCCGGCTGATCGCCAACTTGCAACGCGTGTTTACCGAGGTGGACGCCATCGTAACGCCCGCGACTGCCACGGTGGCCCCACTGATCCCCGATGCCGCCCATGGGATAGGCATCTCGGATCTATCAACCACCTCGCGATTGATGCGCTTTGCAACGCCCGCAAACCTTGCCGGGCTACCCGCCATATCGTTTCCCGCTGGCTACACCGCGGATCGGCTCCCCGTCGGCATGCAGGCCATCGGGCGGCCGTGGGAGGAGAGGCTGCTGCTGCGCCTGGCCCGAACCGCTGAGACCTCCATGGAGCGGCTGACGCCGGCGCGACACTTTCAACTTCTGCCTCCGTTCGAAACAAGCACCGCACAAGTCACCAACCCCGCCACCCCGAACTGAAAAGAACTTCTTTTCCCCGCCCTCCGGTCCGGCCGGCTCTTGCAACGGCCTTCACTCCAAAACCAATTTCCTAGCAGTCGGCCACGCCAGGGACCCGGTTTTTTTACATGACTTTCCGCGTAACCCACCCGACCGGTTCCGGATGATGGGAGTGTGGAGACGGAATTCCGGAGCACCCGGCAGCCCGTTCGGGCGTCAATGACTCCATGATGAGGCATGATGCCTGCCAAATTTTTCTTAGTTATGAAACCGCTGAAACTGCTGGTGTTACTGCCGATTGTGATGGCCGCCGCAACCGGGGCGTATCTCAATATTCGCATGGTCAGTGATTCGTGGCAACCGCCACGCGTCGTCAAGATCGAAAGCAAGGAGTCATTGTCATCGCTCTTCCCTGCGTGGTTGGCGTGGCTGACGGATGCGGAGGGGGGTATGCCCCAGGCACTGCTCTTGCGCGATGGAGACCATGTGTTCGGAGGGGACACGCCATTCGTCTATCACGCGAGCGATGGTCAGGTCCTCAAGGTAAGTTTCAACGACTGGGGCGTTCAAATCGGTGAAACGACCGTGACCGTCTCGCTCGATAAGGACGAGGGCCTGGCGTGGTTGAACAAGGCCTCGGATCGGCAACTCGCGAACCTCCGGACAGTGTCCCTCCCGACCGAGATCGGTGCGGAGACCCTTGTGGCGCTCAAGCGGCTCGCGGCCGCCAAGCCGAATCTGAATCTGTTCGGCGGGTCGGAGGACGTGCTGCTCCAGGCGCTCCCGTTGTTCCAGCCACGGGCTGTCTTCCTTGATGACTTTTCGAGTGCCGCCATCCTGCGTGCGCTGGCGAATCAACCGCAGCTTGAGATGCTGTTCATGAATGCCTCCGAGGCTGGCAGTCTCGAGGTTCTCCCGACGCTTCCCAAGCTTCGCCGCCTCGTCATTGGCAACTGGGATATTGCAAAGGCCGGTCCTCTGCCAGCGGGTCTCGCAAGCCTCAGGACGCTCCTCGTCCTTGAGAGCAAGGACGTCACCGACCTGTCCGCCCTGCGCGCCGCGCCGCCGGAACTCGAAGAGTTGTCACTCATTGGCCTGAAGGGTCTCACCGACCTCACGGGCCTCGACAAAATGACCGGTCTGCGGACGCTTGTGCTGTTTGGCAACGAAGAACTCGGAGATCTTTCCGACCTGGCAGCCCTCAAGCAACTGCGGTGGGTGGGCCTGCCGCCCAAGACCAGTCAGGAACAGTTCACGGCGTTTGTGCGCACGCATCCGAACCTGAAGATTCTCGACCTAACGGGCAACGAAACCGTGCAGGACCTCGAGCCCTTGGGCATCTTGAAGGGACTGGAGGGCCTCATTCTCGAAGGCCCTTACGAAAACCTCAACGCCCTCCAGAGACTCACGTCGCTCCGGTTCATCGGCATTTCAAAAAAGACCCGCGAGGCCTCGCCCGAACAAGTCGCCGCCCTTCGCAAGGCGTTGCCCGATGCGCTGGTGGTTCCTGTCAAACCCATCTGCGTCGGCTCCGGGTGGCTCCTGCTGCTCGTGCCGGTTCTGGTCGTGGTCTGGCTCCTCCGGCGGCCGCGCCGGGTGGCACAACTGGTCTAGCAAAATGAATCTCCGTCCGAAATCCGGCGAAGCACGCGGGCGCACGGCGACCGGGATCGCGGCTGCGTCGGTCGGCATGGTCGTGTTCGCGCTGTGTTCTCACCAAGGCATGCCGTGGCTGGCTGTAGCCGCGGCCGCTCTGCTGATGAGCGCGGCAGTCATCGGATGGTTGCCGTTTGGTGATGCAAGCCCGGCGGCCGTGCTGGGGCTGGACAGCATTTCCGTAAAAATCGCCCTCTTCAGTCTGGTCGGCGTCGGCATCGGCACCGGTGGGGGGCTGTGGCACCGGAGCGCCTTGGGCATCGCGCTGCAACCGATGGCGGGAGTGGAAGCGTTTGTCATTGTGGCGTGCCTGATCGGTGCGACCGAGGAGTTGGTCTTCCGCGGATGGATCCTGGGCAAGGCGCGTGCGTTCGGATGGCCTGCCGCCGTGATCATCGCGGCCGTCGCGCATGCGGCATACAAGACCGCGCTGTTTGCCTGGCCCGCGGTCCCCGTTGCGGTTGATCTCGCGGGGATCGCCCGCTGGACCGTCGCGGGTGGCATGGTGCTTGGCCTGCTGCGTGCGTTCTCGGGCAGTGTGGTACCATCGCTCGTGGCTCACGCGGTGTTTGATTTCGTCGTCTATCGTTGCGTGGCTCACGCCCCGTGGTGGGTGTGGGGTTGAGCGGGAATGAAGGTTCCGGGGTTCTCACGGATTCGCGGCCTAACGATATGTCATTTTGAAACTTGAGAATGACCTGTCCGGTTG
>Ga0268284_1001586_pt1 | contig 11335 bp, 14 predicted proteins | sample saktaG_14_FD_190137 | JGI IMG/M metagenome (GOLD analysis project Ga0268284, IMG submission 190137) | Saline water microbial communities from Sakinaw Lake, British Columbia, Canada - sak_2013_06_06_40m | ecosystem: Environmental > Aquatic > Non-marine Saline and Alkaline > Saline ... | reverse complement strand
GGGGGGGGGGTGGGAATCAAAGTTGAAAGCTGAAAGAGAGAGGACCGGTTCCAAAACGAGGACCCCAAAAACGCCCCATGACATTAAGGATTCCCTGAACTTACGCAATCACGTGATTTCAAATGTCCGGTTTTGTGACATGCTGAGTGTGTCAGCCGGCCCCCCCTGACACCCCTCCTCTCCTGTCAAAATTCAACCAGGCATCCCTCTCACCGCAAGAATCGATTAGAATGAATCAATAACCACCACCCCAGAAAATGAAGAAACCACACCGCCCTTCCCACCATATGAAAACGACGCTATTGCTGTGCGTTTTGTCTGCGCACACCCTAGCCGCAGCGCCGATCCTGGTCCGGATCACGCCCGAAGCCTTTGCGAAACTTCATCAAGGGGATCCCATGATGGGCCTGCTGAAGCCCACCGAAGAATCCGCCAAACCGGTTGTCGTTCAGGGGGCGTCAGGGAGACATATTGCAACTCCACCTGCGGGCTTTTCCGGACTTTGGCGCACGTGGTACAAGAATGCGTGCATGGCTTCCGAAGTGACCTACCGGCGGGGGGTGCGGAGCGGTCCATTTGTGACCTGGCATTCCAACGGCCAAAAGAGGTCAAAAGGAACCCTCATCACGAGCATGCCGGATGGCGATGTGCGGGGTGCCTGCGCGGAAACCTACAATGGAGTATTGATCCGATGGTACCCGGACGGCAAGGTCCAGGAGCTTGCGAATTTCAAAGATGGCGTGCGTCACGGGAAGTCTGAGACCTGGGATAACGATGGCAGCGGTTATTGGAAGCGCGAGGAAGCGAATTACCATAACGGAAAACTGCAAGGTGCGTGGATACATTGGGACCTTCCCGGCGTTCGAACAGAGGTCACGTACAGCGACGGACTGCGACATGGGTGGGGTAGGCAATTGGAGGAGCAGACGGGCAAGATCATTTGGGAAGAATTCAAAGGCAATGACCAGACGTGTATGAAATGACAAGCAGACATCCAGTTCAATCACCCCTGCAGGTAATGGGCTGGAAAACCACATGCATCATGCTTCCGCCAACAAGGGCCCGACGGCGGCGTGGCGTGTTAGAAATTCGTCGGCGAGCGAACTGTAGGCGTGGGCGCCGAGGCCGTGGGGGTCGTGTTCGAAGATGCTTTTGCCGTGACTGGGCGCCTCGCCGATGCGGATGGTGCGCGGGATCATCGTGTGATACATCTGATCGGGAAAAAACCGCGCCACTTCCTCGACGACCTGGCGGGACAGCAGCGTGCGGCCGTCGTACATGGTCATCACGATACCTTCGAGGCGGATGTCAGGACTGGCATCGGACCCGCGGATCTGGTCGATCACGTGGACGATTTTGGCGAGTCCTTCGAGGCCGTACCACTCGCACTGGAGGGGGATGAGGATTTCATCGGCGGCGGCGAGGGCGGAAGTCATGAGCACGCCGAGCGAGGGCGGGGTGTCCAGGATGCAGAATTCGAACAGGTCGTTGGGTTTGAGTGCCTGCAGGATGTTGCGCAAGCGGGTGAGGTGGTCGTCACTGCGGGCGAGTTCGATTTCCGCCCCGGCGAGATCCATTTCCGACGGGACGAGCGAGAGGTTATCGCGGCCGGTGGGCAGGATCTGCTGGTGGACGGTGACGTTGTCGATGAGCACCGGATACATGCTGCCGCCCTCGGGCGGTTCGATGCCGAGGCCGCTGGTGCAGTTCGCCTGCGGATCGAGATCCACTAACAGCACACGCTGGCCGCGCAGGGCGAGGCCGGCGGACAGGTTCAAGGCGGTGGTGGTTTTTCCCACCCCGCCCTTTTGGTTGGCGATGGCGATGACGTTCATGCGGTGCGGTTGGGATCCGGGACGGGCGGACTTTCCCGGGATCGCGACCGGCATGCAATCAAAACCGTAAGGCGGGGGAAAATCACCGGCGCCGACGCAAGCCGAGCAGGCACGCCAGGCAGCAAATCCACAGTGGTTCCGCTTCGGGGATGGCCGTAATGCCGGTTTGGGCAAAAATCCAGGCGTGGAACAAATCCAGGTTGGTGGCGCCGCTCAGGCTGCCGTATTTTGCGTTGGTTCCTGGCGCGAAGCCGCCTTGATAGCTGTTGATTCCTACCAGATAGTGCTGCCCGTCCACGGTGACGAAGACCCCTCCGCCGCTGTCGCCGCTGGTGACGTTGCCTTCCAGGCGGGTGGCCGCCGGGCTGGATGACGGGGCGTTGGTCGAGCCATCCGGTTTGTCGAAATCGGCGACAAACGAGGTGGCGGTCAGGCCATAGGCGGGGCCCATGACATCGATGATGTTGGTGAAGGCGCGGAATTCCAAGGGCGCTTGCGCGCCGGTCAGGCCGGTTCCGGAGAGTCCGTATCCCACCCAGGTGGCTTCCCGTCCCAGAATGGAAGCGGGCGCCTCGAAACGAATCATCGTGGCGGCAGCCACCCCGGTCAGCGGAGCTGATAGATAGAGCAAGCCCAGATCGTAGGGATCGCTTGGGAAATTATAACCCGGATAGGTGATGGCACTTTGGAAGGTGTAGTTGGCGCCGCCCACGGTGAAAGTGCCGGTGGTTTTGCCGTAGGCAACGTGCCCGGCGGTCAGCACCCAGCGGTCCGAGATCAGAACCCCCGAGCCGCTCAAGCCGAAGCCCGTGACTTTGCCGACCATCGGATAGAGCGCGGCTTCATCCCGGTACATCTGCGCGGTGATCGCAGGATCGTCCGCCGCAGCGATGATGGTGGACGCCTCCGCGCGGGAAAGCGCCGCCATGATCCCTAGCAGCGGAATCGCAAAGTGGATCAAACTCACAGGCAGGAGGGACGGTGAGGGAGCAGGCACGCGCGGCAGATTTTTGTTAGAAACCCGGGACTTCCCCGGCGAGTTTCGGCGGGATCAGGTAGAGGAGCGTGCCGTGGCGCGAGGGCGGGAGCACATGGAGGCAGGCGAGGGCTCCTTTTTTCACCTCCACGCCGCCGCCGGAGGTCCCTAGCAGCCACGCGATCAATTCCGAGAAATCCGGTTCGTGGCCGACGATGGCGACGTGCTGGAATTCCCCGAACGCGGCGAGTTCCTGCAGTGCTTGTTGCGGGTTCATGCCGCAGGCGAGCCATCCTTGAATGATGGCACCGGGGATGCCGGCGGTCTCACAGAATTCGTCGGCCGTCTGGCGGGCGCGCACCAGCGGACTGGTCAGCACGATGTCGGGCAGCAGCTTCGCCCGTTTCAAAAGGTTGGCGGCGCGGCGTGCCTGTTTGCGGCCTTTTTCGACGAGCGCGCGGGCACCGTCGCCATCGGGGTTGAGGTCTTCGGCTTTGCCGTGACGCAGGAGAATGAGGTTCATGGGAGGAATAAACGCTGAAATGCGGAAAACGGAAATGCGGAATTCGGAGATTTGGGATTTAGTGCTTAGAATTTAGGATTTTCCAGGCTCACATGGTCATGCCGCCATCCACGGCGATGACCTGGCCGGTGATGTAACGGGCGGCCGGGCTGGCGAGGAAGGCCACCATGGCGGCAATGTCCCCGGTTTCCCCGAAGTTGCCGAGGGGGATTTTGGTGAGCACCGCGTCTCTGACCGCCTGGGGCAAGCCGGCGGTCATGTCGGTGGTGATGAACCCGGGGGCCACGGCATTGCAGGTGACGCCGCGGCCGGCGAGTTCGCGGGCGACGGCTTTGGTGAAGCCGATCAGGCCTGCCTTGCTGGCGGAGTAGTTGGTTTGGCCGGCGTTGCCGATCAGGCCGATCACTGAGGCGATGTTGATGATGCGCGGGTCTTGGGCTTTCATCAGCACGCGCATGAAGGCTTTCACGGTGTTGAAGGCACCCTTGAGGTTGGTGTCGAGCACGGTGTCCCAGTCCTCCTCCTTCATCCGCATCAGCAGGCCATCGCGGGTGACGCCCGCGTTGTTGACCAGAATGTTCACCGCTCCCAACTCGTCGCCGATTTGCTGCGCGAGAGCCTGGACCGCCGCGTGGTCCGCCACATCAACGGCATAAGCCGTGGCGGTGCCCGGGAAGTCGGCGTTGATTTCCGCCGCGGCTTGGCCGCAACTTGCCGCGCTGCGACTCACGACGGCGACCTTGGCCCCTTCCGCGGCGAGGGCGCGGGCGATTTCCTGGCCGATTCCACGGCCCCCTCCGGTGACGACGGCGATTTTGTCGGCAAAGCGTGACATGGCGGGAGCGTGGTGGAGGAACCGCCCGCGTGTCAATCCGGGGATTGGGAGCGGAGATTTTGTATTTTGAATTTTGAATTTCAGATGGAAGAGCAGGGATTCATCCATCATCCAAAATTCAAAATCATCCATTTTGGGCTTGCCATGGGGTGGGGGATGCCTAGTTTGCCCGTCCCATGCCAAGAGTCTCTGGAAAAGCAAAGACACGGAAAGCCGTTGCCAAGCGTTTCAAAGTCACTGGGACAGGGAAGATCCTCCGTCGCAAACAAGGGGCTCGTCACTTACTGCAAGGTAAGAACAGCAAGCGCAAGCGCAGGCTTGGGCAAGCAGCATTGGTCTCCGATGCTGACCTTAGAAACGTCCGGGAAAATCTTCCTTTCTCCCGCTAACTGAAACGCCACAACGAATGATACGCCCCCGTCCGCGAATCGGACGGCCTTTACACCGCCTGATCCCACGAGGGAGACACGAACAGTCGAGACGGTGGAAGGAAATGACAACAACGGTCTGTTCAAACCACTAACACAACATGCCACGTGCCACTAACTCACCGGCCAGCCGCAAGCGTCGCAAGCGCGTGCTGCTGCGTGCCAAGGGATTCCGCGGGTTCCGCTCGAAACTCTTCCGTTACGCCAAGGACGCTGTCCGCAAGGCGCTGACCTACGAGTATCGGGATCGGAAAAAGCGCAAGGGCCAGTTCCGCCGACTGTGGACGCAACGTATCAACGCTGCCGTCCGCGCCGAGGACCTGACCTATTCGCGCTTCATCGAAGGGCTGAAGGCCGCCGGCATCGAAGCCGACCGCAAGATCCTCTCGGATCTCGCGATCACCGATGCCGCCGCGTTTTCCGCCATCGTTGCCCGGGCGAAACAAGCTCTCGTCGCGAAAACGGCGAAAGCCAGCGCCTGATCCACCAAACCTGAACCCTCACCCCGCCGTCCGCTTGCCCCGGGCGGCGGGTTTTTCGTGGACGGGATTCCCCCATCGGGACCACGGCGGATTTTCGCACGGATTTTCGCACGGATTTCCGGCGGACGACGCCAAGGGCCTTGCGCCCTTGGATCGCAACGGGTTTGAGAAACAGGCCCCCGTGATCCAACCTTTCCCGTCCAAGGGAACAAGCCCCCTGGCGCGGGTAAGTTGTGCGTGCAAAAATCCGCCGTGCCAGCGGACGGAAATTCGCTGGCCCACTTCATATCCCTGTGTATGCTGCACGCATGGCGACCAAGACCATTTCAATTGACCTGGAGGCATACGAGCAGCTCAAGCGGGCTCGGTTGTCGGCAAAAGATTCGTTTTCGCAAGTGATCAAGCGTGCCACCTGGGAGCACAAAACCAAGAGTTGTGGGGATTTGTTGGCGGCCTTGGCGGCATTACCGGTTGCCGATGAGAGAGTCCTGTCCGATCTGGCTGCCGCTCAATCCACTGACTCTGCGCCCGACAATCCCTGGTCATGAGCGATCTGTTATTCGACACTTGTTTTTTGATCGATTTGGAACGTGAATTGTCCCGTGGTGGCGGGCCGTGCCATGAGTTTTTGCGGGGCCATGCGAGCGCACGGCCATGGATTTCCTGCACGGTGGTTGGCGAGTTTGCGGAGGGATTTGCGGCAATCACGGAGCCACCGTGCGCCGCATTGCTGGGACGCTTTGAATTTCTATCACACACCCGGGAGACGGCGGAACATTACGCCAGAATCACCCGGAAAATGCGCCGTGCCAAGCAACTGATAGGCACCAACGATTTGTGGATTGCGGCATCTGCCATGCAACATGCCATGCCGGTGGTGACGCGCAACCTGCACGAGTTTTCGCGTATCCCGGGCTTGAGGTTGGTGGCCTACTGAGAGCCTGTTACGCCCGAGGCGTGGGAGACGGATCCTCCTGGGCCGGTGTCCGGCTCGGGCCGCGTGATCCGTGGCGGCGCTTTTCAAGCGCCATGCCCGTGTGGATTTTTGGCATGGCGGATACAATCCGCCACCGCGGATCCCGGCTACCTCTTCAGTGAATGGACCGGCGACGCCACGGGCACCGCCAACCCGCTCATGGCGCTGCTGGACACTAACAAGACCATCAACGCGGCCTTCGTGCCGGCTTCGCGCGATCCCGATGGCGACGGGCTGACGAACTATCAGGAAAACGTCACCTGCCACAGCAACCCGAACGTCGCCGACACGGACGGTGAGGGCTTCAATGACGGCTATGAAGTCAACAGCGGCTTTGATCCTAACAAGGAGACCAGCACGCCGGCTCGGGATAGTAGAGCTTCACCAGGCAACCGGTATCAAGGTAGATCATGACTTGCTGCCGCGGGATTCATCCACGATGGCGCTGAGTGGCGGGCCTGCGGGAGTGGTACCCCAGACGGCTTGCGCGCGGGCAAGGAAGTCTGGTGCTGGCGTGGTGGGAGCCGGCACGATGCGGGCGATGATGCGGTCGTTGCGGGTGACTTGGACTTCTTCATCGCAGGCAAGCCAGTCGAGGATTTGTGGCCATTGTTGGGGCACTTGTTGGATGGTGGCGGTCTTCATGCCCGGAGTATAGCCCAGACGCATGTGCCGCCGCAACCGTTTTCCACCCTCACGCCTGCCCTCAAGCGTGGGGATGGGCCCTTGGGTTGAAGTGCGAGACCGCGCGGAGTTGCTCCCAGAGCGCACGCTCGTCGTCGGAGGGTTTGGCCGGCAGTTGGACGGTTAGAACCGCATAGAAATCGCCGCGTCCGGCGGCTTTGCCTGTGGGCAGTCCGCGGCCGCGGACGCGGAGTTGGTGGCCGCTTTCGCTGCCGCTTGGGACGCGCAGTTTGACCGATCCGTCGAGGGTGGGCACGGAGATTTCCGCGCCCAGCACGGCTTCCCACGGGGCGAGCTCGAGATCGTGGAAAACGTCCGCGCCTTGGGTGTGGAAATCCGGATGGGCGGCGTGGCGCACCCGCAGGAACAGGTCGCCCGCATCGCCGCCGCCGCCGCCCGGTTCGCCTTGGCCCGGCACCCGGATGCGGCGACCATCCGTGACGCCCGGCGGGATGCGGACTTGGAACGAATGGGTTTCCACCTGTCCGGTTTTCGGGTTGGTCATTTGCAGCGAAACCGGCCGCACGGCACCATGCATGGCTTCATCCAGGGTGACAAGGATGTCGCCTTCGATGTCACTGCCGCGGCGTTTGCGGGATCCTGCGGCGGCGCGGGGTCCTCCAAACGCTTCTTGCGGGAACCCATGGCGGTTGGCACCACTGAAATACTGTTCGAAAAAATCGCTGAAGCCGGTGCCGCCGAAATTGAATTCATGCATGCCGGCGGAGCGGCCACGATGGCCGGCTTGACGGAAGGCCTCCTGCTCCTGCCAATTGGCGCCGAGTTGGTCGTATTTGCGCCGTTTCTCCGGATCGCCCAACACCTCGTTGGCCTCGTTGATCTCCTTGAACCTGGCCTCCGCGCCTTTCTTGTCCTTGGCCACATCCGGGTGGTGTTTGCGGGCCAGTTTGCGGAACGCTTTTTTGATCTCCTCAGCGCTGGCCTCCCGCGGTACTCCCAGAATGGCGTAGTAGTCTTTGAATTCAACGGACATCGAGGTGATCGGAAGTTGGTGGAACTTCGGGGGTGGCACCGCTGGCTATAGGCTCCAGGTGCGGCAGGGAATTGAAAAGCCGCTCAAGGTCGGGCAGATCGGCCGCGGATTTGGCACGTTGGGCGGCGACGATCCCGCCCTGGTGGAAGAGAAAAACTCCGGGCATTTGGCGGCCGTCACCGGCGAGGTGGCCGACCCCGCAGCCCTTGAAAATCGAGACCAGTCCAAGCCACCAGACCCGCAGACCTAGCAGTTCGCGCAAACCGCCTTTTTTCAAGCCGAAAGCGCGATACAGCTTGCATTGCGGGTCGGCGATCCGGGCGATGTCGCCGTGGCCTGCCAGATAGCGGGTTTCCGTGCCGCCCTCTAACATGTGGACGAGCACGAGGTCCGCGCTGCGGGAAGATGCCTGGTGGTGGATTTGTTCGAGGCCGCGAAGGAGTTGGCGGGTGAAGGTGCAGCCGAAGTGGCGGAGGAAAACCAGCACGAGCCAGCGGGATTCGGAGGCCTCTGCGAGGGTCTCGCCGCTTGACAGGCGGAAGGTTGCGGCGGCTTCCCGGACATCGGTAGTGGCCGCAGCGCGTGACGAATCGTCTTGGGCTGCGTGATCGCGATTCGGTGGATTCTCCGCAATGGGCGGCATCTCATGATGACTGCGGCGGTCCTGTTGCTTGCCAAACATAGCGGGAATAGTATGCGGTTTTCGGCAACACGCAAGCAACGCTTGTTACCTCCTGGCCAGCACGCTTGGGGTCACGGCCGATTTTCCGCTTCCGAAAAACCGCATCCGCGGGCATGCTGCGGCCATGCGCTACGCCGAACGACTCCAACAACGGATCGAAAAAACCGGGTCCCGCCTGTGTGTCGGGCTGGATCCGCGGCCCGGGCGTGGCGGCGCTTCGTTTGCCCGGGATTTCCTCCACCAAGTCGTCGCCGAAACCGCCGACTTTGCCGCTGCTTTCAAGCCGAACATGGCCTACTTCGAAGCCATGGGCGTCGAAGGAATCCGCTTGTTGGAAGATCTTCTCACAGGCATGCCGGAGGACGTGCCGGTGATCCTCGACGCCAAACGCAGCGACATCGGCGAGACGCAGAAATACTACGCCCAGGGATATTTCGCCCGCTGGAATGTGGCTGCCGTCACGCTCAATCCATTCCTCGGCTACGATTCAATCGAGCCGTTCCTCGATTGGGCAGGGAAGGGGATCTATCTGCTAGCTGTCACCTCCAACGCCGGTTCCGCCGATTTTCAACGGCAAGCCCTCGCCGATGGCCGTGCAGTGTTCGAACTCGTCACCGCGCTCGGCGAGCGCGCCTGTGCCGAGGGCCGCAAAACCGATGTCGGTTACGTGGTCGGTCTCACCAACGCGGCGGAGATCCTGGCAAAATTTCCGGACGCCCCGTTGCTGGTGCCTGGCCTCGGCGCCCAAGGTGGCGATCTCGCCGCGCTGGCCGTGGCGGCTCGCACCGCGCCCGACGTGATCAACGTTTCGCGGGGCATCCTCTACGCCGGGGATGAGCACGGTTTCGCCCACCACGCGGAAAGCTGGGCCCGCAAGATCGCAGCGGCATATCCGGTTCACGCCAAGCCCCCCATTTAGGCCACTGCAAGCAATCCCTGCCCCCTGCTTCCACTCATTTACCGTTGGCCAAGAATATTCCGGGCCTCCGTTTCGGCAGCCGTTCCAGCATAACTGCGCACAAAGTCTCCGAGTTTTGCTCGCATCGTTGCCTTGGCCTTGATCGCTTTGATTGCCTCCAATTCCTGTTTTGCCAGATCTTCCAGCAATTGTTTGGCTTCGCTGACGGCTGGCGCGGGACTCCACTGGACAATGAACGATTGCAAGTTATGGCATTTGGTGCTGTTGGCGGGGGTCTCGCGGATTTTCGCCAGGGAGTCGTCCGCCAGTTTGTGATAGGCATCCATGGCTTGCTGGTTGATTTCAAATCCATCCCACATGGCGATGTATTTTTTGAGGAACGCTGTGGACACGGGCACCGTTGCTAAAATCTTCTTCAGTTGTTCTTCGCCGATGGCATTGCACTGTTCTTCGACGGGCGTCGCGAAGTCGCAGCCTTTCCAATCCCGGACAAATTGCTGCTTCTCCGCAAGCAGTGCATTACCCGTCAGCAGTTTTTTTCCCTCGGCCTCGCCAAACGGCTTTGCCCGCGCAATCGTCACTAACGCCTCCGCGTGCCCCGGCATCTCCGCAGGAGTGATCAAGCTGATTTCGCGGGCGGATCGAAACGCTTTCCCGTAGCGCTTGGCGCTCAGATCCATTTTCATTGCAGCCTGCAGCTTTGGCAGATTGCGCAGCACCACTTTTTGCATCATCCATTCCCGCATTTCAGGGAAATGGCGCGAGGGCATCTCATGGCCGCCCTCGAATTCCAAATATTTCAAATCAATTCCGGCGGCGTTGCCTTCTTTTTCAATGTTCTGATAGCCACTGAGCCGCGTGTCCTCTTTGCCAATGAATGCGAGCATGGGCCGCCCCTTCAGGCTTGCCAAGCCACCCATCGGCCAGCCTGCCCCGCCAGGCATGAACGCATGGAAATATGTTTGAAAAGCGCCTGACGGATCGCCGATCAGACGCATGATGGCGGCACCTCCGGAGGAGAAGCCACCGCAGATCCGTTGCTCCGGGTGGATGTTTGGAACGATTTTCTCCAGTTCATCGAACATGGTTTTGTAGTATGACCACGGAGTGTCACGCCAGCCCCCTTTATGGGTTTCGTCTTCCATGAGATAGGGCACGCCCACGCAGACAAAACCGCTGGCACCTGCGATCTCCTCGGCCGGACCCGGGCTATCAGATCCGGGGCCGCCTCCATACCAAACCAGCAACGGGAATTTCCGGTCCAAGGTATAGTCCGCCGGGATATGGATGCCCATTCGTGACGGTTGGTTTTCCCAGGTGGTACCCAGTCGGGCGAAATCCACATGGAATGTGGCACCAGGCTTGACACGCGGATCACTTGCCCCACCCCCGTGACAGAAAGTCCAGCCGGAAAGCAAGGAAATCAAGCACATGGCGGCTGTGCGCACGCGGCGCACTGGATGACGGACATCGATGAGGTTCATGATGGCTAATTCAAGCAAAAACCGGAGTTATCAGCAGATCTTTTTAGGCCTTGGTTCTCAAGGGTTTCTATCCCCGTCTATCACCCCCGCCTTTATTAGCAAGCCAATAATCGTCAGACACGACGGGCGAGCCTGGTGCGAATGTCTACGCATGGCGCTTGGGACTACGCTACCGATACTACAACCACCTTGCCCCTTTCAGTAACGAATCTTGTCCGGCTTGTCGCACCACTCCGCATCTTTTCGACTGATAGCTGGATGGCTTCATGCATGAATTCAGGGTTCATGAATTTTCACTTGGTGGCGTTTCGTTCATGGTCATCACTTTGAGATGCGCCTGGCTTGGCTTGGCTCGGCGCACCACCTCAAAGCTCGATGCGCAGTCCGTCCCATGCCACCCGCACGCCCGCAGGCAGCGCGGACTCGAGGGCGGCGTGGTCGTTTTCATGGCCGAGGTGGGTCAACCATGCTTCGCCCGCTGCCGCTTGCCGGATCGCGGCAAGTGCCTCGGCGAGCG